>ERZ827469.1715-NODE-1715-length-18770-cov-3.596527_pt1 | contig 18770 bp, 17 predicted proteins | sample MGYA00519917_ERZ827469 | MGnify/ENA primary metagenome ERZ827469 (study PRJEB31778, sample SAMEA3449314) | human gut metagenome | biome: human gut; feature: human-associated habitat; material: faeces | place: United Kingdom | collected 2010/2012 ... | reverse complement strand
AGCCGACCCCCGCTTCCGGCGATGCGGCATCCGCCGACCAGACCGATACGTCCCATGAGGATAACTCCGCCGACGGCAAGTAAGCTTGATCTGCTCGCTTTGGTATGCTGATCGCATCCGAAGCTCGTGCGCCCGGATCTCGTCGATCCGGGCGCGTTTTATTTCGCGGGAGCACGCGCGTTGCCTGCAGGCGGCGTGAACAACTGATGAGGAGCGACAATCATGACATGGCAGTGCGCATCGTTTGAATTCGATCTGAAACCCCGGTCATCATGGGCATATTGAACATGACGCCCGACTCGTTCTCGGATGGTGGCGACAATGCCACGTTCGACGCCGCCATAGCCCATGCGGAGCTCATGCTCGAGCAGGGCGCCGCCATCATCGACGTCGGCGGCGAATCAACCCGCCCGGGTTCGACGCCGGTGACCTCGGACGAGGAGTGGGGACGCATCGCCGCCGTCGTCGCCGAGCTGGCGAGCCGAGGCGTGTGCGTGTCGGTCGACACCCGCCATGCCGACGTCGCCAAACGTGCCGTGGAAGCAGGCGCCGCCATCATCAACGATGTCTCGGGTTTCCGCGATCCTGCCATGGTGGAGGTGGCGCGCGCGTGCGACGCCGGGTTGGTGGTCATGCACATGTTGGGCGAGCCCGCCACCATGCAAAACGACCCCGTCTACGACGACGTCGTCGCCGAGGTGCGCGATTACCTGCGCGATCGCTGCGCCGAGCTTGAGGCGGCGGGCATCGTCCGCGAGCGCCTCTGCATCGATCCCGGTCCCGGGTTCGGCAAGACGCCCAAGCAGACCATCGAGCTGATGCGCAACATTCACGAGCTGGTTCATCTGGGCTATCCCGTCATGGCCGCCCCCTCGCGCAAAAGCTACGTGGGGTATGCGTACCACATCGACGAGCCGAAGGAGCGCGACGTCGCGTCCGCTGCCGAAGCGCTTCTGGCTTGCGAACTGGGGGCTGCTGTGGTGCGCACCCATAACGTGGAGAAGACCGCCGAGGGCCTTGCCGACCTGCGGCCCTACGTGCTGTTGGGGATGGGTTCGAACGTCGCGTTGGTGGCGGAGCCCGGTGAGGAGACCGAGGCCAAGATGGCTCAGATCAACCTCGCGATCGGCGAGCTGTGCGCGCTTCCCGATTCCCAGATCATCGACGTGGCGAGTTTCTATGGTAGCGAACCTGCGTATTACGAAGATCAAGACGACTTCGTCAACACCGTGGTCTTGCTGCGCACGGGCATCCCGCCGCGTGAGCTTCTCGATTACCTGCACGCCATCGAGAACTCGCTCGGACGCGTGCGCGAGATAGAGAACGGCCCGCGTACGATTGACATCGACATCCTCGATTACCAGATGTACGACTTCTCCACCGATGATCTGACGTTGCCGCACCCGCGTGTGTGCGAGCGCGATTTCGTCGTGAAGCCGATTCTCGAGATCCTCCCCGGCCATGTCCTGGCCAATGGCGTTCCGGTCGACTCCGTTCCCGATGAGGAGCGCATCGGCCGCGCGTGGCTGATCGGCAAATAGGCGCCGCGCACGTAAAGCGGTTGTTGCAGAACGGGTTATGAGGGGCCGTGTCGCGTCGGCGTGCCGATATCGCGACGCGGCCCCTCTTCGCGAAAGAGAGGGGGGAAGCCGTGGGCGGATTGTTTCGCTTGCAGGCGTACGGAGAGGTGCCGTCGACCAACGAGATCGTGAAGCGCGCGATCGAAGAGGGGGAGCCCGAGGGTCTTGCGGTCGGCGCGCGCGTGCAGATCGCAGGGTACGGGCGGCAGGGAAGGGCGTGGTCGAGCCCTGATGGCGGCATGTACCTTTCGCTTCTGCTGCGCCCCCGATGCGCTTTGTCTCAGCTTCCCACGCTCAGCCTGGTCGCGGGCGTTGCGGTGAGGAGGGCGATTGCGTCGGTGTCCCGGGAGGGCGCGGCTGATCGGGTGAGGCTGAAGTGGCCTAACGACGTCGTGTGCTCGCCCGCGTCACGCTGCGACGGCGCGGGCGGCGGGGAACTTTCTGCTGCGCTCCCGGGGCGGGGCTCCGAAGGCGCGCCCGCGCCCTTCGGCAAGCTGGCAGGCATCTCCCTGGAGTCGCATGCGGGCGGCATCTGCGTCGGCGTCGGCGTGAACGTGAGCGCTGCATCGCGGCCCCGAATCTCTTCGGGCAAATACGCGCCCGCCTACGTGAGCGAGCTTTCTTCCGATGATGTCACGGTCGAAGAGGTTCGCGATGCGGTTCTCGCTCAATTCGAGACGTGCTACGGTCGCTGGCTCGAGCAAGGCTTCGCGGCGTTCGCGGACGAGTACCGTTCGCACTCCGCGCTTGGCGGCCGTATCGTCACGGTTGAGAACGTCGATGGATCGTTCGTCGCGCAGGGCAGGGTGGAAGGCGTCGACGCATCCGGGTGCTTGCTCGTGCGAGGCGATGGCGCGGACGAGCCCATGCATCTGTCATCCGGCGAGGTGCATCTTTCGCGTATCGGCGGATGACTTGCCCCGCTTGCCCGGGTCTTGCCCTGTTACGAGCGACGTCGTTGGTGGGGGCGCTACAATAAACCGTTCGCGATAACGGGGGGATGACTTGGATGGATCAGTTGGAAGATTCGCAGAAGGATAGCCGCGCGACCATGGATGCGTCGTCGAAGGGCGATGCGAGGGTCATGCGCATGGGCACGGCGTCGGTGCCGCGCCTGGTCGTCGAGTTCGCCATACCTTCGGTGGTCGGCATGGTGGTCAACGGATCCTACGCCATCGTCAACTCCGTCTTTCTCGGCAACGCCATGGGCGAGGTCGGCTTGTCCGCCATCACGGTGGCCAACCCCATGCTCATCGTGTTCATGGCGTTCGCAATGCTCGTCGGCAACGGTGGAAACGCACTCGCCGCGCTGCGTTTGGGAGAGGGAAGGCGCTACGAGGCCGAGCGCGCGTTGGGAAACGTCGTGCTTTTGAGCATCGTTTTGGCGGTGCTCGTCGCCCTGGCGGCGTCCAATCCTTTCATTCTTGACTGGGTTCTCACCGTGTCGAGCTCGACCGAGGACGTGCGTCCCTACGCGAGCATCTACATTCAGATTCTCAGCTTCGGCTTCATCTTCCAGATGATCGGCATGGGCGTGAACAACTTCATCCGCACGGCGGGCGCCCCTGTCCGCGCTTTGGTGACGATGGTCATCGGTCTGGTGAGCGCGGCGGTTTTCAACTACTTCTTCGTCATCTTGTTCGGGTGGGGCATCGTCGGCAGCGCGTTGGCGTCGTTGGCCGGCCAGGCGCTTTCCTGCATTGCGGTGCTGTGGTACTTCATCGGCGTGAAGGACGCCCCCATGCATCTGCGCTTGCGTTGCATGAAGCCCGATCCGCGGTTCATGAGCTCCATCTTCGCGCTGGGATTTCCGAGCTTCGCCATGCAGACGGGCATGGCCGTCATCAACTTCATACTGAACTATCAGCTGGTGAAGTACGGCGCCATGACCGTTATCGGGGCGGAGAACGCGCTCGCCTCGATCGGCGTCGTGCAGCGCGTCGCGCAGTTCTCCGTGTTCCCCGTCATCGGCGTGGCGACGGCCATCCAGCCGCTTCTGGGCTACAACTACGGCGCGCGCCTGGTTCCGCGCGTGCGCAGCACGTACAAGTGCGGCGTCATCGGGGCCACCGCCATCTGTGTTTTGGTGTGGTCGATCATCTACCTGTTCACGACCGCCATCGTGAGCGCGTTCGGCATCGTCAACGACGACCTCAACGAATTCACCGCGTTCGCGATGCGCGTGCAGTTCATCACGCTGCCTATCATCGGCTTCCAGATCGTGTCCTCGAACTACTTCCAGGCGACCGGCCAACCCGCGAAGTCGATCTTCCTCTCGCTTACGCGCCAGATCCTCTTCCTCATCCCGCTTATCTTGTTCCTGCCCGATCTGATCCCCCATATCGCCCCGTCCTTGCACGGGCTTGATGCTTTGTACTTCGCGCAGCCGTGCGCGGACTTGCTCTCGACAGTGACGACGGTTGTGTTCGTGATCTGGGAGGTTCGCCGCCTGCGTCGCATGGAGGATGAGCAGCGCGGGTGCGCGGGCGGAGGCTCTTCGACGGACGCGAGCGGTTGTGGCGCCTAAACGCAAAGCGTTGCGAGCGGCGGAGTCGTCAAAGCGCAATGCGCTGCGCTTTGCGGACGCGGCGGCGCGAGGTCGGCTGTGGCGACGTTGTGTAACATGCACGCACTGTCAGGCGATTGCGTTAACCTAGAGACCTGATGCTGAGTGGTCCTGTGTTCGAAATTCTTTTGCGCATTGCCGACGGCGCCATACGTAATGGTTGGACTGGTTGCTTCATCGGGTTTGCTCTTGTTCCGCTTCGACTTTAGCCCAGGAACGGCCAAAAAGCTCGTGTCCCTCCGACAGCCTCAGCACCGTATGCTTTTCAAGGATTCGATTTGCTTCTTCGCCGTAGCTGTCGGCTTTATCAAAAGCCAAAAAGATCTGCTTGGGTTCGTTTTGATATATCTCGAGGATCTTGCACATTCTCTCATCGCTAATATGTTTGCTGGAAACGGTATCAAGCGCTATGGCGGGAAGGGGTGTCAGCTCCAGAAGGGCGATATCGAGAAGGGCCATTGCCCTAGCAAGCGAACCCGTTCCTGAGTCGTTTGGTATGGAAAAACTGTAAGAATCTGGCTTGGGGAGTGATAGCTTTGGAACGCTAATTCCTTCGCCGCACACGTAGTTGTTCAAAGCGGCGAGTCTGTCGTTGACTTTAACTTGAACTAGTAAGAGGGCGGCTTCTGTGAGGGCATTTTGATGCATCTTTAGCGATTTGACGCGTTCTTTCAATTTGTTTTTCGTGACATAACTCGCATTGGCATCCTCGAGTTGTTTGACCTCTATGGACAATTCTGAATATCTTCTCAGTACGGCTATTGTTAAGTTTGAGCTCGTTCCTAAATCGGCAATATCCTCTTGCAAGGAAGTGATTGCTTCGTCAAGAGCTGTGATGGATTGACGTAAAGACGCACGTTGCTCGAATCTTTCCTTCTTTAATGCATCATCCAGCTTCGAGTGGAACTCTTCGATTTCCCTAAGCTTTTTGATGTTTGCATCGGGGAAGAACTCGGTCAACTTCCTAAAATCCTTGGATGTCTTCAGTTTTTCAAAATCCTCGCTTGCGTCGAGAGCTTTTATTTGCGAGATAATCAGGGTCCTTCTTCTTCTGAGAAGCGAAAGGCTTTGCTTCATCTCGGATAGCTGCTCTGCTGTCAGCGGATCTAGATCGCTTGCATTATCATGCTCCATCTGTTCGATCTCCGCGATTTGCGAATATAGTTCGAGAATCTTGGCTTCGTTTGATTTGAACTCGGTTTTGCCCTTTGCCGCAGCTATGAAGTTTCTTTCAAGGGAACTTTCGTATACGCGCTTCGCTTCGACAGCATCATCAAGCAACTTTTGGGCGTCGTAGATTGCTCCGTATGCGTCAAACAGACGAAGGAGCCTGACCACCCCTTCTTTTAGGGTTTCGCGTGGATGACTGGAAAGCGGTCTCTTGGGATCATGATTGTCCTTGCCGTATACGCGAAAGAAGGGACTCGTGAGGCTTCGGAAGGATCCACCCAGACCATCCATTCCGTATTTTACGGAGAGCCATCCACGAAAATCGTCGATGGAGACGCTTTCGCTCTTTACATAGCTGGCATCACATTTCCATACGAGGGATGGATCCATGGGCGATCTTGAGAACCAGTAGTCAATGTTGTCGAAAACGAAGCGAAAGTCAATTGTGTGAATTCCGACGTTCTCGATTACGTCTTTGCACTTTGAGTATTCGTTGCCGCCGAAGGCAAAGTCGACTATCAGCAAAAACGTGCTCTTGCCGATAGAGTTCGATCCAGAAGAGGAGCCTAAAACAACATTCAACGACTCGCCGAAGGACACGGATGGTCTTTCCGCTCCTTTGTCGAGAAATTTCGCGCATCTAATTTCTGCCAACATAACGGAGATCCCTTCCATCTTCAGAAAAATCAACCATGCCTAGTGCAAAGAGGCAATCCAGACAATCGATAAAAACTGATAATGTCATCTGTTTTTCGACTTCAGAATACAGGTCGCTCGGAGAAAGGCTCTTCTTGCGTAGGGGCTTTAGCGCCAACGGAAATAGCGAAAGGATACTTTCCTTGTAGTTGGTGACTTTATTCGGCAATAACATCGAACACCTCGCAGTTCTGAACAAAGAAGGCAACGAGTACTTCGCATTCTATCTGTCTTTCCCAACCTGTCTTGCCAGTCATCCAGCATTTGACTCTCTCAAATATCTCATCCTGATCCAACCCGCTGTTTCTGAGCTTTAAATAACAGCAGCGAATCTGTTGAGCCATCAGTTCAAAACAGAGGTCTCCTTGAAGTTCTAGAATCTGACATTGCTCGCGGATGAAGTTGTAATAAATGGATACCAAAGACTCGATCTTTGAAATAAGAAGCTGGTTTTGCGGTTTGATCTTCTCGCGAACTCTCATGGCGGTTAAGCTAAGAGATTCGAGTTCGGTGAAATCTCTAATATGTCCGAGTTTTGAGAGGAGGAGCGGGAGGTCTTCCTCTAAGTTAAGCGATGCCAATTCGAAGAGTAGATCTTCGTTCTTTCTCAATTTGGTTTTCAGGTTGAGAATCTCTTGGAACTTGGAAACGGACTGGTCTTCCCTGTATCGGGCCGCGCAGTCAGTGCATAATACGATCTTGTCTTGAAGGGATCCAGGGACGGGCATCTGCGGAACGGCGTCCGAATACTTCGCCCAGATACGATAATCTGCTTTTGCCGCTGGCGGAATGATGCCTACCGCATCATAGCGTTTGGCCCTTCCTGTCTTTGCGATAGGCAGGCCGCATTGTGGGCAGTGCCCCCTTGTTTCCGCAATCAATTCTTGTTCAATCTGCGGCTCGCGGCAGGATCTTGGCTGGCTTCTGTGAGTTTCGCCTGATGCAGCGGCTCCGAGTATTTTTTCGAACTCCTCGGCTAGTTTGTTGCCAATATTTAGCGCGTTTGCCGCCGGAATAGAGTCTTGATACTCCCTTAATAGCGCCTCGGCTGCATCACTGGAAAGGCCGTATACGACATCGGCAAACTTCTCTTTATCGATATGCGCGACAGCGCTTCTCGCGGCTTTGGTAATGCCGTGTCCAGCTTGGAGATAGCCCCTAAACGTCGATTCGGGAGGCTTAAGGAAGGGGTTTGAGTCTACGTCGCTAAAATCTGTGATATCTAGAAACATCTGCTTGACCGCAAGTCCCCTGTTTAGATGGGCATATACGGTGTTAACAAGCGGCTCGGCGAATTGTTTGAAGTCCATATCCCCCCCCAACTCATCAAAACTCATCAACTCTACGCAATGGTCATCAAGTTTGGTGCCGAATGAAGAGGATGATACCTCGCATAGCTTGGCCAAGCTCCTTTTGCTCGTTGCTAGTAGACAGGAGAAAGCTATGTCTTTCACCAATCCAGGCGGAGGCGGACTCTGTTCTCGCCCAGGCAAGCGCCTTGATGTTGCGAAGCTTGAGAATCTGCCAGCTTCATCTTGTATGCATGTCCATTATACGGCTCCACTCGAAAACGAATCTCGGTTCTATCTGGCATGTGATAGCGGGGTGGACAATTATGCGTAAGCTCAACCGCCATCGTAAGTGCTGTAAGGACGTTTGGAATGCGTTCCTCGTTTCGGTTGCCACGTATGCGGGTCTATTTGAGTTTCCGATAGTTAGCCGCAGCGACTCGATTCCGAACAGGCTAATTGCCTTTTCGAAGGCGGTAAATTGTGATGACTTTGATCAATGGGTTCACTTTTTTGAGGACGATTACTTCTTTGAACGAATTTGGCGAAATCCGAGGAAGTTCTTGGATGTGCTCAAGCGATATAACGGGGTGATCCTCCCGGATTTTAGCGTGTGCCGCGATATGCCTTTCGTGATGCAGCTGTGGAACATTTATCGCAGCCGAGCAATCGGGTGTTGGCTGCAGCGCAACGGCGTGGATGTTATTGCAAATGTTCGTTGGGGAGATCGTCGTACCCAGCGTGTTTGCTGCGACGGAGCGCCGTGCGGTTGCACGATTGCGGTTGGTTCTCATGGAACCATAAAAAACAAGGAAGATAGGGCTTGCTTTATCGAAGGTCTTGAAGTGGTTGTGGACCGTCTTCGTCCCACAGCAATTGTTGTTTACGGTGCTGCGCCTGAAGAGATTTTTGGAAAATATTCCGCGCAAGGGATCTCGATTGTTCAATTTGATAGCAGCTTCGCCGCCTCTCGCAAGGGGCGTGGATAATGGGCGGCGGCATGTATGGTGGATTTGGTAACACCAAAGGATCGTCTAGCTCTGGAAAAGGGAAGATCTTTACTCGGGTGCAGTTTAAGGGTTCTGTTACGGTGGGCGGCGTTGAACGCGATGTCAGTCGGAGGGTTTACCAACGCAACGACATCGACTTCGACTACAGAGATGCTACAGGCAGAACAAACCTTCAGCGCATGAAGAACGGCGATGCGCCTATCGGAAGCGATGGTCGTCCCATCCAGCTTCATCATGTTTTGCAAAAGGAGAGCGGGCCTATGGCAGAGGTTCGTGAGCTAACTCATGCCGAATATCATCGCATCTTACACGGCCTTGTCGGCTCTGGAGGAAGTTTTCGTAACGATAAAGGCTTGGCGCGGCAGTATTCTAATTTCAAGAAGAAATACTGGCGTTGGCGTGCGCAGCAATACATGGAAGGGAAGAGCTAATGAACGAGAAGATTCTTGAGATCGCAACTCGGTATGAAGAGAGCAGTTTCTTCACGCGAGCTGGGTTTAGCGACGAAGCTCGCGCGTCGGCTGAGAGCGAGCTCGATTTGACGCTGCCTGAACAATACGTTGAGTATCTCAACGTATTCGGCCATGGTGGCGTTGGCGGGGTGGAGATTCTGGGCGTGGGATGCGACGGAACCTTGATCTTTGTCGAGGATACTGTGTTCTATCGAAAATACGGCCTGCCTTTAAACCTTGTGGTTGTCGAAAATCACGACGAATGGTTAGCTTGCATCGATTGCAGTACTGGAAAAATCGTTTCCTGGAGCCAGGACGAGGAGACGCTCCCCGAATGTGATTGCTTTGACGACTACATAGTCGAAGAGTTTCAGGAGGCGGTTGACAACCTCTAGAAGCTAAACCACGAGCTGCGGAATAGGGTCTAGCTCGGAAGTCTCCCGCTTTTCATGCGCTTGCAGCTACCCCTGCTGATTGCTATTGTGCGCGAATGCGCCAAGGGCGACGAGTCTTGTGTCGAATTATACGAGTACGCGTTTACGTGAGGTCAATTCAGAATCATGCGCTACATTCATTGCTGATTTCTTTTGCTTTGTCAGCGAGTGCGCGCCTGCCGAAAGACGCTATGAGCCATCGGCGGGCGCAGCTTTTCGGGTTCCGACTATTGCTGGTGGTGGAATGAGGTCGGCTTCCAGGTCTACTGAGATCAGACGAGTGGAGAGCGTTGCCGTTACTGCAGGCGAGAACCTCTTTTGAAAGGGGCTCGTTTTGCGAGAGGATCGCGGGAAGCCTGTCAGGCGATCATTGTGCTGGCAGACGTATTAGTGGCTTATGAGGTGTTGGCACGGGCGGTTTGATTCTTCCGACCGTCATGTGAATAGATTGACGACTCTTTAGCTGCATTACGTATCGGGGGCGATCGTGGGGTTGATGCTCTCGTTTGCGCTGCGGCATTCGTATTCGCTCCCCGTTTGGGAATTGCGTTATCTAGGGAAGCGCTGCATTGTGGGCAGCAAAGCGAATTGCAGTGGTTGGGTTGCAGTTTGAATTGCAGGCCTTAACTCATGCACCCCCCCCAATGTAGCATTATGCGCTCGGACGCGTTTACGATATAGTGATTTCCCCTAACTAGATGATCGTCGCATTGGAAAGGCAGTGAGCATATGGGAGAGATCACGATGCGCGTGGCGGGTTCTTCACGTACGCGCTCCATCGCGTTCGTCGGATTGACCATCGCCGTCATGGCGGTGTCGGCTTGGGTGACCATCCCCTTAGGCCCCGTGCCGTTCACGCTGCAGATGTTCGCGATGGCGTTCGCCGTCGTCGTGCTGACGCCGCGCGAGGCCATCGCCGCCATCGCGGGATATCTTGCCCTCGGGGCCGTCGGCGTGCCGGTGTTTTCGGGGATGCGCGGCGGCATCGGCGTTCTTGCAGGTCCTACGGGTGGGTTCATCTGGGGTTTTCTGTTCGGAATCGCGGCGGCGGCGCTGCTGCTCCATGTGGTGCGCAGCCGCACGACATGGGGTGACAAGCGCGCGTGGGATGCGGATGTCGCGAAGAACAGCGGTCTTCCCGCGGCGAAGCGGCTCGCCGCGTTCGTGCGGGTGTCCATCGTCGAGCTCATCGCGTGCGCGCTGTTCACCGGCGTCTCGTATTTGTGCGGTTGGGCTCAGTTCATGGCTGTCACGGGCGTGACTCCCGAGGCGGCTTTCCTCACCTGCATCGCCCCGTTCATCATGGTGGACGCGGTGAAGATTCTCGCTGCGGTCGCTTGCGCGCGTGTCGTGAGGGCGGCGGTTCGCTAGCCCGAGGGGAATTCGCTCGAGCTACGCCTTGAACCGGTATCCGTAGCCGCGCACCGTTTCCACGACGCCGGGATCGTAGCCTGCCTGGGATATCTTGTCGCGAAGACGCTTGACGTGGGTGTCGACCGTTTTGGTTTCGGTGAGGTACTCCCAGCCCCAGGCGTCATGGAGCAGCTCGTCGCGCGACACCACCTTGCCGGCGTTTTTCATGAGGGCTGCGAGCAGCTCGAACTCGCGCGGGGTCAGCTCCATCTCGCCCGCGTCCCCCTTCGCCACGTGGGCGTCTTCGTCGAGCGTGATGCCCGATGCCGTGATGGTGCTCGAGGGCGCGATGACGTCGCCGTGCCCTCGGCGCAAAAGCGCGCGCACGCGGGCGATCAGCTCGCGGACGCCGAACGGCTTGGCGAGGTAGTCATCTCCGCCTATCTCGAGCCCGACCACCTTGTCGAGCTCGGTATCACGCGCCGAAAGGAACAAAACGGGTGCGGAGGTCTCGCCCCTCAGGCGGCGGCACAGCTCGTAGCCGTCCATCCCCGGGAGCATGATGTCGAGGATGAAGAGGTCGTAGGAACGATTCTCGGAAAGCTCGAGCGCCTCTTCTCCGTTGTCGACGATGTCGGCGGTGTAGCCTTCCTTCGAGAGGGCGTAGCCGACGAATTCCGTGATCGACGAGTCGTCGTCGACGACGAGAATTCGATTGTGCGCTTCGAGCATATCGCTGCCTTTCCCCTGCAACCGGGCGTTTGGCTTCGTGTTAACCCGCCGTGGCGCGGTTGTTATAATGACTCCCACCACTATACTCAACAGCCCCGAGCGACAAGGACGTTTGTCACGATTATGTTACTTGCGATTGATGTAGGAAACACCCAGACCGTTCTCGGCGTCTACCGTCGAGAAGACCGCGTGAGGCCGCAGCGGATGTGGCGCATCGCCACCAACAAGCACGATACCGCCGATGACCTGCGCATCAAGCTCGTCTCGCTGCTGACGGCGGAGGGCATTGAGTCGAAGGACGTCGATGCGGCGGCGCTCTCCTCGGTGGTGCCGCTTCTCGCCAAGGCATGGGAGCAGGCGCTGCGCGAGCACGCCGGCGTCGAGGCGCGCGTTTGCACCGCGTCCATCGCGAAAGAGGCGGGGCTTTTCGAGGCGGATTATCCCAACCCGCGTGAGATCGGCGCCGACCGCGTCGCCGACGCCATTGCCGCCCGACGGCTCTACGGGGCGCCGGTTATCGTGGTCGACTTCGGCACGGCGACCAACATCGAGGTCATCGACGCGCGCGGTTGCTTCATCGGCGGCATCATCGCGCCCGGCGTGGAGACGAGTGCGAGCGCCCTGTTCTCCCATGCCACGCGTCTTGCCGCCACCGAGCTCGAGGCGCCGCCTGCGCCCGTGGGCACCTCGACCGAGGAGGCCATTCAGTCGGGCATCGTGTTCGGCGAGGCGGGCAGGGTGGACGGCTTGATCGAGCGCGTGTTCGAGCAGATCGGACGCCGCTGCCCCGTCGTGGCCACAGGGGGCCTCGCCTCGCTGGTCGGTGCTCATGCGCGCACGGTCACCGATGTGCTTCCCGAGCTGACGCTGGAGGGGCTGCGCCTTCTGGCCGCCGCCGAAGGGGACTTCGGCGCGTAGGAACCCGATTGTCTGCGCCGCGGCGCGATCCGCGTAGCTCACGGTGCGCGGCGACGCTCGCAGCCGACGAGCCTCGCTTGCCCGCCCCCTCGTGCCTGCCTCTCGGTTTGCGGCGTGCGGCGGGGCTTCGTGGCCGAGCAGGCGCATCTTCCCGGATCGCGACCATCAGTCCGCCATCTCTCGCCGTCGGAAGAGGCCGCGTGGAATATCTTTTCCGCAGCCGATAGAATGAACGGGTCTTGAATGTAGGGGCGCCGTACGGAATCACGTGCGGCGCCGTTTCATCGATCACAGAAAGCGGGCCCGACATGTTGACTGACATTGAAATTGCCCAGGCGGCTGAGCCGAAGCGCATCACCGAGATCGCGGAGCGCGCAGGCGTCGACGAGAAGTACCTTGAGTGCTACGGCAAGTATAAGGCGAAGGTTGATTACAACCTTCTGCGCGAAGAGGATCATACGCCCGGCAAGCTCGTCTTGGTGACGGCCATCAATCCCACGCCTGCGGGCGAGGGCAAGACCACCACCACGGTCGGCCTGGCTGACGCGCTGTCGCGTCGCGGCGAGAACGTCATGGTGGCGTTGCGCGAGCCTTCCCTCGGGCCTGTGTTCGGCATCAAGGGCGGCGCCGCCGGCGGCGGATACGCCCAGGTTGTCCCGATGGAGGACATCAACCTCCACTTCACCGGCGACTTCCACGCCATCGGCGCGGCGAACAACCTGCTCGCGGCGCTCCTCGACGCGCATATCCACAACGGCAACGAACTCGGCATCGACGTGCGCAAGATTACCTGGAAGCGTGTCGTCGACATGAACGATCGCCAACTGCGCAACATCGTCGACGGCCTGGGCGGCAAGGCGCACGGCGTGCCGCGCGAGGACGGCTTCGACATCACGGTGGCGTCCGAGGTCATGGCCATCTTCTGCCTGGCAACCTCCATCACCGATCTCAAGGAGCGCTTGGGGCGCATCGTTGTCGGCTACACCTACGACGACAAACCCGTCACCGCGCACGATTTGCATGCCGAGGGCGCGATGTGCGCGCTGCTGAAGGACGCGCTCAAGCCCAACCTGGTGCAGACGCTCGAGGGCACGCCGGCGTTCGTGCACGGCGGCCCGTTCGCCAACATCGCGCATGGCTGCAACTCCATCATGGCCACGCGCATGGCCATGGCGCTCGGCGACTACTGCGTGACCGAGGCGGGCTTCGGCGCCGATCTGGGTGCGGAGAAGTTCCTCGACATCAAATGCCGCCTCGCGGGGCTGAAGCCCGATGCAGTGGTGGTCGTCGCCACGGTGCGCGCGCTCAAAAATCACGGCGGCGTGGCGAAAGCCGATCTCAACGAGGAGAACCTCGAGGCTTTGGAGGCGGGTCTTCCCAACCTGCTGCAGCATGTGGAGAACATCACGCAGGTGTACAAGCTGCCCTGCGTCGTGGCCATCAACGCGTTCCCGACCGATACCAAGGCCGAGCTCGACCTGGTGGAGGCGAAATGCCGTGAGCTGGGCGTGAACGTCGCGCTGTCCGAGGTGTGGGCCAAGGGCGGCGAGGGCGGTCTGGCGCTTGCCGACGAGGTGGTGCGTCTGTGCGCCGAGGGCGACGCGGAAGGACGCAGCGCCGAGACGTTCGAGTTCGCTTACGAAGACGATTTGTCCATCGCCGAGAAGATCGAGGCTATAGCGCGTCGCGTTTACCATGCCGACGGCGTCATCTTCGAGCCTGCTGCGAAAAAGGAGATCGCTCAGCTGGAGAAGCTCGGGTTCGGCGACATGCCCGTGTGCATGGCGAAGACGCAGTACTCTTTCAGCGACGATCAGACCAAGCTCGGTGCGCCGCGCGGCTTCAACGTGACGGTGCGTCAGGTGAAGGTTTCCGCAGGCGCGGGCTTCGTCGTTGCGCTCACGGGTTCGATCATGACCATGCCAGGTTTGGGTAAAAGCCCTGCGGCGTTCAAGATCGACGTCGACGAGACCGGCGTCATCTCCGGCTTGTTCTAGCGGTTTGCGTGAGCTTAACGCGAATCTGGTGCGAACCCGATACGCGCTTGGCGCGAATCTGACGCAAGCGTGGTTTGAATCCGGCGCAAACCTGATGCGGGTCAAGCATGGGCCTGACATGAATCTGGTTTGTGCCTGACGTAAACTCAGCATGAACTCAACGTGGCGGCACGTCTTCAGACGCGCCGCCACGTTTTCTTTGTCCGCGCGTTGTTTCGGGGCTATCTCGGGAGGGCGATAAAACGAGCGGTGCGGGTCTCCAGGCGGTGGTCCGGGGTGGAATCCGTCTCGCTTCGCGCATGTCTCGCGTTCGTCGTCAGTGATGGGCTATCGAGTATAATGCGACGAATGCTAATTTGTTTTGTTGCCGGGAGGAGGTTTTCCGCATGATTGACGGCAGGCTCACGTCATTTGAGCTGTTTGCGGGTGCCGGTGGCTTGGCCCTCGGAGCCGAGCTTGCGGGTTTTCAATCCCTCGGGATCGTCGAATGGGACAAATGGGCCTGCGAGACTGTTCGAGATAACCGGAGAAACGCTCATCCTCTCGTATCCGGCTGGGCTGTTCACGAGGGAGATGTAAGGGATTTTCCCTGGTCATCGATTGAGGAAAATGTCGATCTTTTGGCTGGAGGACCTCCATGCCAGCCTTTTTCTCTTAGGGGCGCTGCTCGCGCTCATGCTGACAACAGGGATATGTTTCCTGCGATGATCTCTGCGGTTCGGGCTTTAACTCCTCGGGCTTTCATCATCGAGAACGTCAAAGGATTGCTGAGAAAACAGTTCTCGGATTATTTTCGCTATATTTTGCTCTGCCTCGAGTTTCCCGAACGCGTGGCTCGCGAAGGCGAAACGTGGTTCGACCATCTATCGAGGCTTGCTCGGGAGAAGGAGAAGACCAACCCATCAGCGTCCGAATTGACCTATACCGTCACTTCGACGTTGGTTAACGCCGCCGATTACGGCGTTCCGCAGAAAAGAGAACGTGTCTTCATAGTGGGATTCAGATCCGACCTGGAGGTAAGCTGGTCGTTTCCTTCCCCCACGCACAGTCGGGATGCGCTCCTTTACGCCCAGCGCAGAGATGGCGAATACTGGTCCCGGCATGGGTTGCCCTCGCCGAGTCGGTGCCCCGAGATCGAAAAGCCGAATGGAGAGATGCTGCCTTGGAGGACGGTTCGCGATGCGTTGAGCGGGCTGCCCGAAGCGAAGATGTCGGATACGGGTGAGGTTTTCAACCATGTCCTTAAGCCTGGTGCCAAGATATATCCTGGACACACGGGCAGTGCCCTCGATGCCCCTTCCAAAACCTTGAAGGCAGGGGTTCACGGGGTTCCCGGCGGTGAGAACATGCTGATCGACGACGAGGGCCGGCCCCGTTACTGCACGGTTCGCGAAGCGGCGCGCATTCAGACGTTCCCCGACGGTTATCGCCTCAACGGCGCATGATCGGAGGCCATGCGGCAGCTGGGCAACGCCGCGCCCGTTAAACTGGCGCAGGTCGTCGCCTCGTCTGTTTCCGAGGCGTTGATCGAAAGCGAGATGAAACGCGTCTCGGATGATCTTCGCCTGGCGGCGCAAGGCGCTCGATGAGTTTGTTTTCGTTGCGGGCCATTGTGGACGGTGGAGGCCTCGATTTGCAACTCGGTAACGATTGAACGACGGAGAGGGATGAGCATGGACGAATGCGTTCCCTTCAATCCTTTGGATAAGGAGAGCCTTGTGGTTAGCATCGAAAGGGCTCTTCTGGCGGAAGAGCCCCACGCCCTGGGCGAAATAAATAAATTCGCCGGTGCGGGTATCTACGCTTTGCGCTACACGGGTTCGTATCCTGCTTATAAGCTGCTTTCCGAGATCAACAACGGTTTCCTTGCCGTTCCGGTCTATGTCGGAAAGGCGGATTCCAAAGGGAAGCGAAAGGGCGGATACCTAGCCGAGGGAACTAGGGAACCTGTGTTGTGGAATCGGTTGCGTGACCATGCGGTAAGCATTGAGCAGGCGCGGAATCTCGATATCGAAGATTTTATGTGCAGATTTCTCGTCGTCGACGACTTGTGGATCGGACTCGGCGAGTCGTTGCCCATTTCGAAGTTTGCTCCCGTGCGGAACACGTTCGTTGATGGATTCGGAAATCATGATTCGGGAAAAGGCAGACGCGCGGGAAGGAGGTCCCGTTGGGATACGCTCCATCCCGGTCGTGTTTGGGCGGATTCCTTGGCGGATAATCCCATGAGCGCCGAGCAGATAGCCCGAGAGGTTGAGGAGTACGTGGCCGCTCGCTACGACGTGGTGGAGTTCTGACGAAAGGTTGAACATTGGTCGATACTCGTTTCATCGATGAGCTTGCAAGCGCCGCGCCGACGCCGGGAGGCGGTGGGGCTGCGGCGTATTGCGGCGCGCTCGCCGCCGCGCTGGCCTCCATGGTCGGAAACCTCACCGTGGGCAAGAAGCGCTACGCCGAGGTGGAAGAAGACGTGCGCGCATCGCTTGGCAGGCTCGACGACCTGCGCGTGCGGCTCGTCGGGCTCGTGGAGGAGGATGCGCGCGCTTTCGAGCCGCTTGCGAGGGCGTACCGCATGCCGAAGCTCACGGCGGCGGAGGCGGCGGAGAAGGAACGCGCGATGCAGGAGGCCCTCGTCGGCGCTTGCGAGGTGCCCCTCGCCATCATGCGCGCGTGCGCCGCGGTGATCGACGAGTGCGACTTCCTCGCCCGCGAGGGGAGCCGCATGGCCGTCTCCGATGCGGGCGTCGCGGTCGCGTTCGCGCGATCGGCCCTGCTCGGCGCCAGCTTGAACGTCTATATCAACATCGGCTCCCTTTTGGATGAGGAGCGCGCGCGGTCGTATCGCGCGGATGCCGACGGCCTCATCGCCGACGGCGTCGCCCGCGCGGATGCCGTGTACGCCCTCGTCGCCGGCACCCTGGGCGCGCCGGCAGCGTAACCGACGTCGCCCGTGCGGGGCGGATGCGCCCTCGAGCGCGTCCTCGGGGCGTATCCCGCGGGGCCTCGCGGGTCTCGCGATGCTTCTCGGCGACACTTCCCGCGCTCGAGGTGCACTCCCTCAGTGCTTCGTTGTCGCGACGCAACCGTTTTGTTGATGGATTGGAACCTCTCGCCCTTCTAGCATGATCTGAAAGGTGCGTAGATACCTTCGCGGCGAGACATCCCCCTTGTCAGGCGAAGGACTGGGCACCTTTTCGCATTGCATGGTTCAGCGGAGAGGCGGGCGGGTTTCATGAGGGAGGAGATGAGCGGGGCGCGCGGATCCGAGCGCATAGCGACGGTGCTGTTCGTGACGTTGGTGTGCTTGAATTTTCTATCGGCGTGCATGGCCCAGATGAACACGGCGGGCAGCCCCACGCTCGTGGTGGGCATGGGAGGCTCGGGCGCCTACGGCGGGTTTCTGGTGCTCGTGTTCGTCATCGCGTCCATGGTGTCGCGGCTCGTCGCCGGCGTGGTGGCGGATAACCGCTCCCGGCGCGTTCTCCTCGTGTCAGGCTGCATCGTCTACATAATCGGCTGCGCGCTGCCCATCCTCTTTCCGGTCATGGCGGCGCTCGTTCCCGCGCGCATCCTGCAAGGATGGGGCTACGCGTCGGTCAACACGGCGGCGACGACGTGCGCCTCCGACGTGCTTCCCGCATCGCGTCTTGGCGAGGGGATCGGCTACTACGGCCTCGGGCATGCCGTCGCCATGGCGCTCGGGCCGATGCTTGGGCTTGCGCTCGCCGGGACGCACGCGATGGCTCCGTTGGCCCTCGGGGCCCTTGCTCTGTCGGTCATCGCGCTGCTGCTCAGCCTCACGGTCGTCTACGAGCGGGATCCCTCCCGCCTTCCCGAAAGCTGCGGCTACGTGCGCGCCTCGTCGTCTCGCGCCGAGAAGCCCGAGCGCGTGCGGATTTCCGCATCCGCGGCGTTCGACGCGTCGGGCCTGCGCGGCGGGGTGCCGATGTTTCTGATTTCGGGCGTCATAACGTTTTACCTGTCGTTCGCTCCCTTGTTCGCGCAGAGCATGGGCTATGCGAACGCCGGCGCCTTGTTCGTCTTCGCCGCCGTCGCCGCGGTGTTCGTCCGCTTCGTCGCGGCGAAGGCGTTCGACAGGTACTCCCCGCTGGCGGTGTTTCTCGTCCCTGTGGCGTTCGGGGTCTTGTCGCTCGGGGCGATGTATTTCATCCGCACCGAGGCCGTGTTCCTGGCGTGCGGCGCGTGCTACGGCGTTTGCCTGGGATTTTCCATTCCCCTTTTGAACTCGGTCGTCGTGAAGGCGGCGCTTCCCGAGCGCTATGGCGCCGCCAACGCGCTGTTTCTGCTGTGCTACGACGCGGGCGTGGGCCTGGCCGCGGTCGCGTGGGGCGCGGTGTACGATCTGCTGGGGTTCGAGGCCCTTTTCGTCGTGTCGGCGCTGACCGGCGTCCTCGCGTTCATCAGCGCTTGCGTGCTGTTCCCCCGCCGCCGGCGCCGGTAGGCCGCGGCGTCCTCGCCGGCGGCGGGCGCTATCCGCCTCGGCGGGATCGCCGCCCGGCGCAGGCGGCGGCTCGCTTCTGCGCCCTCGGGCGGGAAGTTTCGGCGGGATTGC
>ERZ827469.1713-NODE-1713-length-18778-cov-2.963681_pt1 | contig 18778 bp, 9 predicted proteins | sample MGYA00519917_ERZ827469 | MGnify/ENA primary metagenome ERZ827469 (study PRJEB31778, sample SAMEA3449314) | human gut metagenome | biome: human gut; feature: human-associated habitat; material: faeces | place: United Kingdom | collected 2010/2012 ... | reverse complement strand
GAAAAGCAGTATTGGTAATGACTTGATACGTACCTATATGGAACGTGATTATATCATTCCCGAAAGTTTCGAGGATTTTGTGTATGTCGGATTAGTCTTGCAAGGACAGGGGATGCGGCATGGATTAGAAGCTCACAGACGCAATCGTCCTTATTGTATGGGGACATTGTATTGGCAGTTGAACGACAGTTGGCCGGTAGTATCCTGGTCAAGTATTGATTATTATGGTAATTGGAAGGCATTACATTATCAGGCAAAGCGTGTTTTTGCACCGGTCTTGATCAATCCTATACAGCAGAATGACAGTTTGAGTGTTTATCTGATCTCAGACCGGCTTGATACAATGGAGCAAATGACATTGGAAATGAAAGTCGTGGATTTTGATGGAAAAACGCTGGGTAAGAAGATACAAGTACATTTGTTGGAAGTTCCGGCAAATACTTCAAAATGTGTTTATCGTGCAAAACTGGATGGCTGGCTGACTCCCGAAGACTGCCGACGTAGCTTCTTGAAATTGATACTCAAAGATAAATCGGGACATCAGGTGGCTGAGAGCGTCCATTTTTTCAGAAAGACGAAAGATTTGCAACTTCCTCCGACATCAGTATCCTATCAAATGAAGCAGACGGATGGTAAATGTGAATTGACTCTCTTTTCATCAATGTTGGCAAAAGATATTTTTATTGAGACTCCATTGCAAGGAGCCCGTTTCAGTGTCAACTTCTTTCATCTCTTACCCGGAGAACGTAAGAAAGTAATTATCACTTCTCCCCGGATAAAGAAGGGAGAAGAATTACCTGTTAATATCAAGCATATTCGAGAAACCTATAAATAAAACTAATTTATTAACTACTAACACCTAATTTTTATTTTATGAAACAACTCCTAAAATTAACAGGATGTGTGGCACTGGCAGGACTGATGAGCTCTTGTGGCTCGGTACAAGAAGAAGCCAATTATCAGATTATCCCATTGCCACAAGAAATTGTAACATCGCAAGTAAACCCCTTTATTTTGAAAAGCGGTGTGAAAATCCTTTATCCGGAAGGAAATGAGAAGATGCAGCGTAATGCGCAATTTTTGGCTGATTATCTGAAGACTGCAACCGGAAAAGACTTTTCGATTGAAGCCGGAACTGAAGGTAAAAATGCTATAGTGCTGGCGTTAGGCTCAGAAGTAGAAAACCCTGAATCTTATCAGTTGAAAGTCACCGATCAAGGTGTCACGATAACTGCCCCTACAGAAGCCGGAGTTTTCTATGGTATTCAGACTTTGCGTAAATCATTGCCTATTGCTTTGGGTGCTGATGTAGCATTGCCTGCTGTTGAAATTAAGGATGCTCCTCGTTTCGGTTATCGTGGTGCACATTTCGATGTTAGTCGTCATTTCTTCACAATTGATGAAGTGAAGACTTATATTGATATGCTGGCTTTACACAACATGAACCGTTTGCACTGGCATATCACTGACGATCAGGGATGGCGTCTGGAAATCAAGAAATATCCGAAGTTGACGGAAATAGGTTCTCAAAGATCGGGAACGGTCATCGGACGTAACTCCGGTGAATATGACAATACACCCTATGGTGGATTCTATACACAGGAACAGGCTAAGGAAATTGTAGATTATGCCGCAGAACGTTATATCACTGTTGTTCCTGAGATTGACCTTCCGGGACACATGCTGGCTGCCCTTGCCGCTTATCCGGAATTGGGGTGTACCGGTGGACCGTATGAAGTTTGGAGACAATGGGGAGTAGCCGATGATGTACTTTGTGCCGGCAACGATCAGGTTCTGAAATTCCTGGAAGATGTATATGGCGAATTGATTGAAATCTTCCCTTCAGAGTATATCCATGTAGGTGGTGACGAATGTCCGAAGGTAAGATGGGAGAAATGTCCGAAATGTCAGGCACGTATCAAAGCGTTGGGCTTGAAATCGGATAAGAATCATAGTAAGGAAGAACGTTTGCAGAGTTTCGTTATCAATCATATAGAGAAGTTCCTGAACGATCACGGACGTCAGATTATCGGTTGGGATGAGATTCTCGAAGGCGGACTTGCTCCTAATGCAACAGTTATGTCATGGCGTGGCGAAAGTGGAGGTATTGAAGCTGCCAAGCAGAAACATGATGTTATCATGACCCCGAACACTTATCTTTACTTTGACTACTATCAGACCAAGGATACAGAGAATGAACCTTTGGCTATCGGTGGTTATGTGCCTTTGGAAAGAGTTTATGGTTACGAACCGATGCCTTCTTCATTGACACCGGAAGAACAAAAACATATTATTGGCGTACAGGCTAATCTTTGGACGGAATACATTCCTACTTTCTCTCAGGCTCAGTATATGGTGTTGCCGCGTTGGGCTGCTTTAGCAGAGGTGCAATGGTCTAATCCTGAAAAGAAGAATTATGAAAACTTCCTGAGCCGTTTGCCGCAGTTGATTAATATTTATGATGCTGAAGGATATAATTATGCCAAACATGTATTTGATGTGAAATCTGAGTTTGTAGCTAATTCGGCCACAGGAGCAGTAGACGTAGTGATGACTACTATTGACGGTGCTCCCATTCATTATACATTAGATGGAACTGAGCCTACGGCAGCTTCTCCTGTGTGTGATAGTATTCTTACAATCAAGGAAAGTTGTACTCTGAAAGCGGTTGCTGTCCGTCCTACCGGAAACAGCAAAATGCTGACTGAACAGATTGCTTTCAGTAAATCTACTTCAAAACCTATTAAGGCCAATCAGCCTGTAAACAAGCAATATGAATTTGGTGGTGTTTCTACATTAGTAGACGGACTGAAAGGAAATGGCAATTATAAAACAGGTCGTTGGATCGCTTTTTATAAAAATGATATGGATGTAACGATTGACTTGCAACAACCTACCGAGATCTCCAGTGTAGCTATCACTACTTGTGTTGAAAAGGGCGACTGGGTATTTGATGCACGTTCTTTCTCAATTGAAGTATCAGATGACGATAAGACTTTTACAAAGGTAGCTTCTGAAGCATATCCTGAAATGAAAGAGACAGATCGTAATGGCCTTTACGAGCACAAATTGACTTTTGATCCGGTAAAAACCCGTTATGTGAAAGTGATTGCAACATCGGAACACTCAATTCCGGCATGGCATGGTGGTAAAGGTAATCCGGGCTTCTTATTTGTAGATGAAATTACGTTGAATTGAAAAAATAGAAATGACAGAAACTAAAACGATTCGTTTTCTTTCTATCATTGGATGTTTACTTGCCGGGATGGCTGCTTCGTGCAGCTCCCGGCAAGTTGCACCTAATGAAGAAGGGATTAGCGTGCAGAAAATGACCGGATTCCCCGAAGGAGAACCCGGTTTTTCTTTGGGTGTATCGGCATGTTATGCCGGCATCTATCAGGGAGAATTATTGATTGCCGGCGGATGTAATTTTCCGGAAACTCCGGCAGCTGAAGGAGGGAAGAAGAAATTCTACCAAGGTATTTATGCTGCTGACGCTTCTGCAGATTCAGTTTTCGTGTGGCGAAAAGTAGGTCAGCTGCCCGTTGCTGCTGCTTATGGAGTCTCAGTATCGACTCCTCGAGGGATAGTGTGTGTGGGTGGATCGAATGAAAATGGATCCTTATCTGCCGTTTACCGCCTTTCTTTGAGTGATGATAAACAAGCTGTGATTGTAGATACGCTGCCATCTTTACCTTGTACGATGGATAACATGAGTGGTTCGGTTGTTGATTATACCCTTTTTGTAGCCGGAGGCAATGTGAATGGCAAGCCTTCGAATGGGCTTTATTGCCTCAATCTGGGCAACCCTGAGACCGGCTGGCAACAACTTCCCGATTTTCCGGGTGCTCCCCGTGTACAGCCTGTATGTGTGGGGCAGCGTAAAGAGAATGAGACACTTTTATATCTGTGGGGAGGTTTTTCCGGGGCATTCGATGGGCGGTCTGCAACTCTTTCTACTGACGGATACTGTTATTCCCCCTCTTTGCAACAATGGCAACCCGTCTCTACTCCGATAGGGAGTGATTCTGTGCCTGTAGCTTTAGGTGGAGGTGCAGGTATAGCTCTGACAGACAGCCTGATACTTTGCACCGGTGGGGTTAATAAAGATATTTTCTTGTCTGCCCTGCAACGCGAGGAGATGATGAAAGCAGCAGTGACCGGCGGTAATCAGGCAGCTGTAGACAGTTTGAAATCTGAAGCAAAAACATATATGTTGCATCCGGCTGAATGGTATCGTTTCAATGACCGTATCCTGATTTACAACACACGTCGGGATAAATGGGAAGAGGCTGTTCGGAGCCAAGATATCGCTCGTGCCGGTGCTGCATTGACAGGACAGGGACAGACCTTCTTTAACATCAATGGTGAGTTGAAGCCGGGGATCCGTACTCCGGAAATAGCTAAGATAATGATTGACTAATTGCAGATAATCTGACATTTTACTTATATTTGTGCATTGAAAACAAAAAACTAAAACCAATCATATCATGATAAAACCTACAATGAGAATTTGTACTTTCTTGCTTGCAGCCGGTTTGATGATAGCAACAGCTGGTATGAAAGCGCAGTCTGTCATTCCCATACCTTTCCGGATGGAACAAGGAAGCGGAACTTTTCAGTTTTCCGGTGAAACCCTGTTGTATACCAATCTGAAGGGTAAGGAGAAGAAAATGATGATGGATTATCTGGAGACATTACCCATTCACTTTAAAAGTTCCAAAAAACAAGCCAAAGAGAATGTAGTCTCATTGCTGATAACAAAGGATAACTCTCAGTTACCCTCTCCCGAGAGCTATACCTTAGAAGTTACTCCCCGTAAAATAACAGTGCAGGCTACTTCCGGAGCCGGATTATTCTATGGCGTACAGACCCTTTTGCAAATGGCACAACCTGCAATGGGAGATACTTGGTCAGTTCAGGCTACGACGATTCAAGATTCACCACGATTTGAATACCGGGGGCTGATGCTCGATGTTTCAAGGCATTTTCGCTCCAAGGAGTTTGTAAAAAAGCAGATAGATGCATTAGCTTATTATAAACTCAATCGTTTACATTTACACCTAACAGATGCTGCGGGGTGGCGTATCGAGATTAAGAAATATCCTTTATTGACAGAATTTGCCGCCTGGCGTCCGGAAGCTAACTGGAAAAAATGGTGGAATGAAGGTGGACGTAAATATTGTCGTTTCGATGCTCCGGAGGCTTCAGGCGGCTATTATACACAGGATGATATTCGTGAATTGGTCAATTATGCACGCGAGCGCCATGTTACCATTATTCCTGAGATCGAAATGCCGGCTCATTCAGAAGAGGTTCTGACCGCTTATCCGGAACTGTCCTGTTCGGGAGAGCCTTACAAGGATGCCGACTTTTGTGTCGGAAACGAGAAAACCTTTACGTTTCTTGAGGATGTGTTGACGGAGGTCATGGAGCTTTTCCCTTCTCAATATATTCATGTTGGAGGCGACGAAGCGGGTAAGGTAGCTTGGAAAACCTGTCCTAAATGCCAAAAGCGCATGCAGGATGAGCATTTGGCTAATGTGGATGAATTACAGAGTTACCTGATCCATCGCGTAGAAGTGTTTCTCAATGCTCATGGACGTAAACTGTTAGGATGGGATGAGATTTTGCAAGGAGGACTGGCGCCCAATGCTACTGTGATGTCATGGCGTGGTGAACAAGGAGGTATCGATGCCGTAAAATCCGGTCATCAGGCGATTATGACTCCCGGGTCACATTGTTATATAGATGGTTATCAAGATGCACCTTATTCCCAACCTGAGGCTATTGGCGGATATCTGCCCTTGGAAAAGGTATACTCTTATAATCCGATCCCTGCCTCACTTACACCTGATGAAGCGAAGCTGATTTATGGTGTCCAAGCCAATCTTTGGGCGGAATACATCCAGACTGACGAGCATTGTGAATACATGATTTATCCTCGTATTCTTGCGTTGGCCGAAGTGGCTTGGTCTGCTCCCGAACGAAAATCATGGACTGATTTTCGCCCGCGTGCTCTAAAAGCCGTAGCATATCTACAATCCAAGGGATATCATCCGTTTGATTTGAAAAAGGAGATCGGTAATCGGCCTGAAGCGTCAAAACCGGTTCAGCATCTTGCCTTGGGCAAAACGGTTAAATATAATGCTCCTTACAATGCGTCTTATCCGGCGCAAGGCGATAAAACCCTGACTGACGGAATCCGGGGTAGCTGGACTTACAGTGATGGGGTATGGCAGGGCTTTATTTCCCGTGATCGTTTGGATGTAACTATCGATATGGGTGAGTCGACTGTTTTGCATTCGATTGGCGCAGATTTTATGCAGGTAGTAGGTCCGGAAGTCTTTTTGCCTACCGAAGTGATAATTTCTGTTTCGGAGGATGGCAAGAACTTCACCGAATTGAGTCGTCAGACACATAAAGTAGTGAAGTCGGATGCTGTGGTCTTTAAAAACTACGTATGGAATGGGGAAGCCAAAGGACGATACATCCGCTATCAGGCTCGTGCCGGAGAAGAGTTTGGAGGGTGGGTGTTTACCGACGAAATCGTTGTAGAATAACCTTCCTCACAGAGCGGGTGAAACCAAACGTATATATTAATAATAATAGTATTGAAAGAATGAAGAAACTACCTTATTTTGTATCATTTGCAGCTGCCTGGCTATTTATAGCAGTGGCTTCTGCGCAAGAGAATCCGGTAGATTATGTAAATCCGTTCGTCGGAACGACGAATTACGGAACAACGAACCCCGGAGCTATCTGTCCGCAGGGAATGATGTCGGTTGTTCCTTTTAATGTGATGGGGGACAAATCCGTTGGTAATAAAATAGATAAAGACAGCCAGTGGTGGTCTACACCTTATGAACATACCAATACCTATTTCACCGGATTCTCACATGTTAATCTGAGTGGAGTAGGATGTCCGGAGCTGGGCTCCTTACTTTTGATGCCCACAACCGGAAAATTGAACGTTGATTATTTACAATACGGAAGTGCCTATAAAGACGAGAAAGCCACTCCGGGTTATTACTCAAATGTTCTGACTAAATATGGGATTAAGAATGAGGTTTCGGCTACTTTGCGTACCGGAATCAGCCGTTTTACTTTTCCCAAAGGAGAAAGTAATATCCTTTTGAATCTGGGCGAAGGATTGACCAATGAAACCGGGGCTACCGTTCGTTTTGTCAGTGACACCGAAATAGAGGGGAGTAAGCTGCTCGGTACATTCTGTTATAATCCGCAGGCCGTATTTCCCATTTATTTTGTGATGCGTATTAACAAAACTCCTCGTGCACGTGGCTATTGGAAGAAGATGCGTCCGATGACGGTGGAAGCGCAGTGGGATAATACTTCCGGTAAAAATAAGCTGTATACTGCTTATACCAAAGAGATGAGTGGTGATGATATCGGTACTTGGTTTACGTTTGATACCGACGAAGGTGAAACGATCGAAGTCAGTATGGGAGTGTCGTTTGTCAGCATAGCCAATGCCCGTCTGAATTTAGAGAAAGAGCAGGCCGGAAAGGGATTTGATCAGATTCGTGCCGAAGCGCGTGCCATGTGGCAGAATGATCTTTCACGGATTCTTGTAGAAGGTGGTACCGAAGAGCAGAAAAGAGTATTCTATACCGCCATGTATCATTTGTTGATTCATCCGAATATTTTGCAGGACGTGAACGGACAATATCCGGCTATGGAAGGTAGCGAGATTCTTACGACAAAAGGCAACCGTTATACTGTATTCTCGCTTTGGGATACCTACCGTAATGTACATCAGTTGATGACACTGCTTTTCCCCGATCGGCAGTTGGATATGGTTCGTACAATGGTAGATATGTACAAGGAGCACGGATGGTTGCCCAAATGGGAGCTTTACGGGCGTGAGACACTTACCATGGAGGGTGATCCGAGTATTCCCGTTATCGTGGATACCTGGATGAAAGGGTTGCGTGACTTTGATGTACAAGCAGCCTATGAAGCTATGTATAAGTCTGCTACGACACCTGGCAAAGATAATTTAATGCGTCCCGACATAGATGATTACATTGCGAAAGGATATGTGCCCCTGACAGAGCAGTATGATAATTCTGTATCGCATGCACTGGAATATTATATAGCCGATTATGCGCTCTCACGTTTTGCACAGGCGCTGGGAAAGAAAGAAGATGCGAAGTTATTCTACGACCGTTCGCTGGGATATAAACATTACTACTGCAAGGAGTTCGGTACATTACGTCCCATTTTACCCGACGGAACATTCTACTCTCCATTCGATCCGATGGAAGGAGCCAATTTTGCTCCGAGTCCCGGTTTTCATGAGGGGAACTCCTGGAATTATACATTTTATGTTCCCCATGATATTGCAGGCTTGACCCGATTGATGGGAGGTAAGAAGAAGTTTGTGGATAAACTGCAGAAAGTATTTGATGAAGGCTTGTATGATCCTGCCAACGAACCGGATATTGCCTATCCTTATTTATTCAGTTACTTCAAAGGAGAAGAATGGCGTACCCAGAAACAGGTGAAGCGTTTGCTTGCCGAATATTTCACTGACCGGCCTGACGGTATTCCCGGTAATGATGATACCGGTACGATGTCAGCATGGGCTATTTTCAGTATGATCGGTTTGTATCCTGATTGTCCGGGAATGCCTGATTATACGCTGACTACACCTACGTTTGACAAAGTAACCATTCAGTTGGATCCGAAATATTATAAAGAAAAAGAGCTGGTCATTACTGCTGTCCGTCCGGGAGATAATGCCGATCTGATTAAGGAGGTAAAATTGAATGGAAAGAAACATGCAGGTTATCGTATCAGTCATGAGGAGTTGGTACATGCCGGGAAGATAGAATTTATATTAAAATAAAAACAAATCAATCATGAACAAGAAAATCAAAATTGCATTTGCTTCGATGCTCGCTGTGCCGCTGTTGGCGTGTGCGCAAGTCCGTACGGAACAAACCTTTGAGAAGGGATGGAAGTTCACTCGTGAGGATAGTAAAGACTTTAGTAATTCTACGTATGATGATGCGAAGTGGCAATCTGTGACCGTTCCGCATGATTGGGCTATTTACGGACCATTCAGTATTAATAATGATAAACAGAACGTAGCCATTTCTCAGGATGGACAGAAAGAGGCGATGGAGCATGCCGGACGTACCGGGGGACTTCCTTTTGTCGGTGTGGGATGGTATAGGCTCAATTTTGATGCTCCTTCATTCAGTAAGGGCAAAAAGGCTACTCTGGTTTTCGATGGAGCCATGAGCCACGCACATGTCTATATCAACGGACAAGAGGCCGGTTATTGGCCTTACGGTTACAATAGTTTTTATGTGGATGCCACTCCTTATTTGAAACCGGGTGAAAAGAATACATTGGCGGTTCGGCTTGAAAACGAGAACGAATCTTCACGTTGGTACCCCGGTGCCGGATTATATCGCAATGTACATCTGGTAGTGAACGAAGATGCCCATATTCCTACTTGGGGTACTCAGTTGACTACTCCTGTAGTGAAAGATGAATTTGCAAAGGTAAACCTGAAAACCAAACTCGATGTACCAGCCGGAAAAGCATTCGAAGGATATCGTATTGTTACCGAACTGAAGGATAAGGATGGTAAAGTGGTGGCAGCCAACGAAAAGAAGGGAGGTCCGTTCGATGACAATGTTTTCGAACAAGATTTCGTAGTGACTTCTCCGGCTTTGTGGACTCCGGATACTCCGCATCTTTATAGTGCCGTTTCTAAAGTATATGAGGGGAATACTCTGAAGGATGAATATACTACTTCATTCGGTATTCGTTCCATTGAGATTATTCCGAATAAAGGTTTCTTCCTGAATGGAAAGAAAACCATGTTCAAAGGTGTGTGCAATCACCATGATCTCGGACCGTTGGGAGGTATTGCCAATGATGCCGGTATTCGCCGTCAGATTCGTATCCTGAAAGACATGGGCTGCAATGCCATCCGTACTTCACATAATATGCCTGCTCCCGAATTGATTAAAGCTTGTGATGAAATGGGCATGATGATAATGGCCGAGTCATTTGACGAGTGGAAAGCAGCCAAAGTACAGAATGGTTATCACAAAGTGTTTGATGAATGGGTAGAGAAAGATCTGGTGAATCTGATTCATCAGTATCGCAATAATCCGAGCGTGGTTATGTGGTGTATCGGTAATGAGGTGCCCGACCAGTGGAACGGTGACCGTGGACCGAAACTGTCACGCTTCTTGCAGGATATCTGCCATCGTGAAGATCCTACACGTCCTGTTACTCAGGGTATGGATGCTCCCGATGCAGTAGTCAATAATAATATGGCGGCTGTGATGGACGTAGCCGGTTTTAATTACCGTCCTCACAAATATCAGGAAAACTATAAGAAACTTCCGCAACAGATCATCCTGGGTAGCGAGACAGCTTCTACCGTTAGTTCACGTGGCGTTTATAAATTCCCTGTTGTCCGTCGTGCGATGCAGAAGTATGACGATCATCAGTCTTCATCATATGATGTAGAGCATTGCGGTTGGTCCAATCTTCCGGAAGACGATTTTATCCAGCATGAGGATTTGCCTTATTGCATTGGTGAGTTCGTATGGACCGGATTCGATTATTTAGGCGAACCGACTCCGTACTATACCGATTGGCCCAGCCACTCTTCGTTGTTTGGAATTATAGACCTTGCCGGACTTCCGAAAGACCGTTATTATCTCTATCGCAGTCATTGGAATAAAGATAAGGAAACGCTGCATATCTTGCCTCACTGGAATTGGGAAGGACGTGAGGGTGAAGTTACCCCGGTATTTGTATATACCAATTATCCTTCGGCTGAACTGTTTATTAACGGCAAAAGTCAGGGTAAGCGTACAAAGGATCTCTCCGTTACGGTAAACAATAGCGGTGACTCTACTTCTGTGGCCAACTTCAAACGTCAGCAACGTTATCGCCTGATGTGGATGGATACGAAATACGAGCCGGGTACTGTAAAAGTGGTTGCTTACGATAAAGATGGCAAAGCCGTTGCTGAGAAGGAAATTCATACAGCCGGAAAGCCCGATCACATTGAGTTGGTGGCAGACCGTAGCGTGATTGACGCCAATGGTAAAGATCTCTCATTTGTGACAGTGAAGGTAGTCGATAAAGAGGGTAATCTTTGTCCGCTGGCAGACAATGAGATCAGTTTCAAGGTGAAGGGAGCAGGTACTTATCGTGCAGGAGCCAATGGTAATCCGGCTTCTCTTGAGTCATTCCAGACCCCGAAGATGAAAGTATTCAGCGGTATGATGACAGCGATTGTGCAGTCTACTGAAAAAGCAGGAAAGATCACACTTGAAGCAACAGGAAAAGGCCTGAAAAAAGGTACATTGCTGATCGAAAGCAAATAATCTGTTCAGATAGAGTAAGAAAGGAGGGCATCCGGGCAACCAGATGCTCTCTTTTTTTGTTATATTTTATATGCGAACCCTTCAAATGTTAATAGTATGAAACAACACCGGATCATCTGTATACCGACATTGACTTTTGCCCTGCTTCTGATGTTTACTCCCTCTATCTTGCAGGCGCAGGATAAGCCCGTTTTTCCCATTGATTCACTTATTACAGTAGGATATGCTACCGGAAATAAGAAAAACATTTCCGGTTCAGTAGAAAAAATTACGGAGTTGGGCATGAATAAAGATCAGATAACCAATCCGCTGGAGGCGATTCGCGGACGTGTTCCCGGACTTACCATACAAAAAGGAACCAACGGACCGGCAGCTTTGGATGCCGTACGTTTGCGGGGAACTACTTCATTGACCAGTGGTAACGACCCTTTGATCATTGTCGATGGTGTATTTGGTGACCTCAGTATGCTCACTTCTATTTATCCTACCGATATAGAGAGTTTCACTATTCTCAAAGATGCTTCCGAGACAGCTCAATATGGTTCCCGCGGTGCTTCCGGTGTTATTGAAATCACGACAAAGAAAGGAATCCGGGGTAAAACCAGGGTTAGCTACAATGGGAGTTTTGGTATCTCTTCTGTCTATAAAAATCTGGAAATGCTCTCCGGAAATGAATTTCGCAATCTGGCCCGGCAGCAAGGTGTTGCCATACTCGACAAAGGAAATGAAACGGATTTTCTGAAAGAGATAGAGCAGACTGGTTTGCAGCAGAATCATCATGTTGCATTTTATGGCGGGACGGATGCTTCCAGTTATCGTGTTTCGTTGGGCTTTATGGATCGTCAAGGTATCATTCTGAATGAAGATATGAAAAACTTCACTTCGAATATGAACATGACCCAACATGTGTTTGACGATTTTTTAGTCTGTGAACTAGGTATGTTTGGCTCTATTCAAAAGAATCATAATTTGTTTGACCTTCAAAAAACGTTCTATTCGGCTGCTACTTTTAATCCTACTTATCCCAATCACCGAAATTCGGAGACTGATTCCTGGGATCAGATTACCAATGCCAGCCAGATCACTAATCCACTGGCTTGGATGGAAGTGAAAGATCATGATGCTACATCACATATCAGTACCCATGCCCGGCTGACTTTTAATTTATTTCGTGAACTGAAACTGATTCTTTTCGGTTCTTATACCTATAATATTGTAGAAAACTCCCAATATTTGCCTACGGCTGTGTGGGCTCATGGACAGGCATACAAGGGGACCAGGAAAATGGAGTCACTGCTTGGCAATCTGATGCTGACTTACAAAAAGAAATGGAACAAGCATTATTTTGATGTACTGGCACTGGCCGAACTGCAAAAAGAAACTTATAGCGGCTTTTATACTACTGTGACCAATTTCAATACCGATCAGTTTGGTTACAATAATCTTCAGGCAGGTGCCATACGGCTTTGGGAAGGAACAAATTCTTATTTTGAACAGCCCCGACTGGCATCTTTTCTCGGACGTTTCAACTATACGTTTGCCGACCGGTATATCTTCACGGTGAATGCACGTACCGATGCTTCTTCTAAATTTGGTGCCAATCATAAATGGGGATTTTTTCCATCCGTATCGGGCGCTTGGGTTGTCAGCGAGGAAAAGTTCATGAAGCGTATTCCGTTGGTCGATAATTTGAAACTTCGCATTGGCTACGGTTTAGCCGGCAATCAGAGTGGCATTGACTCCTATACGACACTTAATTTGGTGAAACCCAATGGAGTGGTACCTGTCGGTAGTTCACAAGTGGTGACTTTGGGTAATATGCGTAATACCAATCCCGATTTGAAGTGGGAAGTAAAACGCACTTTCAATGCGGGAGTAGATCTTGGTATGTTTGGCAACCGGCTTCTTTTCTCTCTTAATTATTATAATTCCAAAACCTCTGATATGCTCTATCTGTACAACGTCAGTGTACCGCCTTTCACCTATAACACTCTTTTGGCCAATATTGGTTCCATGCGTAATAGCGGTACGGAGATAGCTGTCGGCCTCACCCCCTTGAAGACTCAGGATATGGAACTGAATGTTAATGTCAATGTTACTTTTCAGCAAAACAAGTTACTCTCTTTAAGTGGGATGTACGGTGGAGAAAATATCTCGGCGCCTGAATACAAAAGTCTGGCAAGTCTCGACGGAGCCGGATTTCATGGTGGATACAACCATATTGTCTATCAAATGGTAGGTCAACCTTTAGGTGTTTTCTATCTGCCCCATTGCAAGGGACTTATTGCCGATGGAAATGGCGGATATACCTATGACATTGCCGACCTGAATGGGGGAGGGGTAAGTCTTGAAGATGGTGAGGATCGTTATGTAGCAGGACAGGCTGTCCCTAAAACTTTACTCGGTTCCAATATCAGTTTCCGCTATAAGCGTTTCGATCTGTCGGTACAGGTGAACGGCGCATTCGGTCATAAAATCTATAACGGCACTTCACTGACCTATATGAATATGAATATTTTTCCCGATTACAATGTGATGAAGAAAGCTCCCGGACGCAATATCAAAGATCAGACTGCTACAGACTACTGGCTGGAAAAGGGAGACTACATCAATTTTGATTACGTTACTGTCGGATGGAATGTTCCGGTAACGAAGTGGAAAAAGTATGTGCAATCTTTCCGTCTCGCGTTCACTGTCAACAATCTGGCTACTATCACAGGCTACTCCGGTCTGTCACCCATGATCAACAGTTCTACAGTCAATTCTACCTTGGGTGTGGATGATAAACGGGCTTATCCTTTGGCGCGTACCTATACTCTCGGTTTAAGTATTAATTTTTAATGGGAGGATGAGTTATGAAAAGTCGTTATATATGTATGTTCGCCTGTCTTTGGGGACTCGGTTTTCTGTTTTCATGTGATGGTTTTCTGAATGAGAATCCTAAAGATAAGATTCCTGAGGAAGATGCTTATAAGAATCTAACAGATTTATATTATAATGCAGTGGCCTCCTTGTACAATAACATCGGAGGTTACAGTGATAGCCAGGGTTTGCAGGGGACCGGCAGAGGAATTTACGATCTGAATACTTTTACCACTGATGAGGCTATTATGCCTACACGTGGCGGTGACTGGTACGATGGCGGGTTCTGGCAAGGACTTTTCCTGCATCGGTGGGGAGTGGATAATGATGCCATTCAAGCCACGTGGGAATATTTATATAAGGTGGTCAGTCTTTGCAATCAGTCACTCGAACGGATCGATACGTACCAGCAGACCCATAACGATGAAGAACTGCCTGTCTATCGGGCGGAGGTCCGCGCTTTCCGTGCTTTGTATTATTATCATTTAATGGATTTGTTTGCCCGTGTCCCTTTGGTTCTTTCATCATCCACTCCTTTGAAAGAAGTGAAGCAGAACAGTCGCAAAGAAGTTTTCGATTTTGTAGTGAAAGAGCTGCAGGAGTCTGAACCCTTGCTGGAAACGGCATATAGCAATCGTTCCGGCAATTATTACGGACGCATTACACGGCCCGTAGCCTGTTTTTTACTTGCTAAACTTGCCTTGAATGCTGAAATATATACGGATAATAATTGGACCGACGGTCAATTTCCCGATGGAAAAGATATTTATTTTGAAGTAGATGGCGAGCGGCTCAATGCCTGGCAGACGGTAGAGGCTTATTGTGATGCCATCACTGCAATGGGATATCGGCTGGAAGATAATTATGAAGCGAACTTTGCTGTTTACAATGAATCCTCTGTTGAGAATATCTTCACCATCCCGATGAGCAAGACTCTGTATACCAATCAGATGCAATATCTTTTTCGCTCCCGTCACTACAATCATGCCAAGGCCTATGGGTTGGGAGGAGAGAATGGTTCAAGTGCTACTGTGGAAGTCCTTCGTACGTTTGGATACGATACAGAAGCAGTCGATCCTCGTTTTGACAAATGTTATTTTGCCGGTATTGTATATGACCTCAAAGGAAAAGTCGTCACACTCGATGACGGTACCCAGCTGGAATATTTCCCCTGGAAGGTGGATGTCGATATATCTAATACTCCTTATGAAAAGACTGCCGGAGCGCGGATGAAAAAGTATGCGATTGATGAAACTGCCACCAAAGACGGTAAACTGATGGAAAATGATATTGTACTCTATCGTTATGCCGATGTATTACTCATGAAAAGCGAAGCCAAGGTGCGTAATGGAGAAAATGGAGATGAAGAATTGAACCTTGTCCGCTCTCGTGTGAATGCTCCTTTCCGGACGGCTACATTAGCTAATCTATTGGCCGAACGTCAGTTGGAGTTTGCATGGGAAGGGTGGCGCAGGCAAGATTTGATCCGGTTTCGTCAATATACCCGCACTTATACGGGCAGACCTCAACTTTCGGGTGAGAAGAATGGTTATACTACGGTATTTCCCATTCCGGAAAAGGTTCGGTTAATGAACCCCAATCTGACACAGAATCCGGGGTATTGAGCTAACAAGGACGGGAAGTTGGAAGCGGCTGTCTCTAAATCGTAAGATATCCATCATTATAGCAGAAAAGTCTATTTATCAGGTAAATAGTTCTTTTGTTCAGATATAAAATTGCCCGGGCAACATCAGGAGATGTAAGTCCGGGCAACATTTTATAGGGTACTCTCTGTATAAATCAGAGTAATTGGCAACGGAGCCGATTAGTCAAAGAGGCTTCTGAACTTCTTGAATATCTTTTCTTTGATTGAAGTACTCGGTTTAAAGTTCTTTGATTCCTCCAGTTTCTCCAGAGTGCTTTTTTCCTCTTTACTCAACGTTTCGGGCACATATACACTAACGTTGACCAATAAATCTCCTGTACCGTAGCCGTTTACGCTTGGCAGACCTTTGCCACGCAGGCGGAGCACTTTACCCGGTTGTGTACCTGCTTCTATTTTCACTTTTACTTTGCCGTCAATGGTCGGTATTTCTACCGCACCTCCGATAGCTGCTGTGGGGAAGCTTAGCAATAGGTTGTACACCAGGTCATTTTCATCACGGATCAGTTCCGGATGTGCTTCTTCTTCTACCAGAATCAGCAGATCACCCGGTATACCGTTGTGCTTCCCGGCATTTCCTTTACCCCCCATAGAGAGTTGCATACCTTCTGCTACTCCAGCAGGAATCTTTACGGTTACTACTTCTTCGCCATATTCGATGCCTTCTCCTCCACAAACCTTACACTTGTCTTTAATGATCTTACCTTCACCATTACAAGTCGGACATGTGGTACGCGTCTGCATAGTTCCCAAGATCGTCTGTTGGTTGCGGATGACCGATCCGCTTCCTTTGCAGGTCGGGCAAGTCTCAGAACCGCTGTTTCCTTCCGCCCCGGTTCCATGGCAATGCGAACAAGGCACATATTTTTTCAGCTTAAATTTCTTTTCAACTCCTGTAGAGATTTCTTTCAAATTCAGCTTTACTTTCACTCTGAGGTCCGAGCCACGGAATTTTCTCTGTTGAGAACCTCCGCCTCCAAATCCGCCAAAGCCTCCGAAACCACCACCGAATCCGCCGCCGCTATGGCCGCCAAAAATATCACCGAACATAGAGAAAATGTCATCCATAGACATTCCGCCGCTGAATCCGCCGAATGGTCCACCGTTTCCGGCTGCTCCGCTCATTCCTGCATGACCAAACTGGTCGTAGCGGGCACGTTTATCCGGGTTGCTCAGTACGTCGTAAGCTTCGGCTGCTTCTTTAAACTTTTCTTCCGCTTCCTTGTCACCCGGATTTTTGTCCGGATGATATTGGATGGCTTTTTTCCGGTATGCTTTCTTTATTTCTTCGACTGTTGACTCTTTCGTGACTTCCAGCACTTCGTAATAATCTCTTTTTTCTGCCATATTTTAGTTTCGTTGATTTTAGTTATGTTAGCAAGTTCGTTCATGTTCCGGTTATTCTCCCACAACTACTTTTGCATGGCGGATTACTTTACCGTTCAGTGTATATCCGGTCTGTACACAATCCAATATTTTACCTTTCTGTTCTTCTGTCGGGGCAGGAATCACAGCAATGGCTTCGTGGTAGTCTGTATCCAACGGCTGGTCTTTGGTTTCAATCACCTTCACTCCATCCTGTGACAGGATAGACAGGAATTTATTGTATATAAGCTCAACACCCTCTTTCACGGCATTTACGTCTGTGGCTGTTTCCATAGTTGTCAGCGCACGTTCCATATCGTCGATTACCGGCAGAATGCTTTTGATACTTTTCTCACCACCATTCAGAATTAATTCGGCTTTTTCTTTGACGGTACGTTTGCGGTAGTTGTCAAATTCAGCCGAGAGCCGGAGGTATTTGTCTTTTTGATCTTCGATTTGAGCCTGAGCTTCTTTTAGCTCTTTTTCCAACTTTTCCTCTGCGGTCAGCGGTTCGGTTGCTTCAGTTGCTTCTTCGTTTTGCGACTGTCCTTCAACGGTATCCTGAATATCGTCTACTTTCAACTCTTCTTCTTGCTTGGTTTTCTTTTCTTTCGGATCCATATCTATTCTGTTTTTATTCTTGTTAAACGGATTTAGTTTCATGTCAATACGGCATTTTGATGTACTGGCTTTGCAGCAAAAACTTTGCCAGTTTGTCTGTTTTGCCAAAAAACGCAGCAAAGGTAATACTTTTATGTCAGATTGACACATTCCTGATAGTTCGTTATTCACTAAAAATGTCTACCTTTGTCACCGCGTTATTTTGATAATAAATAAATTAAGGAATAATAATAGAATGATTACAGTTTCTAACGTTTCGGTACAGTTTGGTAAAAGAGTTTTGTTTAATGATGTAAATCTGAAGTTTACAAGTGGAAATTGTTATGGTATCATCGGTGCTAACGGTGCCGGTAAATCTACTTTTCTGCGCACGATTTACGGTGACCTCGATCCTACAACCGGAAACATTACATTAGGTCCGGGCGAACGCCTTTCAGTGTTGAGTCAGGACCACTTTAAATGGGACGCTTTTACGGTTATGGATACCGTAATGATGGGGCACACAGTGTTGTGGGACATCATGAAACAGCGCGAAGCCCTTTATGCTAAAGAAGATTTTACGGACGAAGACGGTTTGAAAGTTTCCGAACTGGAAGAGAAGTTTGCCGAACTCGACGGATGGAATGCCGAAAGCGATGCGGCGATGTTGCTGAGCGGTTTAGGTGTGAAAGAAGACAAACATTATATATTGATGGGTGAATTGAGCGGTAAAGAGAAAGTGCGTGTGATGTTGGCACAGGCATTATACGGAAATCCCGATAACCTGCTGCTCGACGAGCCTACCAATGACTTGGATATGGAGACCGTTACCTGGTTGGAGGAGTATCTCTCCAACTTCGAACATACCGTGTTGGTTGTGAGCCACGACCGTCACTTCCTC
>ERZ827469.1712-NODE-1712-length-18790-cov-45.352175_pt1 | contig 18790 bp, 14 predicted proteins | sample MGYA00519917_ERZ827469 | MGnify/ENA primary metagenome ERZ827469 (study PRJEB31778, sample SAMEA3449314) | human gut metagenome | biome: human gut; feature: human-associated habitat; material: faeces | place: United Kingdom | collected 2010/2012 ... | reverse complement strand
AGGCCTCTTGAACCCCATTCAAGCGCGATACCAAACTTCGCCACACCCGGATATTCTGTTGTGCCTCAAACAGCCCACTTAGAATACCACAGTTTTCGGCGGTTTGCAAGTCCTATTTTGAATTTTTTTCAAATTTCTTCCGAGGCTTTTTGTTGACAAAGGCGTCGGCGCATGGTAATATAATACTCGCGTTTGGCACGAGAGACGCTTTTACGCACGGAGAGATGGCTGAGTGGTCGAAAGCACCGGTCTTGAAAACCGGCGATGTGAAAGCATCCGTGGGTTCGAATCCCACTCTCTCCGCCAGAAAATAAATATGTATGCGGAAGTACCCAAGTGGCCGAAGGGGCTCCCCTGCTAAGGGAGTAGGCCGTCAAAAGCGGCGCGAGGGTTCAAATCCCTCCTTCCGCGCCAGCAAAAAGAGACATCCGAAAGGATGTCTCTTTTTGCTTCACGCGGCTGATTTTGCCCTTCCCCCGTGAAAACCACCCGTTGACAAACCCGATCAAACGGTTTATACTTATTGCCATCAAAAAGGCAGTGACGAAGAAGAAGCTGTTTTTCCGCGGCCAAAGAGAGGGGCGCCCCCGGCTGAAAGCACCCCGCCAAGGACACGGCCCGTACCACTTCCGAGCCGCCTGCGACGAGCAGGACGGGTATCGCCCGTTACAGCGATCGAAAGCGACGGCGTATGCCGGATCTCTTCCGCCGATACTGCGTTGCAGAAGCTTGAAATACAGACCGTATTCCTGCGCTCCTGCGCCTTGTCTCGACGAAAGATATCCCGCCATCCGCAGCGGACAGTAAAAATGCTGCGCAGGCCGTAAGCAGGGTGGAACCGTGGAGTAATGCCTATTACCTCACCCCTGATACCATTCAGGGGTGGGGATTTTTATTTATCCAGCCCCGATCACAAGGAGGAACAGACTATGAGCGAAGTCAACAAGGAATTTACGTTTGAAAATGAGCAGTACCGCAAGACCTACTGGCACACCTGCTCCCACATCCTGGCCCAGGCTGTCAAGCGCCTGCACCCGGAGGTGAAGCTGGCCATCGGCCCCAGCATCGACAACGGCTTTTATTACGATCTGGACGCGCCCTTCGCCTTCACCCAGGACGACCTGGGCGAGATCGAGGCTGAAATGCGTAAGATCTGTAAAGAGAAGCTGAAGCTGGAGCGCTTCGAGCTGCCCCGCGCCGAGGCCGTCAAGTACATGGAGGAAAAGGAAGAGCCCTACAAGGTGGAACTCATCAACGATCTGCCCGAGGACGCCCACATCTCCTTCTACAAGCAGGGCGAGTTCGTGGACCTGTGCGCCGGTCCCCACGTGGACTCCACCGGCCGCATCAAGGGCAACGGCATCAAGCTTACCGCCTGCAACGCCGCTTACTGGCGCGGCGACTCCAACCGCCAGACCCTGCAGCGTATCTACGGCGTGGCCTTCCCCAGCAAGGACGAGCTGGATGCCTATCTGAAGGAGCGGGAGGAGGCCGTGAAGCGCGACCACAATAAGCTGGGACGCGAGCTGGAATATTTCACCACTGTGGACTGCATTGGCCAGGGCTTGCCCATCCTGCTGCCCAAGGGTGCCCGCGTTATCCAGCTGCTGCAGCGCTGGGTGGAGGACACCGAGCAGCAGCGTGGCTATCTGCTGACCAAGACGCCCCTGATGGCCAAGCGTGAGCTGTACAAGATCTCCGGTCACTGGGATCACTATCTGGACGGCATGTTCGTCATGGGCGATCCCGCGGATGAGACGAAGGAGTGCTTTGCCCTGCGTCCCATGACCTGCCCGTTCCAGTATCAGGTATTCCTGAACCGCGGCCGCAGCTACCGCGACCTGCCCATGCGTCTGGGCGAGACATCCACCCTGTTCCGCAACGAGGACTCCGGTGAGATGCACGGCCTGATCCGCGTCCGCCAGTTCACCATCTCCGAGGGACATCTGGTGCTGCGCCCCGACCAGCTGGAGGAGGAGTTCAAGCAGTGCCTGGATCTGGCCAAGTACTGCCTGGGCACCGTGGGCCTGTTGGAAAAGTGCACGTTCCGCTTCTCCCAGTGGGACCCCGCCAACCCCAACAACAAGTACGAGGGCACGGCGGAGCAGTGGGACCACGCCCAGGCCGCCATGGAGCGCATCCTGAAGGATCTGAACGTGGACTACACCGTGGGCATTGACGAGGCCGCGTTCTACGGCCCCAAGCTGGACATCCAGTACAAGAATGTGTACGGCAAGGAGGATACCCTTGTTACCATCCAGATCGATATGCTGCTGGCGGAGCGCTTCGGCATGTACTATATCGATGAGAACGGCAACAAGGCCCTGCCCTATATCATCCACCGCACGTCTCTGGGCTGCTATGAGCGGACGCTGGCCTACCTGATCGAGGAGTACGCCGGCGCGCTGCCCACCTGGATGATGCCCGAGCAGGTACGCTTCCTGCCTATTACTGACCGCGCTGCCGACTACTGCGTGCAGCAGGCCGCGGAGCTGCGCAAGCAGGGCTTCCGCGTGGAGGTGGACAGCCGCAACGAGAAGATCGGCAAGAAGATCCGCGAGGCTACCCTGGAGAAGATCCCCTTCATGCTGGTGGTTGGCGACCGCGACATGGAGAACGGCACCGTCTCCGTCCGTACCCGCAAGGGCGAGGACCTGGGCGCCATGACGCTGGAGGATTTCTCTGCCAAGCTGCGCCAGATCGTGGATGAGAAGCAGAAGATCTGACGAGTGCCATAAGTCATAAGGTAAGCGAGAGAGACAGGCGGAAGCCTGTCTCTTTTGCTGCAGTCAGACAAAAAACAGATTTCGCCAAAAGAAAAGTTTATTATAGCAAAACAGCAGGCTTCTGACAGAAAACCGCATGAAAAATACATGAAAATGATGCAAATGCGCCAAAAAATGTAGGAAAGTGTGTGGATGAAAAACAAGGAGATGCGCTATTGAACACCATTCAAAGACACAAATATGTTGACAGAGTGTGAACTTATCTGGTAAAATCAAATGGGTGCGCAGCACCCGAATGCATAGAAGTGAATGGGGCGCGCCCTGTTCGCTGTTTCCTTCTGGCGGAGGAAACAACAAACTATGGTAAAGGAATTAGGAGGTAAACATGAAAAAAGTAGTTTCTCTGCTGCTGGCTCTCATCATGGCGTTCTCCCTGGTCGCCTGCGGCGAAAAGAAGGGCGAGACCGATGATAGCACCGTGCCCTACAAGATCGGCATCGTGACCGGCTCCGTCTCTCAGTCCGAGGATGATCGCCGCGGCGCCGAGGCCTTCCAGAAGGAGTATGGCGAGGATATGGTCCAGCTGGCCATCTATCCCGACAACTTCACCGAGGAGACTGAGACCACCATCCAGAGCATCGTGAACCTGTCCGCCGACCCCCTGATGAAGGCCATCATTGTCAATCAGGCTGTCCCCGGCACCACCGAGGCTTTCCGCAAGATCAAGGAGACCCGCCCTGACATCATCTGCATCGCAGGCGAGGCTCACGAGGATCTGCCCGAGATCAGCTCCGCTGCCGACCTGGTCACCAACAACGACTTCGTCTCCCGCGGCTATCTGATCATCCGCACCGCGCACGAGCTGGGCTGCGACACCTTCGTACATATCTCCTTCCCCCGCCACATGTCCTATGAGACCATGAGCCGCCGCGTGGCCATCATGAAGGCCGCTTGCGAGGAGTTCGGCATGAAGTTCGTCCTGGAGACGGCTCCCGATCCCACCTCTGACGTGGGCGTTTCCGGCGCTCAGGCCTACATTCTGGAGCAGGTGCCCGCATGGGTCGAGAAGTACGGCCAGAAGGCTGCTTACTTCTGCACCAACGATGCGCACACCGAGCCTCTGCTGAAGCGCCTGCTGGAGTGCGGCGGCTACTTCATCGAGGCCGACCTGCCCTCCCCCCTGATGGGCTATCCCGGCGCGCTGGGTATTGATCTGACCGAGGAAGCCGGTGATTTCGAGAAGATCCTGACCAAGGTCGAGTCCGCCATCGTGGAGAAGGGCGGCGCCGATCACTTCGGTACCTGGGCTTACTCCTACGGTTACACCCTGTCCGCCGGTCTTGCTCTGCACGCCAAGAACGTGCTGGACGGCAAGAGCGAGCTGAAGGACATGGACGATGTGGCTGCCGCGCTGCAGGTCTACTCTCCCAAGGCGGCCTGGAACGGCGCCAGCTACACCAACGCCACCACCGGCGCGAAGTCTGAAAACGTGTTCCTGATCTATCAGGATACCTATATCATGGGTGATCCCGGCCACTTCATGGGCAACGCCGACGTGGAGATCCCGGAGAAGTACTTCACCGTCAGCTGACGACAGGCTTTTGAAGCAACCATTAAAGCGGGGAGGGAGGGCATCCTCCCTCCCCGCTGCTATAGGTAGGGATGAATATGGAAAAGAACAATGCTCCGCTGCTTGAGATGCGGAATATCAAAAAGGGCTTTTTCGGCAATCAGGTGCTTACGGACATCAACTTCACCTTGAAAGAGGGCGAGGTGCTGGGTCTGGTGGGCGAAAACGGCGCCGGAAAGAGCACCTTGATGAAAATACTGTTTGGCATGGACGTGATCCGTGAGACGGGCGGCTACGAGGGGGATGTCCTGATCGACGGAGAAAAAGTGCAGTTCAACACCCCCTTTGATGCGCTGAAGGCCGGCATCGGCATGGTGCATCAGGAGTTCTCGCTGATCCCCGGCTTTACTGCCACGGAGAACATCCTCCTCAACCGCGAGCCCAAGAAAAAAAGCGTCATTTCAGAAGTGTTCGGCCCGCGCCTGGACACTCTCGACTATAAGGAAATGGATAACCGCGCCGCAAAAGCCATTGAGAAGATGGGCGTGGCTATCGACCAGAAGATGGTCATCAGCAGCATGCCCGTGGGGCACAAGCAGTTTACGGAGATCGCCCGCGAGCTGAGCAAGGAGAACCTGAAGCTGCTGATCCTGGACGAGCCCACCGCCGTGCTCACCGAGCAGGAGGCACAGGCTCTGCTGGACTCCATCCGCGGCATGGCCTCCCGGGGCATCGCCGTGATCTTCATCACCCACCGCCTGCAGGAGATCCTGTCGGTGTGCGATAAGGTGGTCATCATGCGGGATGGCTACGTTGTCAAGGACGTGGCCGCCCGCGAGACGGATGTCCGCGACATCACCCACTACATGGTGGGGCGCGAGGTGGCTGCCGGCGGCGCTGCCCACGACATCCGCGACCACTCCGATGCCCGCACCATTCTGTCCATCCGCAAGCTGTGGGTGGATATGCCCGGCGAGATCGTCCGCAACGTGGATCTGGACGTGAAGGAGGGCGAGATCCTGGGCATCGGCGGTCTGGCCGGCCAGGGCAAGCTGGGCATCCCCAACGGTGTGATGGGCCTGTATGAGGCGGGCGGCACCGTGGAGTTCGACGGCAAGCCTATTGCGCTGAACAGCCCCCGGAAGTGCCTGGACTCCCAGCTGGCCTTTGTGTCCGAGGATCGGCGCGGCGTGGGTCTGCTGCTGGATGAGTCACTGGAGTGGAACGTGGCGTTCCCCGCCATGCAGGTGCAGAACAAGTTCCTGAAGAGAATGGGTTTCTTCACATGGCGCGACGAAAAGGCCATCCACACGGTGACGAACCGGTATATCGATGAATTGCAGATCAAGTGTACCGGCTCCAACCAGAAGGCCAGAGAGCTGTCCGGCGGCAACCAGCAGAAGGTGTGTCTGGCCAAGGCGTTCGCGCTGGAGCCCCGCTTCCTCTTCGTGTCCGAGCCTACCCGCGGCATCGACGTGGGCGCCAAGGCGCTGGTGCTGGAGGCGCTGAAGAAATTTAACCGCGAATCCGGCGTCACGGTGGTGATGATCTCCTCCGAGCTGGAGGAGCTGCGCCAGATCTGCGACCGCATCGCCATCGTCTCCGGCGGCAGGGTCGCCGGTATCCTGCCTGCTGACCATTCCTCCGAGGAGTTCGGTATGCTCATGGTCAGTCAGGTGAAGTAAGGAGGAAGAAATGGGCAATACGACCACACTTGGAAACAAGTCAAAATTCAGAGAGTTGGTGGACAGCTTCGGCCTGCCGCGTCTGATCATCGCGTGCTTCCTGCTGCTGCTGCTCATCGCCGCGCCCTGCGTGGGGCTGGATTTCCCCACACAGATCACCAATATCATCACCCGTTTCAGCTGGAACGCCGTGATGGTGTTGGCCATGGTGCCCATGGTACACTCCGGCTGCGGCCTGAACTTCGGCCTGCCGCTGGGTATCGTGTCCGGACTGCTGGGTGCCACGCTGTCCATCGAGCTGGGCTACACCGGCTTTGCCAGCTTCCTTATGGCCATCCTCATCGCCACGCCCTTTGCCCTGCTGTTCGGCGGCGGCTATGGTTGGCTGCTGAACAAGATCAAGGGCGGCGAGATGATGATCGCCACCTACGTGGGCTTCTCGTCCGTGTCCTTCATGTGCATGATGTGGCTGCTGCTGCCGTACAAGCACCCTACCATGGTGTGGGGCTTCTCCGCCAGCGGTCTGCGTACCGTCATCTCGCTGGAGGGCTATTACGACAAGGCGCTGGCCAACATTCTGACCATCGACCTGAACAGCATCGGCATCAATCTGGTGATCCCCACCGGTACGCTGCTGTTCTTCGTGCTGATGGCCGTGCTGATGTGGGCGTTCCTGCACACCAAGACCGGCACCGCCATGACCGCTGTGGGCTCCAACCCCGCCTTTGCCCGCGCAGCGGGCATCAACGTGGACAAGATGCGGCTTATCTCCGTGATCATGTCCACCTGGCTGGGTGCTGTGGGTATTCTGGTGTATGAGCAGGGCTTCGGCTTCATACAGCTGTACAACGGCCCCTTCTGGATGGCCATGCCCGCCGTGGCCGCCATCCTGATCGGCGGCGCGTCGGTGAATAAGGCATCCATCGGCAATGTGATTATCGGTACGATCCTGTATCAGGGCGTGGTGACCATGACCCCCACCGTGATGAGCGCCGCCTTCCAGATGGATATGAGCGAGGTCATCCGTATCGTGGTATCCAACGGCATGATCCTCTATGCCCTGACCAGAAAGACGGAAAGGGGGCGCTGACATGAAGGGTAAGAGATTCGACGTAAAGCAATTCCTGGGCAAAAACTCAGTGCCCGTCCTGTTTATCATCATCTGCGCCGTGCTCATTCCCGTGTCCGGCCTGCCGGTGAGCTACATACTTAACGAGGCTATGACCCGTCTGGGGCGCAACGCCTTTTTGATCCTGAGCCTGCTGATCCCCATTATGGCCGGTATGGGTCTGAACTTTGCCATGACGCTGGGCGCTATGGCCGGCGAGATCGCGCTGATTTTGGTGGCGGACTGGCAGATCTGGGGTATCCCCGGTCTGGTGCTGGCGGCCATCCTGTCCATCCCCCTGTCCATTCTGCTGGGTCTTATGTGCGGCAGCATCCTGAACCGCGCCAAGGGCCGCGAGATGGTCACCAGCTACTTTATCGCCTACTGCATGACCGGTGTGTACCAGCTGGTGGTGCTGTATATGATGGGGCCCATCATCCCCATCCTCCACAACACACTGAAGCTGCCCCGCGGCTTTGGTATCCGCAACACAGTCAGCCTTCTGCAGATGCGGCAGAGCGTGGATAACGCGCTGGCCGTCTATGTGGGCGGCGTGAAGATCCCTGTGCTGACGCTGATCATCATTGCATTGGCCTGCCTGTTCATCGTGTGGTTCCGCCGCACGAAGCTGGGACAGGACATGCGCGCGGTGGGACAGGACATGAATGTGGCGCGGGACGCCGGCATCAATGTGGACCGCACCCGCCTGATCTCCATCGTCATGTCCACCGTGTTCGCGGGCTTCGGCATGATCATCTACCTGCAGAACATGGGCAACTTCCCCACCTATACGGCGCATACCAACGTCGGCATGTTCTGCATCGCCGCGCTGCTGGTGGGCGGCGCCTCCGTGGAAAAGGCGTCCATCGGCAACGTGTTCCTGGGTGTGCTCCTGTTCCATACCATGTTCATCGTGGCGCCGGCCGCCGGAACCAAGATCACCGGCGACTCCATGATCGGCGAGTACTTCCGCGTGTTCGTGTCCTACGCCGTTATCACCGTGGCACTGGTCATGTACGAGGCCAAGAAGCGCAAGGAGAACCGCACGCTGGGTCAGCAGCTGGCCATTGAGCAGAAGGCCGAGGAGGAGGGGAGAACCGCATGAAAACGACGAAACGCTCGTGGCTCATCCGTATCGCCTTTATCCTGGTGCTGGTGCTCATCGCCGTGCTGATGCTGCGCATCGGCCGCGGCCACACCGTCTATTTCGACAACCGCGCAGTGGACAAGGGCGGCCAGTCTGTGGAGGCACCCTATAAGATCACTGTGTATGTGAACGGTGAGCAGATCTCCAAGCTGTACGAAAAGGAGCGCTGCTTGACCACCGTCATCGGCGACAAGCTGGAGCTGACCGTGGAGGTCATGCAGCAGAAGGGCGGCAGCGAGACAACGGAAACGTACCAAATGACACTGCCCCATAACATCGACGGCATCATCATCAACCTGCCGGCGTATATGGCTGGTCTGCCAGAGGAGGCCTATCTGGAGGAATTCATCCCCGCGCCTCCCACCGAGGAGGACGACGAGGAAGCGCCCAACACCGAGGACGATATGGGCCTGGGCGACTTCTGATAATGTGTGCTGCATACACAGCCCATGCGAAAGCATGGGCTGTGGGCGCATAGGGACTTGCTTGCGGGCGGCAGGCGGATATGCTATACTGAATGGGCGGCGCGGAGACCGCGGCCGCATGGGAAAGGAGTATCAAAATGGCTGTTTTGAAAGGCTTGAAGCCAGAAAAGGTGTTCGCATATTTTGAAAAGCTGTGCTCGGTGCCCCACGGCAGCGGCAACACGAAGATCATCAGCGATCTGTGCGTGGACTTTGCCAAGGAACTGGGACTGAAGTACCGGCAGGAGCCGTGCAACAACGTGGTGATCTGGAAGCCGGCATCTCCCGGCCATGAGAGCGCCGAGCCGATCATCCTGCAGGGACACATCGACATGGTGTGCGCCAAGACCGACGACTGCACCAAGGACATGACCCGCGAGGGACTTGACCTGATGACCGACGGGGAGTGGGTCTGGGCGGACAAGACGTCGTTGGGCGGCGACAACTGCATCGCCGTGGCCATGATCCTGGCGATCCTGTCGGATGATACGCTGGTACATCCGCCCATCGAGGCGGTGTTCACCGTGGACGAGGAGGTGGGCATGGACGGCGCCTTTGCGCTGGACTGCTCTGACCTGAAGGGCAAAAAGCTGCTGAATTTGGACTCCGAGCTGGAGGGCGTGTTCACCGTGTCCTGCGCAGGCGGCATGCACTCCGATTGCCTGCTGCCCGCAGCGCTGACCGATGCGGCGGGCATGGAGGGCTTTGGCATCACCGTGGCCGGCTTGCGGGGCGGTCACTCCGGTGCGGACATCCATCTGGGACGCGGCAGCGGCAACCGCCTCATGGGACGGGTACTGGCCACAGCGCTGGAGAAGTTCCCCGGCCTGCGGCTGGCAGCCTTCTCCGGCGGGCAGTTCGACAACGTGATCTGCTCCCGCTGCGATGCGGCGGTGGCGCTGCCCAAGGGCAGCGGCCGGGCGTTCGAAACGTTTATTCGGGAGCTTGAGGGGGTGCTGAAGAACGAGTACGCCGTCACCGACCCCGATGTGACGCTGACCTGCGCGGCGGCGGAGACGGCAAAAGCCGTGTCCGCAGAGCGCACCGTGACGCTGGTGCAGGCGCTGACGGCCATGCCGCAGGGCGTGGAGGCTATGGACACGGATTTCCCCGGTCTGGTGCAGACATCCCTGAATATGGGCGTGGTGAAGCTGGACGGCGACGGACTGCACATCGCGTTCTCCATCCGGTCGTCCATCGCGTCCCGGAAGCTGATGCTGGCGCAGCGCGTGCGGGCTGTGGCGGCGCTGGCGGGCGGCACTGTGGCAGAGCGGGGCGTGTACCCCGGCTGGCAGTACAAGCGGGAGTCGCGGTTCCGGGATACGCTGCTGGCGGCGTATAAGGATCTTACCGGTAAGGACGGCGTGGTGGAGGCCACCCACGGCGGTCTGGAGTGCGGATTGCTGATGGAGAAGATCCCCGGTCTGGACGCGGTGTCCATGGGGCCGGAGCTGCACGATGTACACTCCGTGCGGGAGCGGCTAAGCGTGCCCTCCACGGAGCGCACCTATGAACTGGTATGCGAGCTGCTGCGGCGCAGCTGTTGAATGTGACAGAAAGCTGAGAGGCGGGGCAAAGCCCCGCCTCTGTTATTTTGCAGGATTGCACGGCAAAAAATGCACTTATTGCGGGGCGTTCCTGCATAAAACAATTTAGCATTATGAATAGACCACCGCTAAAAAGTACCATGATACAGACAAAACTACGGATTTGCCGAAAGAAATGCCGACTAAGAAAAGCGGAATGTCCGCACGGACGGGAAAATCGTTCCGCAGAAAAATGAAATTTTCCGCATTTAGATATTGCAAAAAGTTTACGCCTGCGATATAATGGCACCGTTGAACACCGCCGTGCCCGACCGGCCGGCGGAAAAAGCTGTTTTTCAGGAAGAGGAAAACAATTTATCTATCAATAAGGAGAAAGAACATGAAAAAGTTTTTTGCACTGGTTCTGGCGCTGGTCATGGCGCTGAGCCTGGTCGCCTGCGGCGACAAGAAGGACGACAGCGGCGATGTGACCGCTGAGCATACCGACACCACCACCGTGGCCGTGGGCGCGGTGATCCTGGCTCGCGATGACGTGTCCAGCGACGACGTGTACAAGTTCGTGGCGGACATCTTCGACAACGCCGCGTCCCTGACCACCAGCCACGCCAAGTACGGCGAGCTGAGTCTGGAGTACGGCGCTTCCATCACCTCCGTGCCCTATCACCCCGGCGCTGCCAAGTACTTCGCCGAGAAGGGCTTTGAGGTCGCCTCCGTCAAGGATGGCGCCGGCAACACCGACTCCCGCAACCTGCGCTTCGTCACCGGCGGCGAGTCCGGCACCTACTACGCCTTCGGCTCCGTCATCGCCCAGCACGCCACCAACAACGCCGGCGTCAACGTCGTGGGTCTGGTGGGCAACGGCTCTCAGGCCAACGTGCAGGAGCTGGTGGACGGCACCGCTGACTTCGCGTTCTGCCAGTCCGACGTGATGGCCTACGCCTACAACGGCACCAACCTGTTCGAGAGCAAGGTGGAGGGCTTCTCCACTGTGGCCGCCCTGTACATGGAGCAGGTGCAGATCGTCACCACCAACGCCAGCATCAAGACCGTGGCTGACCTGGCCGGCAAGTCCGTGTCCATCGGCGCTCCCGGTTCCGGCGTGTACTTCAACGCCATTGACGTCCTGGGCGCTTACGGGCTGACCGAGGACGACATCAAGCCCACCTACCAGTCCTTCAGCGACAGCGCCGACGCCCTGAAGAACGGCCAGATCGACGCCGCCTTCATCGTGGCCGGTGCCCCCACCACCGCTGTGACCGACCTGGCCACCACCAAGGACACCTACCTGGTCAGCCTGGACAGCGAGCACATCGCCAAGCTGCTGGAGACCTCCGACTATTACACCGAGACGGTCATCGCCAAGGACGTGTACTTCGGCGACTGATCCTTAACGGACAATTGACAAAAACCGAGGCTACGGCGGGGCTTCCCGCCGTAGTCCTCGTGCTATTCTGTATTTTTTGGGGAGAGAAACGACTATGAGCATCGACAAGAAAAAACCGGATACCAGCCCGGCCGACGGTGTCAATACCGCCGCGGACGAGGCCCCGGATCTGGACGCGGTCATGCGTAAATATGACCGTGAATCCGCTACCCGCCTGTGGGAGGGTACGCCCCAGCTGATCATCCGCATCCTCATGGCCGCGTTCGGTCTGTTCTGCATCGGCATGACCCTGTTTTCCAAGGCCATGCCCGAGATCCGGCTCACCATGTTCGTGGGCTGCATCATTATCATCGGCTTCCTGACCTACCCCGCCAGCAAGCACCACGTCAGGGTCAACTACCTGCCCTGGTACGATATCGTGCTGATGGTGGTGGGCGCGGCCTGCTTCTTCTACTTTGCGCTGAACGCCATGACGCTGGTGCGCCTGTCCACCCGTATCGAGACGGTCCACGTCATCATCGGCGTGGTGGGTATCCTGATCCTGATGGAGCTGTGCCGCCGCTGCGTGGGCCTGCCCATCCTGTGCGTGGCCGGCGTGCTGATCGTGTACGCGTTCATCAACCAGCTGAGCTACGCCGGCGCGGTGAACGGTGCCACCCTGTATGACGCGCTGAAAACCATCATCTACAAGCTGTTCTACACCACCTCCGGCGTCATCGGCACGCCCATCAACGTGTGCTATACCTACATCGTTCTGTTCATCATCTTCGGCGCGTTCCTGGAGCGCACCGGCATCGCCAACTTCTTCATCAGCTTTGCCAACCGTCTGGCTGGCTGGTCCAGCGGCGGCCCGGCGAAGGTGGCTGTTATCAGCTCCGCCCTGTGCGGCATGGTGTCCGGCTCCTCCGTGGGCAACACCGTCACCACCGGTTCCTTCACCATCCCCATGATGAAGAAGACCGGCTACAAGCCCGAGTTCGCCGGCGCCGTCGAGGCCGCGGCCTCCACCGGCGGCCAGATCATGCCCCCCATCATGGGTGCGGCGGCCTTCCTCATGGCCGAGTACATGAAGCTGCCCTACGCCCAGGTGGCCGTCAAGGCCATCCTGCCCGCGCTGCTGTACTTCACCGGGATCTTCATCGCCGTCCATCTGGAGGCCAAGAAGCTGGGCCTGAAGGGCGTTCCCCGCGAGGAGCTGCCTGCGTGGCGTCTGCTGGTCCGTGACTGCTACCTGATCATTCCTCTGATCCTGCTGGTGTGGCTGGTGTCCTCCGGCAGCAAGACCATGTCCCACTCCGCGGCCTATTCCATTCTGGCCGCCATTGCCGTGGGCTTCGTCAATTTCTTCCTGCAGGGCAAGCGCGGTGAGGGCGACACCCAGCCCATGACCACCGGCAAGGCGCTGGGTAATGCCGGCAAGCGCTCCTTCTTCTCCGCGGTGGAGTCTCTGGAAGCCGGTTCCCGCGGCGCTATCACCGTGGCCGTGGCCTGCAGCATGGCGGGCATCATCGCCGGCTGTATCACCGTCACCGGCCTGGCCTCCATCCTCATCAACGCCATCGTCCAGCTGGCGGGCAACGCCACCATCGTCGGCCTGGTGCTGACCATGCTGTGCTGCATCGTCCTGGGCATGGGCGTGCCCACCACGGCCAACTACTGCATCATGGCCTCCACCTGCGCGCCCATCCTCATTCAGCTGGGCTTCCCGCTGGTGGCCGCCCACTTCTTCGTGTTCTACTTCGGCATCGTGGCGGATATCACGCCCCCTGTGGCTCTGGCGGCCTACGCCGGCTCGGCCATCGCCAAGTCCGACCCCATGAAGACCGGCATCAACGCCACCAAGCTGGCCATCGCCGCATTTATCGTGCCGTACATCTTCGCCTACAGTCCGGCCCTGCTGTTTGAGAACATCTCCGGCTGGTGGGAGGTGGCGCAGATCTGCATCAGCGCGCTGCTGGGCATCTTCGCCATCGCGGCGTCCCTGAACGGCCATCTGTATAAGAAGGTCCACTGGGCGCTGCGTATCGTCCTGGCCATCGGCGGCCTGGGCATGATGATCCCCGGCACGCTCACCGACGTGGTCGGCCTGGTGCTGGTGGCGGCGGTCGTCGCCTACCAGAAGATCAGCGCCAAGAAGCACGGCGGCCCCGTGATGACGGCCTGACCCCATTTGAAGCAAAAGCATCTCCGCACACCGTGCGGGGATGCTTTTTTACACTGTGTTCATACATTTACGCGCATTTTGCCTAAAGTGCATAGTACGGGCATCTTGCAAAAACTGTCTGAATTTGGTATGATATAGGTGGTAAGGCAGTTTTTGCACAAAGAGAGGAGCATGGACATGGCACAGACCACAAAAAACGCCATTCGCAAGGGCTTTCTGGACCTGCTGGAGCAGCGGCCGCTGGATAAGATCTCCGTGGTGGACATCGCAGATCACTGCGGCGTGAACCGGAATACGTTTTATTACTACTACTGCGACATCTATGCCCTGGTGCGCGAGGTGCTGGAGACGGAGCTGGACCGCGTCCTCAACGCACCACCCCTCTGCACCAGCTGGTACCAGCTGATGATGCGGGTGACGGCGTTCATGCGCGCCAACCGCCGCGCGGTCTACCACCTGTACCAGTCCAGCCAGCGCGACCTGCTGGAGCGCGAGTATTACCAGGTGGTCTACGGTGCCGTGGAGGATCTGGTACGCCGCACGGCGGAGGACCTGCCGGTGGCGGAGACGGATGTGCAGTCCATCGCGGCGCTGTATACGGCCACGCTGGTGGGCCTGCTGCAAAGCTGGCTGCACTACGGCATGAAGCACGATGAGGAGCAGTTCGTGGAGCGCGTCACCCGCCTGACAGAGGGCACGCTGCGCCACGCGCTGGAGCGCAGCTGCGGGGTGGAGAAGGCGTGAGCGGCTTCTGGAAATGCGTCCTGTACGCGGCGGCGCTGGCCCTGCTGGCGCACCCGCTGGGTCAGGCGATCCCCGGTCCCTTTGACCCGGAGAAGCGGCCCTTCCACAGCCGGAAATGGGAGCAGAACGGCCGCATCTACACCAAATTGGCCATCGATAAGTGGAAGAAGCTGGTGCCGGACATGAGCCGCATCCTGCCGGACATGGTGAAGAAGGAACTGCCCGGCAGCGGCGCCGTGACGGCGGATCAGGCCGCGGCGCTGGTGCAGGAGACGTGCCGCGCGGAGCTGGTCCACGGGGCCTCCTGTTTGCTGGGCCTGGCGTTTCTGTGGCTGTGGCCCGGCTGGGGCGGCGCGATCGTGCTGGCGGTGTGGGTGCTGCTGGCCAATCTGCCCTTTATTCTGATACAACGCTACAACCGCCCCCGGCTCATGCGCCTGGCGGCGCTGCTGCGAAAGCGAGCGCAGCGGAAAGGAGAGCAAAATGCGCGTACTGATCCTGACCTGTAACACCGGCGGCGGGCACAACGCCGTAGCCGCCGCCCTGCGTGACAGCCTCCAACGCTGCGGCGCGTCCTGCGACGTGATGGACGGCTTGGGCTTCATCTCCAAAAAGGCATCCAAATTCGTTTCCAAGTGGCACACCCGGTTCTATCGCCGGTATCCCAAGCTCTACAAGGCGGGCTATATGTCCGCCGAGGGCGACAAGGAGATGGACCGGCGCGACGGCCCGGTGTACCGCTACATTGCCCGCGGTGCCCGCCGTCTGGGCCGCACGCTGCAAAGCGGCGGCTACGACGCCGTTGTCTGTGTCCACGTGATCCCCGCCATGATGATGACGGCGCTGAAGCAGGCGTGGAGCGCCTGTCCGGTGTTCTGCTTCGTGGCCACGGACTATACCTGCAGCCCCACGGTGGGTGCCTGTACCCCGGATATCTGCGTTATCCCGCATGAGGAGCTGGCCGACGAGTTCGTCAGTTGCGGCATCGCCCGCGATACCCTCCTGCCCGCCGGCATCCCCGTGCGTTCCGCCTTCCGCGAGCATGGCGATAGGGCCGCGGCACGGAGAGCCCTGGGCCTGCCGGAGACCGGCCGCCACATCGTCCTCATGTCCGGCAGCATCGGCTGCGGCCCCATGGGCGACGTGGCGGAGGACCTGGATATGCGTATGGCCGACGGCGACTTTGCCACGGTGCTGTGCGGCAGCAACAAGCAGATGCGCTATGCCCTGGAGCTGCGCCGCCTGTACCGCGTGGAGGCCATGGGCTTCACTACCCAGGTGCAGCTGTACATGGACAGCGCGGACGTGCTGGTCAGCAAGCCCGGCGGCATCAGCATCACCGAGGCCGGCACCCGCGGCGTGCCGCTGCTGCTGGCGGATATGGTGGGCGGCTGCGAAACGCGGAACGAGGCGTTCTTCACCGCCCACGGCTGGGCGGCCTCCTGCCCGCCGGACAACATGGCCGCGTCGGCCCTGGCCTTTCTGGAGGACGAACAGCAGCGTCAGGCCATCACCGCTGCCCAGAGCCGCGATTTCGACGGCCTGGCCGCCGACCGTGTGGCCGCCGCCGTCCTCGCCCGCTGCAAGAAATGACCCCAGCGCCCACGGCGGCAGCCGTGGGCGCCTTCTTTGCGCTTTTTGTACGGCGTCCCTCTTGCATTTCGCGCAAACTGTCGGTATACTTGTTAAAGAAATATCGATTTGTTCACAGGCAGGTCATATTCATATAGTAGGATGAAACTGCGGCCCCGGACGTGGGCTGCGGCCGAAAGGAGGGCGTCTGCCCATGATGATCGAGAAAAGCGGCACCATCCGCCTGCGGGACATTCCCACCGCCGCGGGCCTTTCCCCGAAGGAGCAGGAGCTGGCGGCGGGCATGGTGCGGGTGACGCACCTGTACCGCAGTGCGCTGAAGGTAGCCGTAACGCAGATGGAGATCCTGGACGAGGAGTTCGCCCGTCTGTATGACCACTCGCCCATCCACCACATCGAATACCGTATCAAGACGCTGGACAGCATCATCGACAAGCTGCGCCGCCGGGGCCTGGAGGTCAGCATCGACAACATCTATGCCCACATCCAGGACGTGGCCGGTATCCGCGTCATCTGCAACTACCTGGATGATATCTACTACCTGCGCTCCCTGCTCACCCGCAGCGAGTCCTATACCGTCCTCCGCGAGGTGGACTATATCAAGGAGCCCAAGGACACCGGCTACCGCAGCCTGCACCTGATCGTCAACGTGCCCATCGTCATCAGCGAGGGCACCATGGTCCTGCCGGTGGAGATCCAGCTCCGCACCATCGCCATGGATATGTGGGCCAGTCTGGAGCACGAGCTGCGGTATAAATCCGACCGCAAATTCACCCAGCAGGATGCCGCCCGCCTGCGTCTGTGCTCTGACGCCATCAGCGAGATCGACCGGGAGATGCAGGATATCTACCAGGGCAACGAACCCCAATACCACGCCTGAACACAAAAGACCGGCCCCGCCGGTCTTTTTTCGTCCCCAGCCAAGGCCCATAACTTCCCCTTATACCTCCCACCTGCATTTATTATACCAACATCTGGATATTCCCGTTGCCTTTCGCGATACTTTCTGGTAAGATGGTCGTACAACAGAGCCTGCGCGCCAAAAAACTTTCCCAACAAGAAATTTTGCGGCACACAGGCCCGGGAGAGAAATATGTGAGCCATAGAAGGAGGAACCGCCATGAAGAGACGACTGCTCCCCATCCTGATGACCCTGGTATTGGTATGCGCGCTGCCCATATGGGCAGCTTTTGTTACATCGGGGGATGTAACAAATCCCCTGCTCACCACCGCCGACGCGACGGAGCCGCTTAAATTGGAAGAAGTGAGTACCGCCGACGATTTGCGGGCTAAAATAACCGCCGGAAATTCCGTTAAGCTGACAAAGAATATTGACATCAACACGGCCCTGAATGTCACAAGTACGCTGACCATCGACCTGAACGGCTGTGTATTGAGGATGACCGGTAACACCCGTGTGTTTTACGTGTATAATAACGCGACTCTGACCATACAGGACAGCAGCGCGGCGAAGTCCGGCACCATCACCGGCGGTAATGCCGGCGATGGCGGCGGCGTATGCATAGGAGACAATTCATCAGAAGGACACCTTGTGATGACCGGCGGCACCATCACCGGCTGTGCGACCGACCCCTTCCGGGGTGGCGGCCGGGGCGGCGGTGTGTTTGTATTTAAGGGGAGCTTTACCATGTCCGGTACGGCCAAGATCACCAACTGCACCGCTGATTGGGGTGGCGGCGTTGTGGTACACACCAGATCGAGTACATTCACTATGAACGGCGGTGAGATCAGCGGTTGCAAAGCTTCCAATACCGGCGGTGGTGTTTGCCTGATCGGCGGTGCAGGGTTTGAAATGACCGGCGGTATCATCCGGGATTGCACAGCCTATGGGCGACCGGAGAGCAGTGCGATCGATATACAGCCGGGAACGATGAAAGCCCACGGCGGCACGGTAGAAGGAAATGTTTGGGTGGTGAATGAAAACAACGGTATTACGCGTGAAACTACAAAAGATGACTACACCAGTTTCAACGGGAAGATCACATTTGAGAATGGCAATACTACGGCTATGTACCCGGTGAAATTTAACTTGGACCAGGGCAGTGACAATGACATTACGGTGAGAGAGACGAAGCTGGGCGACCCGGCAGAAAAGCCCGCTGACCCGACCAAACCAAATCTTGTTTTCCAATATTGGTACGAAGCGGGAACGGATGGCTCTGCCGCATGGGACTTCAGTACGCCGGTGACGCGTCCCCTGCATCTGCTGGCCAAGTGGGAGGAAAAACCCCAAACCGGCGGCTACTACTACGCCCCGCCCGCGGAGCAGCCCATCGAGGCCCCCAAGACCGCCGACCCCGGCGTAGCCCTCTACGCCGCCCTGTCGCTCCTGTCCCTGACGGGCCTGACCTGCACTGCCAAAAAGAGATAAACAAAGCCAAAAGAAGCGCCCCCGGGCGAAAAAAGCCTTCCCCCAGGGGGGGTTCGCGGTATTGAATGACACGCCGGTGGCGTGTCAGACCCGCGGACCGACCCGCAGGGAGACAGGTGGCACGGCGAAGCCGTGACGGATGAGGGGTCCTTCGTCCCCCGTCCCCGCCGCAGCGTCAGGGGCTATTTCGCGCCCCGGCGCGAGCGTTTCTTTTGTCTCCGACGGCCCCATTTCTTCCAACAGCGGAAGAAATGGGGGAAAGAACG
>ERZ827469.1701-NODE-1701-length-18875-cov-3.403985_pt1 | contig 18875 bp, 19 predicted proteins | sample MGYA00519917_ERZ827469 | MGnify/ENA primary metagenome ERZ827469 (study PRJEB31778, sample SAMEA3449314) | human gut metagenome | biome: human gut; feature: human-associated habitat; material: faeces | place: United Kingdom | collected 2010/2012 ... | reverse complement strand
CCGCCTGCGCCGCTTCCCTTGCGCCGCCCCTCTTGCGTTTCCGATCGTCAGGCCGCTTTCACTGGATGCCCTCGATGTGCGGGATGGTGGCGAAGCCCGCTTCGAGCTCCTCGTCGGTGGGGATGTGGTCGATCATGCGTCCTTCGTTGAAGGCCTCGTAGGCGTACAGGTCGAAATACCCCGTGCCTGTGAGGCCGAACAGGATGGTCTTCCCCTCGCCGGTTTCGGCGCATTTGCGCGCTTCCTCCATGGCCACGTAGATGGCATGCGCGCTTTCGGGTGCGGGCAGGATGGTCTCGAGCTTGGCGAACTCCTCCGCCGCGGCGAAGATGTCGGTCTGTTTGATGGAGACGGCTTCGAGGTATCCGTCGTGCTTGAGCTTCGATACGACGGGGCTCATGCCGTGGTAGCGCAGCCCGCCGGCATGGTCGGGGCTGGGCAGAAAGCCGTTGCCGAGGGTGCACATCTTGCACAACGGGCAGGTTTTGCCGGTGTCGGCGAAGTCGTAAGCGTAACGTCCGCGCGTGAGCGAGGGGCAGCTTGCCGGCTCGACGGCGATGAAGCGCGCGTCGGGGCGTTCCCCTTTCAGCTTGTCGCGCATGAACGGCGCGATGAGGCCCGCAAAGTTCGATCCGCCTCCCGCGCAGCCGATGACGATGTCGGGGTACTCGCCGATCTCCTCGAGCGCGGTGTAGCTTTCCAGGCCGATGATCGACTGGTGAAGCACCACTTGGTTCAACACGCTGCCAAGTTGATAGCGGCCCTTGTTACCCGGCACGTTGAGCGCGCGCTCAACAGCTTCGGAGATGGCGGTGCCGAGCGATCCGGTGGATGCGGGGTTCTCCTCGAGCATCTTCCGGCCGATGGCGGTGGTGTCGGAGGGGGAAGGGGTCACGGTGGCGCCGAACGTGTTCATGATGGAGCGGCGGAAGGGTTTTTGCTCGTAGGAGCATTTCACCATGAACACGTCGAGGTCGACGCCGAAATGCGCGGCAGCCTCCGCGAGCGCGGTGCCCCATTGCCCGGCGCCCGTTTCCGTGGCGATCTTGTCGAGATCCTGGGCGCTGGCGTAATAGGCCTGCGCGATGGCCGAGTTGAGCTTGTGCGAGCCCGAGGCGTTGTTGCCTTCGAATTTGTAGTAGATCTTGGCGGGGGTGCCGAGCGCGCGCTCGAGGTTGTAGGCGCGGCACAGCGGCGAGGGACGGTACACCTTGTACATCTCCAGAACCGCCTCGGGGATGTCGACGTAGGCCGTTTCGTCGTCGAGTTCCTGCCTCACCAGCTCGTCGCAGAACACCGGCGCGATATCGGCGGGTTCCCGTTGGGAAGGCGCATGGGCTCGGGCGGCTCGGGCATGTCGGCACGCAGGTTGTACCACTGCGTGGGAATTTGGTCCTGTCGCAGGTACAGACGGTACGGTGCTTGCTCTGCCATGGTTCTCACCTTTCGCTTTCGCCCGCCGACTTGGCGGGGTATGGGGGTTTCTCATCCTGCCCGCATGTTGCGAAAGGTGCGGCTTCGCTTCATCTCCCGCAACGAAAGGGGCCCTCGGATCACCGAGGGCCCCATGATGTGCGTGTGCAAGATGAAGCTTCGACAACCCGATTCTAGATCTCCTTGCACCACCACCAAGCACATGCGCACGCCGCGACGTGAGCCGCGTTCGCGAGGATATGTGCTTGAGCGTTGATCAAAGTCGAGCCTTTCGTTCGGGTTGCGGCGAATATAGCACCGAAGTCGCGCGAAGCGGGGGAAATTTTCCGACGGCGGAATTCTTTTCGCGGCACCGTGCATGGCGATGCCGCGGCTCGCGCGGCCGTTCGAACCGATAAGGGCGTGGCCGGGGCCCGCCCGTGCGGTGCGCCGCCTTCGGCCACGCACGGGCGGGCGATGACGCGGCTTCAGATGTAGTCGTAGGGCATCTTCCTTTTCATGAGGTAGAAGATAAGCAGCACGGGCGCGGCGATCGGGATGCAGAAGAGGGCTGCGGCGAGGGTCGCCGTGCGCACGAGGTGAAAGACCGCGCGCCGCGCTCCCGTCAGCTCATGCGTCTCGCAGGTCATGCGCACGAACATGCCGCCCGGGGTGGATCCTTTATGGCGCAGGGGGACGACCGTTTCCACGATGATGAAAGCCGCGACGTAGAGGGCGTTCGTCCAGCCGTAGCCGAGCACGGACGAGGGGTCCGCCTTCGCTAGGGAGAACGCGAGGTTCACGATGACATCAGCGGTCCCGCTCGCGAGCCCGATGATCATGAGGTCGATCCACAGCGCGACGCAGCGTCGCACGAAACCCGGCTGGTCGGTGACGTGGTCTTCGGTTGCCAGAGCCCCCGGCGGCAGGACCTTCGCCACCGCCGCGGCGACAATCCATCCGAGAAGCGCACCCGCCGTGTTCCATGCCAGGTCGTCGACGTCGAAGGTGCGATAGGAAAACGCGTAGATGCCGAAGAGCCCGGTGAGCTGGGCTGTCTCGATGAGCAACGAGGCCGCCAGGCCGAGCGCGACCGTCACGACGGGGCCGAGCCGCAAAAGCCTGCTTGCGATGAACCCGAGCGGCACGAAGAAGGCGACGTTCGCGACGATCTGGAACACCGCCCGCGCGCCGTCTTTCGCGATGTCGCCGATGAACGCGAGGGGGTTGTAGTTCGCGGGAACGCCGTAGGTGATGCCGGGGCCTGCGCTGCCGTCGGGGAGGGGGTAGAGCGTCAGGCAACCCAGGCCGAGCACGTAGAGCACGGAAAGGTACGTGCCGATGACCGAGGGCGCGCGCAGGCGCCCGTCGCGGCGGTACAGCATGGCCAGGATGGGAAGGGCGAGAAACATCGAGACGAGGGGCCACAGCCCCAGCGCGATGGCGAAGCTGTCGGTGAAGCCTCCGAGGAGGCGGGTGAGGAGGTCCATTGCATGCCTTTCATGATGGTCGCCTGTGAAGCGGCGTGGTTTTCCCTTCCGATTCTGAAGGCGCGGAAAGCGCCGGGCAAGCGAATCCACGCGAGCGACACGCCGGGTGACGAACATGTAAGCGGCTTTTCACCTTGCTGTAAGAGCGGGTTTACAATGGGGCTGTGTTCGGAAAAGGGCGCGGGCACTCGCGTCGTGCGGAAGGGGGCAATCGTGGAGATGCCGACTGAGATCCTCATCGATGCCGCTGTGAGCCTGCCCGTTGAAACCCTCGTCGTGGTCGCATGGACGAAGATGCTCGACATTCGTCGCGAGGAGCTGTTCTGGGTAGTCTGCCTCACCTGCGTTGTCTGCATGGCGTGCTTGCGCTACGTGGTCGATCCCTTCGTCCGAGCCGCGGTCGATGCTTTCGCCTTGATCCTGTTCTACCTGGGCATCCCGATGCTGTTCTCACGGGGGAGCGTAGTGAGCCGTGTCATGACCTGCATCACCGTGTTCGTTGCGTCGATCGCCGCGCTTCTCATCGCGGTGGCGATGTGGGTGACGACGTCGGGGGCGTCTTTGACCTCCATGGAGGCGATAAGCGACCACTTCGCAAGTTACTGGTTTACGCGCTGCGCGCATCTGGCGCTTCTGGCGGTGCTGCTGGTGCTTCTTCATCGGTTCGTCGCATCGCGCAGAGACATCGAGGCGTCGTCCGCCTCGGGTCTGTTCGTCGGCTTCGCGGCCACGCAGCTCGCGCTTTTGCTGACTATCTCGGCGGTCGGGGATCATCTGGCCAATTGCGGCTTGGAAAGCGACGGTCTGACGCTGTTCCTGCTCTCGGGCGGGTCGGTGCTCTCGGTGCTGTGCATATGCATCGATGCGGTTTTGTTCGCGGTGATCGACCGCTACGATCGCAGGATGGCCGAGGAGCGCTACCTGCGGGCGCTTGAGCGTCAGCTGGAATGGCGCATGCGACGCTACGACGACATGGCTGCGGAGATGGAGAGCATCGCGCGCGTCCGGCACGATCTGCGCAACCAGCTGCAGGTGGTGACTATCTTGGCGAGAAAAGGGGAGCGCGCGGCCGCACGGGAGCACCTGCGCTCGATGGTGGAGCTCACGGAGTCCGTGCTGGGGGAGGGCGGTTCCCATGGTTGACGATCTTTCCTGGAACGACCCCGAGTTGATGTTGTCCGTCGCGTTGTCGACGGCCTCGTTTTGCGTGATCTTGTTCGCGCTCGTCATGGCGCTGCGCGGCTCCCGCGGGCTTGGGCTCTCCCACAGCTTGGCGAGCCTGCTGTTCCCTCTAAGCCAGCTGATCTTGGTGACGTTCATCAACGTGTCGCTGGTCATAGGCCCTCTTTCGCCGGTTACGAACGTGGCGGTGCTCGTCGTGAGCGTGCTGTGCGCCGTGAGCGACCATTTCCTCTTCAAGGGTTTGCGAGCGGCCGGCGAACACGATGCGGTGGAGGGTCAGGCGAGGCTTGTGCGCGAGCAGGTCGAGGCTCAGCGCGCGTACGAGCGCCGCCTGGACGCCGATCGTGCGCGGACGCGCGCCGCCCGCGCGCTTATCATGAAGGAACTGCGCGAGGCGGAGGCCATGCTCTACGACGATGGCGATGTGGCTGAGGCTCTCGATCGCGCGCATGGACGGTGCGAAGCGGTTCTGCGCGCATCCGATGATCGACGCGTTGTTGTCGGCGAAGGACGAGGAGTGCGTGCGCCGCGACGTGCGCTTCAGAGTCAAGGTCGACGTGCCCGCAGGGAGCTTCCTCCCGAGCGCCGATCTGTGCGCCGTCTTCGCGAACATGCTCGACAACGCGATAGCGGCCGCGTCGCGCGCTGCGGGGGAGGCGCGCTTCGTCGATGTGAGGGCGCGTGTGGAGTCGGGCCGGTTCACGCTTCTGGTCGCGAACGGATGCGCTTCGGGCGAGCGGTGCGTCGATTCCCGCCGTACTTCGACGCGCCGCTCGTTTTCGGACGAGCACGGATGGGGCATGCTGATCGTCGAGAACATCGTCGCCCGCCACGGCGGCGTCTTCGACGTCGCGATGCGCGAGGGCGCCTGCGAGGCGTGCGCGTCGATGCGCGTCGACGAGGCCTGACGATACGCGCGTAGGTTCCTCCGCTCGATGCGCTATCATGGCGAGCGATCGTCGATGGGGGGGGAGGTGCGAAGATGGGCAACCCGATGAGCAGGGAAGAGTGGGCGCGGCGAGGGCGGGCCACTCGGATGAAGGCGAGCACGAGACCTGTCGACGTGCGCGTCGCGAAGGGCATCGGCCCGAACAAGGCGAGCGGACGCAAGGGCGGCATCGGCCGCCAAGGGTCGAAGCGGGGCTGACGCGCTTTGCTCGTCGCGTGGTGATTCGCGGCTGACGTTCGCCCGTGCCGCCGAGACGTCTCAACCGTGTCTATAATCGGTCGGTGCTGTACGAATCAGGCGAGGAGAGGACGCGATGGGCGAGTTCGGCGATATAGAGAAAAAAGGCGTGACGGGCGAGGACGCGAGCGCGGTGCCGGAGGGTGCGTCGTCGCCGCAGACGTGCGCTTGCGAATCCGATGAGGTCGGGTCATGCGAAGACGACGCGGTTCTTCGCGCGGAACAGGAGCACCTGAGCGAGACTTACGCGACGCTCGATGCGCTCGCGCGTTCGACTTACGAAGAGCTTCTCCGCATCGACGCCGAGGCGGCGGCGGACAAGATAGCGCTGTCCGAGGAGCTTTCCGTCAACCTGGAGACTTACGCCGACGCTATGGAGACCTATGCGGACTTCGCCGCGATGAACCGCGTGATCGACGGGCATAACACGGCTCGGGCGTCACGCGCGGCGCGCCTTTCCGATCTGCGCCTGCTTCTGAAGCAGCCGTACTTCGCGAAGATCGCGTTGCAGTACAAGCCGGGTCAGGAACCCAAGGAGTTCTACCTGGGCGCTGCGGGCGTCTCCGATGACGATTACCGCCGCATCGTGGTCGATTGGCGCTCGCCGATCGCCGAGGTGTACTACAACCAGGCCAACGGCCCCACCTCCTACGAGGCGAACGGGCGCACCATCAACGTCGATTTGAAGCTGCGCCGTCAATTCGACATCGAAGGACCCGTGCTCAACGCGTACTTCGACACCACGGTGGCCATTCAGGACGCGCTTCTGCTCGCGTCGCTTTCCAAGCAGCGCAGCGCGCGCATGCAGGCCATCACCGCGACCATCCAGAAGGAGCAAAACGCCGTCGTTCGTCATGAGGACGTGCCCGCGCTTCTAGTCAACGGCATCGCCGGCAGCGGTAAGACCTCGGTGTTGCTGCAGCGTATCGCGTATCTGTTCTATCGGCGGCGCGACGACCTCGACCCGAGCGAGGTGGTGCTTGTCACGCCCAACCCGGTGTTTCGCGCCTATATCGCGGACGTTCTGCCCGACATGGGGGAGAGCAATCCTCAGACCATCACGTGGGACGAGTTCGCGCGCGAGCACTTGAGCGCCAACCACGGCGGCGGCTCCCTCGATGTGCCGCTCGAGACGCTGTGGCGCATCGACGAGGCGCTCGAGGGCTTCGAGTTCACGGACGGGGACTTCCGCGACGTGACGTGCGCGGGCGTGCGCATCGTCGGCGCGGGGCAGATCCGCCGGCTTTCCGAGAAGCATCGTCGTGCGGCGGCGGGCCCGCATCGCGTGACGCTGATGCGCGAGGATCTGCTCAAGCGCGTCGAGTCGCGCATCGCGCAGATGGCGGGCGGCGAGGACGTGCAAGACGAGATGGCCTCGCTTTCCATCGACGAGCAGCTCCGTTTGTTCGGGGAGATCGTCGACCCGCAGGATGAGCGCGAGGCGCGCGCTTTGGCGATGACGTATCTGAAGCTGAAGTTCGCGGACGCCTACGCCGCGGTCGAGCATGACGATTGGCTGCGCATCGACCGCATCGGCATGAGGCTGCTCGGGGCGAAGAGCCTCGCTCCCGTGACGTGGCTGTACCTGCGCATGGCGCTGACGGGCGCAGGAGACGCAAGCGTCAAGTACGTCATGATCGACGAGGTGCAGGACTACACCGCCGCGCAAATCGCCGTTTTAGGGCGTTACTACAAGCGCGCGCATTTCATGCTGCTCGGCGACAAGAACCAGGCGATCGATGAGGGCGGCGCGACGTTCGAGGAGATCGATGAGGTCATGGAGCGTCTGCACGGGCGGGTTTCCCGGTGCCATCTTATGACGAGCTACCGGTCGTCCCCCGAGATAACCGAGCTGTTCGCGAGCCTTCTGCCCGCTGACGAGCGCATGCGCATCTCCTCGGTTCAGCGCGAGCAGGTGCCGACGCGCGTGCTCGCCTACGACGACGAGGGCGAATACGCGCGCGATCTGCGCGCGGAAGTGGCGGATGCGCGTGCTCAGGTGGATGAGCGGGGAGGCACGTGCGCCGTCATCGTGCCGTGGAAAAGCGAGGCGAAGCGCATAGCCGCGCTGCTCGGCGAGAGCGCGCCCGAGCTGGTCGGCGACGCTTCGGCCCTCCCCGATGCCGGCGTGGTGATGATTCCCCTCAAGCTGGCGAAGGGGCTCGAGTTCGACCGCGTCATCATCCCCGATGCGAGCGCGCGGCTGTTCCCCGAAAACGAGCTGTCGCGCAACCGCTTGTACACGACCATCTCGCGCGCCACGCGCCAGGTCACGGTCATGTCGCGCGGGCCGATGTCGGGGCTTTTGGCGTAAGGCGCGCGGGGCGTCGCAGGCGCGTGCGTGCTCGGTCGGCGGATCGGGTCGAGCACGGGTTTCACCCGCCGGATTGCGCGGGGCCGCGCCGGACTGCGCGGCTCGCTCGCGCCGGTTGCGCGCCCCGCTGCTTGTCGGCGTGCAGCGCCTAGCCGCACGGGTTGCACTTCTTGCATGGTGCGAGTCCCTGTTCGATCAGGTCGTCGCAGGAGCCGGTGAACAGCTGCTTGTTCTTCTCCGCGATGTCTTCCACCGCGGTGCATTCGGGTAGGTGGAACTTGCGCGTGTTGACGTTTATCACGTAGTCGGCTATCTCGGCGTGCTGATCTGCACCGCTCGCGCCGCTTTCTGCGCGCTCCGCGAGCCTGTTGTCGCCGGTCGCGTAGTCGATGTCCACGCTTGGCTGCACGTTGTAGCAATAGACGTCGAACGACACGGCGCGCCCGTCGTCCTCGACGGAGCGCGCCTCCATGCGCACGCCGCGCGCGACGAGCTCGCGTCCTTCGAACAGAGGGGTCACGCGGTAGAGCACGTGGTTTCCGGTGGTCTTCACGTATTCGGCGACGCGCTCCTCGAAGGGGAGCATGCCCGTGGCGTTGAGGTAGCGCGTTCCGGTTATCAGATTGCGCTCGTTGTCGTTTTCCGCCGTGAGCTGAAACCCGATGAGGTGGCAGCGGTTGTAGAGCTTCTCGCCTTCGACGAAATCGTATTCGGAGGTGTGCCAGCCGGTGGGCTTGACGCGCCAAATGTCGCCGCGGGATTGCGCGGGCATGGTGTCGAGCCCGACGCAGGCCATGGCTGCGCCGCATCGCCCCAGCTCATCGAGCGGGGCGTATTCTTCGAAGCTGCCGAGTCGCGCTCGCTCGATCTCCTCGGGGGAGAAGGAGGGCTCGTTTTCGTTGACGTCCGCGTAAGGAGAGCCCTCGAAAGGGGGCACGCTCGCGAGAACGTCTGCGGTCGCGTTTTGCTCGGAGGTTTCGCCGGCCGACGAGACCGTGTCGCCTGATTGACCTGCGGCTGCGCAGGATACGCAGATGAGCAGGGCGAGCAGGCAGGCGAGCAAAGCGGCGATGAACCTGGGGGCGGTGGACGTGCGCACCGCGACGGGCACGGACGCGCCCGCTGCCGTATCGATCGCCGGCTTCGCGGCAGGCGCAAGCGCGTCGTGGCTGCAGCGGGGCATCATTCTCTTCGCGGTTCCTTCCAAGGTGTTGCTTCTTTCACCAGGGGACGAGGACGTATCCGATAAGTCCGGCGGCTGCGGCGGCGAGGGCGCCCGCGACAACATCGCGCGGGTAGTGCACGCCGCCGATGACGCGCACGGCAGCGAGGACGATCGCGCACGCGACGAGCGCGGCTCCTACCGCCGGCTGCGCGACCAGCCAGGTTACCGCGATCATGAACAGGGAGAACGCGTGCCTGCTGGGAAAAGAGCGCCCTGCGGTGTCCTTCTTGATGAGCGGGTCGATGTCGAGCGCCTCATAGGGGCGCGGGGCGTTCACGGCTTTTCGGAAGAGGGTGACTGCCGCGAACGCGACACCCGGCACCGAGACGGCGCGAACCAGCAGATCGTAGCGTCCCGTCAGCGCGAGCGCGATGAGGAGGACGGGGTAGGCGACGTAACCGAGTACGGTGAGCGTTTCGTTCACGAGCCGCAGCGCACGGGCGCGCGCTTCCGTGCGGAAGGGAGCGCTGATGTGCCGGTAGAGCTCTTCGGTCATGAAAATCCTCTCGCATGATGAGGCGGGGCCGGGACAATCGCCCGTTCATCGCCTGTTTTCGCCTTGCCCCCTATTACGAGCTGTGTCGTATGCGCCAAGCTCGCCAAGTCGCTACAATGGGCAAACTGCATTTTTCGAAGAGGGTCTAGAGGGAGACTATAGTGAAAGAAGTCAACGAGGGGAAGACCGCGCAGTCCGAGAAGGGCAATGTTTCAGCGCTTCTCCCCATTGCCGTGTTTCTTGTTTTGTATCTGGGGCTCGGCATTCTGTTCGAGTACGTTTTGGGAATCTCGATGGGTTTCTACAACATTCCCATCGTGGTCGTGTTCCTGATCGCGCTTCTGGTCGCGTGCTTCCAGAACCGCAAGCTGCCGTTTGACGACAAGCTCGTCATCATGGGGCGCGGCATCGGCGACAAGACCATCGTCACCATGATTTTGATCTTCATGGCGGCGGGTGTTTTCGTGGGGACGGTCGGCCGTGACAGCGCGGAGAGCGTCGCTTACCTGCTGCTTGCCATCTTTCCGACCGAGTTCGCCGTGGTCGTGCTGTTCATCGTCAGCTGCTTCGTCTCGCTGTCGATGGGCACGTCGGTCGGAACCATCACGCTGATCACGCCCATTGCCGTTGCGGTTTCGGCGGCTTCGGGCTTCGATCTGCCCCTGTGCGTTGCGAGCGTCATGGGCGGCGCCATGTTCGGCGACAACCTGTCGTTCATCTCCGACACCACCATCGCCGCCTGCCAGGGCCAGGGTTGCGCGATGAAGGATAAGTTCCGCGAGAACTTCAAGATCGCCCTGCCGGCTGCGCTCGTCACGCTCGTCATCATCACGGTGCTCTCCTTCGGCGCCGATCTCAGCGGCAGCGTGCAGCACGGCTACGACCTCATCGAGCTCGTTCCCTACCTGATCGTGCTCGTCGGCGGCATCATCGGCATCAACGTGTTCATCGTGCTGCTGCTCGGCATCGTCTCGGGGTCCGTCATCGTGGTCGCCACGGGCGCGACCGCGCCGACCGACCTGCTCGCGAACATGGGATCGGGCGCCGCGGGCATGTTCGAGACCACGATGGTCGCCGTCCTCGTGTCCGCCATCTGCGCGCTCATCCGTGAATACGGCGGGTTCACCGCGTTGCTCAACGGCATCAAGAGCCTGTTCAAGAGCAAGAAGGGCGGACAGCTCGGTATGGGCCTTCTGGTCGGAGCCATGGACGTCGCGACGGCGAACAACACGGTCGCCATCGTCATGGCCAACCCCATCGCCGCCGACATGGCCCAGACTTACGGGATCTCGCGTCGCAAGACGGCTTCCATCCTCGATACGTTCTCGTGCGTGTTCCAGGGCATCCTGCCTTACGGCGCGCAGATGCTCGTCGCCATATCGGCGGCGACGGAGCTGGGGTATACGCTTTCCGCGTTTCAGATAATCCCGCTTCTGTTCTATCCGTTCATGCTGCTCATCAGCTCGCTCGTGTTCATTTTCCTGATTCCCGAGCGCAAGAAGAGCTAGTCTGCTCCGACGCTCGTGGGTGCCGTCGCCTCCGACTAGTCGCGACGTTCGGCGCCGCTTTGCACGCGGCGCCTTTCGTTGAAGGCCGCCTCGTTCGATTTGAGCTGCGCCGTCCCGGGTTTGTTTCGAGCAGGTGGTTTTTCGCACTCGCCCGGATGCTTCGACCGGGTGCGTTCAAACGCCCCGATCGTGCGTGTTTTGCGCTCGTTCAGGCGCATCGCCGGGTTTTTCGCACTCGTGCTCGAATTCGGCACCGCAGATTCCCGGAAATCAACGACTTGTATCATTGCAGCGTGGTTTCCTCGGCTTCTCGCGCTCGAAAGAGAGTCGCATTTTGAACGGTATCGACAAAATGCCTGATGAGGAGGTTGATGGGGCCTCGCATGACGAATCGTCTTTCGAGTGCGTGATACATTTCGTTGAAAAAGCGGAATGCAGGGGGCGGAAATCCCGCACATTGCGTTTTGCGGGATTTGGAGCGCCTTTTCGCGTTGCCTCCGCGTCTTCGCATCGCGTGTTTGATATTCTCTCACGAAGCAATCGACGCCGTTCGTCTCGAAACGAGAGGAGATGCCGTGAGCACATCGACGCAGGGTCAAGACGCCCGCTCCACCTTCCCCTTCTTCAATCGCATGTTCGCGCTTGCCATCGCAGCCGTCATGCTCGTCGCGTTTTTTGGGCTTGCCGGGTGCTCGGGCTCGGGCTCCGAGGGCGCGACGTCGGAGCCCGTCTCCGTGCAGGAGGATCCGGACGATTCCACGGGACGCTACGCCCGCGTCGGCGACATCACGTCGTTTGAAACCACGACGCTTGCGGGCGAGTCCTTCTCGCAGGATAACTTCGCCCCCTACGACCTCACGATGGTCAACATCTGGTCGACGACCTGCGGGTTCTGCATCGACGAGATGCCCGCGCTCGAATCGCTCTCGCAGTCGCTTCCCGAAAACGTCGCGCTCGTCTCCATCTGCACCGACGCCTCGGTCAACGCCGACGCCGCGCGCGGCATCGTCGAGGCGCAGGGCGTCACCTATCCGGTGCTCGTCGATAACGATAGGCTCGGCGCGCTGCTTCTTTCGAAGGTGAGCGGAACCCCCACGACCATCTTCGTCGACAGCACGGGCGCGCTCGTGGGCGATGTGCAGCAGGGCGTTCCCGCGCGGGGCGACGCCGATGCCGTTGCGGACGCATATCGCAAGCTTGTGGACGAGCACCTCGCGGAGCTTGCCTGATGCGGCATGCGGAACGGACGGATGCCGCATCGCGTGCTCGCGGCGGGCGTCGCGGCAGCGTGCTGAAAACGGCGCTTCTTGCCGCGGCGCTTCTTCTCGGCGCGGTATTCATCTTCTTCGGAATGGCGCGGGGCGAGGTGCCGGTTATCCTGGCGAATGCGACGAGCATCTGCTATCAGTGCATCGGCATCGGGTGAGGGGCGCGACGTGGTAAAGCCATCGTATTTCGCGAAGCGAACGCTTATGCAGGTTCTCGCCGCCCTGTGCACGAACCCCTTCATCCAGAATTTCACCACCGGCCAGGTGTACAAGGGTGACCTCAAGCAGATCTGCGCCCCCGGTCTGAACTGCTACTCGTGTCCTGCGGCGGCGATGTCGTGCCCCATCGGAGCGTTGCAGACCGCGGCGAACAACATGCGCTTCGACGTGTCCTTCTACGTGCTCGGCATCTTGTTCGTCGTCGGCGCCCTCGTCGGGCGTCTCGTCTGCGGTTTTCTGTGCGTGTTCGGCCTTATGCAGGATTTGCTCTATCGGATTCCCGTGCCGAAGCTGCGTGTCCCCGAGCGGCTTGACCGTGCGCTTCGCAAGCTGAAGTACGTGGTGCTCGTCCTGTTCGTGCTGGTGCTGCCCGCGGTGCTCGTCGACGGCATCGGCCTGTCCGACCCGCTGTTCTGCGAGTACGTCTGCCCCGCAGGTATGGTGGAGGCGGCGTTTCCCCTGCTGGCGACGGTGGAGAGCTTGCGATCGATGGCGGGATGGCAGTTCGCGTGGAAAGCTGCGCTGACGCTCGCCGTGATAGGGCTGGCCATGAGCGTGTACCGTCCGTTCTGCAAATACCTCTGCCCGCTCGGCGCTTTTTACGGGTTGTTCAACCGGTTCAGTTTGCTGGGTTTGCGCATCGACGGCGCCGCCTGCACGAGGTGCGGAACCTGCGAGCGCACATGTCTTATGGGCGTGAAGACGCTCGAGAACATCGACTCGGCCGAGTGCATTCGCTGCGGTGCGTGCAAGGCTAGCTGCCCCGAGGATGCCATCAAGTGGCGCGTCGGACACGGGCGTGCGAGCTCATCGTCTACGGAAGAGGGGAGAGCGGTCGACGCCGCGCCTCGTTAGGCCTCGGGCTTTTCGATGACGCGCATGTCGAGGCGCAGCGTCTGCGCGACGATGCGCATGAGGGTGTCGTCGGTGACGTCGGGGTGCACCTTCATCAATCCGATGAGGCCGAAGATGAGAACGCAGAACATCTCACGGATGAGTTTTATCTCGACGTTGTGGTAGGCGGCGTATTCGGTGACGATGTGCTCGTTGATGCAGTCGACTGTTTCGCGCACGGCGCGCACGTCGAAGTCGTTGCGCACGCCGAGCTCCTCGAGGACGGCGATCATGGGGCGCGGTCCCTCGGCGTCGTAGAGCGCGCGTCTGAGCGCGACGATGCAACGTTTGAGCGAGGTAGGCGTGTCGCCGAAATCGCGCAGCTCGTTCCACACAAGCACCGTTTCCACCATGTCGGCGACGTAATCGTCGAGGACGGCCTCGATGACCGCTTGCTTGTTGGCGAAGTAGTAATAGAACAACTCGCGTGTGATGCCCGCTTCGGCGGCGATCGCCGTCACGGAGGTGCCCCGCACGCCCTTCCTCTCGAAGAGCGCGCGGGCGGCTTGCATGATGTCCCCGGCTTGTCCGGTGAGCCGCTCGACCGAGGCTCCCTTTTGATGTCCGGTGATGCGGAGGGTGCGGATGTCGCCGGGTTGCTTGGCCATGGGATTATTTGTTCTCCTCGAGTACGTTTCGATACGCCTTGGTGTCAGTATAGATCTCGTTCTTGAGGGGGTTGAGCTTGCCACGGCGAATCCGGGTGAGCTGCCAGATGGCAACCGCGACGTTGGCGGCCAAGGCGATGAGGCTCACGACGAAGAACGCGGTGGGGTTGTGCGTCGTGGGAATGGGCGCGAGCACGTCGGCGAACTGCGGCACGGTCATGACGAACATGATCCAAAGCGCCAGCGTCTGCGCGCGGTGCTGCAGCCAGGCGCCCTTCTTGATGAAGAACGTCGGGATGGTGCAGGCCAGCAGAAGCGCCAGGCCGCAGTAAGCGGAATGATCGGAGATGCAGTTGTAGGTGTAGGCGAAGTTCCACAGGTCGTAGGCGATGATCCACGCCCAGATCATGTCGGGCCAGATCATGTCGCGGCTCTTGTCCTTCGAGATGATGATGCCGAACCAGCCGCAGATGGTGACGATGTTCAGGATGCCGGCGATGCCGTTCATGATGTTCCAGGGGCCGGAGATGGTCCAGAGGTTCTCGACGACGCCGCCCGACCACAAACCGAAGCTGAACACCTGGAAGTCGCGGATGACGGCCTCGGCGATGTTGATGGCCAGGATGAGCGGCGGGAAGCACAGCGCCCACTTCTTCTCGTAGAGGTGGTGAGCCTTGCCGTTCTTGCCCGTCCACTTCACGAAGCGCAGCGCCATGAAGCCGACGCAGCCCGCGAGCGCTGAATAGGTTTTCACCCAGTTGAACCAGGTGCCTGTGCCGTATTCGTTGCCGGGCGCGGCGGTGGTCGGCCAGATGAAGATGGTCAGAAACACCGGCACGACGACGAACAGCGCGATGCCGCCCCAGAGCTTGACGCGGCCGAGTTCGTTGAACGCCATGAGCGCGAACAGCACGAACAGCCAGATGAACCAGTACGCGGGGTCTCCCGCTTGGTAGAGGATGCCCATAGTTCTCCCTTTCGGATCTGCCCGCTGACGCTTCGGCGTCGTCGCTGCGGCCTATGTCACAGCTTGCGGGCGCCTTGTCCGACGGGAACGCGAGCGCGCTCCCGTCGGGTTTGCCGTCGAGCAGCGGCGGCGCCGACCGCTGCCCCGTTTACGCCGCAAACTCTATCACCTGGTTTTACAAAAGTCTTTACAGTGTTTGTGAAATCGTAAATCTATCGACGGGGGCGCTAGGGTTTCACCTTCCTCTAGGGGCGGTAGATCGCGCAGTTGTTGGGCGTCTCGTACATGTCGACCTGCGAGACAGGCAGGCCTTGCTCGGTCAACCGTTCGCAGAAGACGCGCGCGAGGTTTTCCGCGGTCGTGCGGAAGGGGAGGATGGTGAGCGAGAAGCCCTCTCCCTCGAGCGCTTCGATGGTGGCGGGTTTGAGCGTTCCCTCCTCCACGAGGAAGGTGTGATCGAACGTTTCGGCGAGCTCCCGCACGGCGCGCTTGAACACGCCGAAATCGAGCACCATGTCGCGCATCGTGCCGTCCGTTTGAAGCTCGCCCTGCTCCAGGTAGACCACCACGCGCCAACGATGCCCGTGAAGGTTCTCGCATTTGCCGTAATAGTCTGCGAGGAAATGGGCGGAGTCGAAATAAGCTTCGGTTTTCAGTTCGAACATGAACGTTCCTTTCGATAGACGCAATCCGTCGTGAGCCTGTTGCCCGTTTGTCGTGCTTGCGTTCAGCGGTGCGTTTTCGCGCCGGTCCGTGAAAGCGAGAGCCCCGCGACAAACGCGGGGCTCTCGCTTTCGTCGCGTCAGATGATACGGCATCTGACGCATGACGGGTTGTGCGCAGGCGCCTTCTTCGACAAACGCGCCCGACGTTCTAGATGGATTTGCCCGACGGCTGAGCGTCGTCTTCGGAGACGCCCTTCTTGTCCGCCGGGGAGGCGTCGAGAGCCTCGTAGGTCGCGGGCCCGTCGAGCGGCAGTCGCGACTCGGGGTCGGTCGCGGGCTCGATGGCGGGCTCGATGCCGTCGCCGTCCTTGCCCGGCAGGATGATGTTGAGCAGGATTCCCGCGAGCGATCCGACCGCCAGGCCCGAAAGGGAGATGGTGATCTCGCCGGCAGGGATGACGATGGCGGCGGCGGGGCTGTAGGCGATGCCGAGCGAGAGGACCAGCACCAGCGCGGTGATGAGCACGTTGCGGCTCTTCATGAAGTCGACGTGGTTCTCCACCAGGTTGCGGATGCCGACGGCGGAGATCATGCCGTAAAGCACCAGCGACACGCCGCCGATGACGCAGGCGGGCATGACGGCGATGACGGCCGCGAACTTGGGGGAGAACGAGAGCAGGATGGCGAACAGCGCCGCGATGCGCACGACGCGCGCGTCGAACACGCGGGTGAGCGCGAGCACGCCCGTGTTCTCGCCGTAGGTGGTGTTGGCCGGCGCGCCGAACAAGGCGGCGACGATGGTCGCCAGGCCGTCGCCGAGCAGCGTGCGGTGAAGCCCCGGCTCTGCGATGAAGTTGCGGTTGCACGTCGAGCTGATGGCCGAGACGTTGCCGATGTGCTCGATCATCGTGGCGAAGGCCAGCGGCATGATGGGGATGATGGCGGTGATGGCAAGCCCGGTGTCGAACCCTTCGCCGAACAGCGAGAACACCGTGTTGTCCCACAGCACCGGAAGGCCGATCCAGGCGGCCTCCGCCACGGGCGTGAAATCGACCTCCCCCATGGCCGCCGCGGTGACGTACGCGCCGATGACGCCGAGCAGGATGGGGATGATCTTGATCATGCCGCGACCCCAGATGTTGGCGATCACGATGATGGCGATGGCCACGATGGCGACCACCCAGTTCGTGGAGGCGTTTTGGATGGCCGAGGCCGCCAGGATGAGGCCGATGGAGATGACGATGGGGCCGGTGACCACGGGCGGGAAGTAGCGCATGACGTGCGTCGCGCCGAACACGCGGAACAGCGCCGAGAGCACGAGGTACAGAAGGCCCGCGCACGCGACGCCCAGGCACGCGTAGGGCAAAAGTTCCGGCTCGCCTGCCGGGGCGATGGCGGCGTAACCCGCGATGAACGCGAAGGAGGAGCCCAGGAAGGCGGGTACTTTGCCCTTCGAGAGCAGGTGGAACAAAAGTGTTCCCAAGCCGGCGAACAGAAGCGTCGCCGAAACCGACAGGCCGGTCAGCGTGGGGACGAGTATGGTCGCGCCGAACATCGCGAACATGTGCTGAAAACCGAAGACGATCATCTTCGGCGCGCCGAGCGTGCGGGCGTCGTATACGGCGTCGGGGCTGTCCTCGGCGCCCATGGTGGGTACTTCGCGTTCTGCCATGCAAAACTCCTTCTGGTAGGGATGGGGGTCTCAAGAGGGAGAACGCGGGCGGTGCGGCGTGCGGCTTTCGCCCGAAAGAGAATTGCTCGCCAGCGTTTTTTCCGAATCGGGAAAAGACGTTAGCGAGGAATGCCGTGTCGCTGCCGCGCATTGTCCATCTTGCCGTGACGATTATAATGGTAAGGTTAACGAAAACAGACAAGAAGGGTGCCATTATGAGCGAAGTGCACGTTCTGTCCCATCCGCTGATCGCCGACAAGCTGACGCGCATGCGTCGCAAGGAAACCTCCTCGCAGGATTTTCGCCTTCTTCTGAAGGAGATCTCCCTGCTCATGGGTTACGAGGTGACGCGCGATTTCTCCACGAAGCCCTCCGAGATCGAGACGCCCATCTGCAAGGGCGCGTTCCCCGAGCTGACGGAGCGCTTCATCACCATCGCCCCCATTTTGCGCGCCGGCATCGGCATGGTGGACGGCCTGCTCGAGCTCATGCCGTTCGCCCACGTGGGTCATATCGGCATGTACCGCGACGAGGAGACGCATCAGCCCGTCGAGTACTACTACAAGATGCCCGAGAACGTGGAGGAGTCCATCATCATCGTGGTGGATCCGATGCTTGCCACGGGCGGCAGCGCCATCGACGCCATCGACAGCCTGAAAAGCCGCGGGTGCAAAAACATCCGCCTGATGAACCTGGTGGCCGCACCCGAGGGCGTCGAGGCGGTGCAGAAGGCGCATCCCGACGTGGACATCTACGTCGCGGCGGTCGACGAGTGCCTGAACGAGAACGCTTACATCGTTCCCGGGTTGGGCGATGCGGGCGACCGCATCTTCGGCACGAAGTAGAAGCGAGACGATGGTTCGGCGGGCGCGCTTTTCCTGCGCGCCCGCTTTTCGATCACGGGGGCGTGCTTCGGCGAGTCCGGTCGGCCCCATGGTTCGCGTGTCGCGCCCCGCGCATTAGCGGGGAGGACGAACGCGCGTCGGCTTCGGATGAGAAACAGGACGAGAGTTTATATGAGCAACGTTGCGTTGGAAGAGGCTCTGCGCGCGTACGCAGAGGTGGGCGAGCGCTATGTGGACGCGCTCGAGGAGAAGGGGCTGGTGTTCGCGCCGGCAGGAGAAGGGGCGGATCGACGCGCGCGCCTGCGCGCGAAGCTCGTCGAGCGCGGGGTCGTATCGCGCAACGCCGGCGCGAGCCTTTCGTGGGGGCATCTTTCCCCCGCCTGCGTTGAATGCACGGGCAACCGCGGCTCGGAGACGTTCTCCACGACGTTTCGCTGCCATAGGGATTGCTACTTCTGCTTCAACCACAACCAGCCCGATTACGAGAAGTTCTTCCGCGAGGGCTGCCCGTGGGAAGAGGGTCTGGCGCGCTCCGCTGCGGAAAACGCCGAGCTTGCATGCGTGGGCGTGACGGGCGGCGAGCCGCTGCTCGACCTGGACAACGCCATCGCCCTGCTCGAGCGCACGCGCGAGCTGTGGCCGAACGCGCATCGGCGCATGTACACCTCGGGAGACCTCCTGACCGAGCAGAGCGCGGCGCGCCTGCGCGACGCCGGCCTCGATGAGATCCGCTTCAGCGTGAAAGACGATGACGATCCGGCTATGCAGGAGAAAGTCGTCGAGGCTATGAGGCTCGCGAAGCGCTACATCCCCTCGGTGATGGTGGAGATGCCCGTCATCCCCGGCGCGATGGACCACATGAAAGACCTGTTCCGCTTGTTTCAGGAGGTGGGCATCGACGGCATCAACCTGCTGGAGTTCTG
>ERZ827469.1698-NODE-1698-length-18886-cov-2.899315_pt1 | contig 18886 bp, 17 predicted proteins | sample MGYA00519917_ERZ827469 | MGnify/ENA primary metagenome ERZ827469 (study PRJEB31778, sample SAMEA3449314) | human gut metagenome | biome: human gut; feature: human-associated habitat; material: faeces | place: United Kingdom | collected 2010/2012 ... | reverse complement strand
TTCTGGCGGAGGATGTGCGTTCTCACCAGATCGAGGGGCCGGACCGTTTCATTCGCTTTGGGGTCAATGTCCGTTTCTTCAATATCCAAGGCACCGAGGATATGCTCATCGACACGGTGGGCATGAGCACCCTGTTCCTGCCGGACCTCCAGTACCACTTCCACGGAATGGACCCCAACTGGGTAGTGAACCACGCCTACAATGCGGCTTCCTACATTCTGGAGCATGACAACTCCATTCAGGACGGGGAAACCATAGACGGCATAGAGGACGGCCAGCTGAGCCGTCAGATCCAGTGGACGTGCCGGTATGAGGACGCCCTGATCCAGCCGCCCAGAGGGGTGCTGGACATACACATGGGCAAGTATGCTTCCGGAAAACGCTGATCAGATCCAAAACCGCCGGCAGAAGTGAAAGGCAGCTCTCTTCCGTGTGCATATCATGCATGAGAGGTAGGAGCTGCCTTGAAAACCCATTATCCATTCGAAAATAGGCCGCCGCCGTACGCTTATGACGCGTTGGGACCGTATATACATGAAAAGAGGATGCACCTGCGTTTCGTTGAGAAGCAAATAAAGATCGTCTTATATCCCGCTCATATGGGCATACTTAGTCCATTCCTCAAAGGAGGGCTGTAACATGCGTATGTCGGGACAAAAAGGTTTTGAGGGCTGGTATTTTAAGCATCAAAAAGGGGATGACATGGTAGCATTCATTCCCGGCCGGGCAGAGAGCGGCGATTTTATCCAACTGATCTCTCGAGAAGGTGCCCGACAATTTCAGGTGTCGGATCTGACCGTCTGTAACGGTATGATACAGGCGGACCGATGTTGGTTTTCGAGCCAGGGCTGCCATATTGAGCTGCCCGGCATCAGCGGTGAGATCGTGTACGGACCGCTTGCGCCGCTCTGTTCCGATATCATGGGGCCATTCCGTTTTTTCCCCATGGAGTGCCGGCACGGCGTTCTCAGCATGGCCCACACACTCCAAGGCAGCGTCCGAATGGATGGATATGTGCATAGCTTCGAAGGTGGTCTCGGCTATGTAGAGAAGGACAGCGGAACCTCTTTTCCCCGCTCCTACCTGTGGATGCAGTGCAACGATTTCCCGAGCGCATGTTCTATCATGATCTCGATCGCCCATATCCCCTTTTGCGGAAGTTCCTTCCGCGGATGCATCTGCGCGATCGTGTACCAAGGCAGGGAGTATCGTTTGGCAACCTACAGAGGCGTCAAAGTTCAAGCATTTACCCCGGAACATATCTGTCTGTCTCAAGGCAGCCTCCTGCTGGAGTTGGATATAACATCCCCACATACGGGCCACCCTCTTCGTGCGCCACAGTGCGGAAAGATGTCCAGCACCATTCGGGAAAGCTGTAATGTGCATTTGCAGGCAAGGCTGTGGGAAAGAGGAAAAGCGATATTTTCCCTTCAAAGCGACCATGCCGCCTATGAATTTGTACCAAATCATGGGACGTAAAAGAAAAGACATACTTTTCTCCTTTTAGACCACACTATCATCAGAATCATCATGGGGAGAAGTATATGAGATCACTACGGGAGCAAACTCGGAATCAGCCTAATTTTCAATCTTAAAGAGATCGGAACACAAAGTAGTGAGCATCGGCAGCGGTGGCCCCGCAATGGGGGATCTGAAAAACTGAGGTGAGGATTTGAGCAATCATCTGAAATATCAGACAAGCCCATACCTTCTCCAGCATGCGGAAAACCCGGTAGACTGGTACCCCTGGGGCGAGGAAGCTTTTTGCAAAGCAAGAGCAGAGGATAAACCCATCTTTTTGAGCATTGGCTACAGCACCTGCCACTGGTGCCATGTAATGGCCCGTGAAAGCTTTGAGGATCTTGAAATCGCTGATATCTTAAACAAGTACTACGTGTCGGTCAAAGTAGATAAAGAAGAGCGCCCCGACATTGACAGCATTTATATGGCAGTCTGTCAGGCTTTCACCGGGAGGGGCGGCTGGCCTGTCAGCATCTTTATGACCGCAGAGCAGAAACCATTCTTCGCTGGGACCTATTTTCCTAAGACTGCCCGATACGGGGCCGTAGGACTCAAAGAACTGCTGCTCATTATTCAGCAGAAATGGAAGAACGAGCGGGACGCCCTTCTTCGCTCCGCAAACAAAATCACGGAGGCTCTCCATCAGCATCGTACTCCTGCGTCACAAGCAGATAAAACTTTACCGGACACTGCCCTGCAATGGTATCAGCAGAACTTTGATGCGTCATTTGGCGGTTTCGGCGGCGCACCGAAATTTCCAGCCCCCCACAATCTTCTGTTTCTGATGCAGCAATACGAAAAGCACGGGAACAGCCGCGCCTTAAACATGGCGGAAATAACCCTGCAAAAGATGTATGCAGGCGGACTGTTTGATCATATTGGATACGGATTTTGCCGATATTCCACAGACCGGTATTATCTTGTTCCGCATTTTGAGAAGATGCTCTATGATAACGCTCTGCTGATCCTCGCCTACTGCAAAGCCTATGATCTCACGGAGCAGTCATTTTATCTGGGAGTTGCAGAAAAGACAGCCTCTTATATTCTCAATGAAATGACCTCTCCCAGCGGCGGCTTTTACAGCGCCCAGGATGCGGACAGCGATGGCGAGGAGGGAAAATACTATGTATTCACTCCGCAGGAGATCATCGAGCTCCTGGGGCAAGCCGACGGCTCCGCCTTTTGTGAACGGTTCAGTATTACAAAAGCGGGGAACTTTGAGGGTAAGAGCATTCCTAATCTTCTTCTCCACACAAAAAATTTGACAGATGCCCGTTTTGACCCTTTTCTGCCCACATTGCAGGAATACAGGCGGAGTCGCACCCGCCTGCATACAGATGACAAGGTTTTGACGGCATGGAATTCCCTTATGATCGCGGCGCTTTGCCGGCTGTACCGGTGCAGTCGGGATCCCAGATATCTGGACGCCGCAAAAAAGGCGCAAGGTTTTCTTGAGAACAGCCTGTGCGATCAGGATACGCTTTATGTAAGCATTCGGGGCGGCAAACTGGGAGCGCGCGGTTTTCTGGATGATTATGCAAGCTATATTTTTGCTCTGCTTTCTCTGTATGATGCCACACTGGAACGCACATTTCTTCGCCGTGCGGTACAGCTCATCAGGGAAACTGTCGCCCAGTATCACGATTCGCTCCATGGCGGCTTTTATCTCAGCGGCACAGAGAACGAAGCGCTGCTTTTTCACCCGAAAGAGTGCTATGACGGGGCGATTCCCAGTGGAAACTCCCTCCTAGCATATGTGCTTGTACGTGTGAATGCATTGCTGCCGGATCAGGGTATTGAGAACATTCTGAACAAACAGCTTGCCTATATGTCAGGAGAAGCGGAACGATATCCTGCCGGATATTCCATGTTTTTAATGGCTCTGTCAGATTTTTGGGAGCCGCCGCTTTTGATCACCGCAGTCCCGAACGGAGAGCACTTGAACGACCTTCCATTTGTGCTGCCATCTGATGCCATAGTCAAGGTTTTGGAACATCCATCGGAAGAATATAAGCTGTTGAACGAAGAAACCACGTTCTATGTGTGCCGGAATCACTCCTGTCTGCCACCGATGAACAAACGGCAGCTAATGACAGAGATACAAAAACAATATCAAACTTAGGAGGTATTTCTATGGATACCAAAAATGGTTTTACCATTACTAACCGGGATCATGTGCTCAGGGCCTGGCAAAATTCAACTGAACTTGTACGGGACTATCAGGCCTATGCCCATGAACTCGAGGAGGATAACTCGGCGCTTGCCAAACTGTTTTCCGAGTTTGCGGAAGATGAAGCGGAACATGCCGCAAAACTGCTTGATCTTCTGCGCAGATATGAAAAATAGGCATTTGGAAACTGTATAAATGGAGAACCCCATTGATAACCCGACTTCGGAGTTACAAATGGGGTTCTCCTCATAAATATGATTTTTATAAGGTTCAAAGCTCTTTATGTATGAGCCGCTTCCGTCTCTGCGATAAACTGCACATGGCCGGCATAGTACAAAAGATAGGTCCCGTCTTTGTGGTCATCATGATATCCTTACATCTGGCAAAGCTCCAATCGCCGCCGCTGTCTACCTGAGCCTTCGTCAGCGGCTCCTCCTACAGCCTGATGAAAACATCAGGCCGCCTCTTCGATACGCATCCAGACAGCTCGATGATCTTCCGGTCCTCCATAGCCCGCTCTCTTTCCGGCCCTGAGCCTGTAAACGTACCTTTCACCTGATAAGCACGATCTCTGTCCCCCGCATATTGCGGATCATTCCGAATTTTATCGCACATACCGGAAAACACAACGCCATGCCGCGGGGCGGGGACTTCGTTCCCGTCCTTGTACTTTTCCTCTGTTTCGTTTATAATAGCCGTACCCACGCTCAACAGACGATTTTCCCATTGGGACCAGTAGGTCCTCCCCTCCTTTTGTCATTCTTCAACCCGAGGTGCGTCATGGAGCTCCTTGTCTTCTCTCTGTTCGCAGCGGCGCTGCTGGTGTGCGTCATCTTCCATATCTCCCTCCTGTTCGCCCTGCTGCTGGGATATGTCATTTTTGCCCTGTACGCCATCCGAAAGGGCTTTTCTCTCCCGGAGGTGCTGGGTATGTCCGCTCAGGGGGTCCGGGCCGCTAAAAATATCCTGACCACCTTCGTCCTCATCGGCATCCTCACCTCTCTCTGGCGGGCGGGGGGCACCATCCCGGCCATTGTGTGCTATTCCGTCCGGGTAATGGAGCCCCGTCTGTTCCTGGTGTGCTCCTTTCTGCTCAACTGCCTGGTCTCCTTCCTCACTGGCACTGCTTTCGGCTCGGCGGCTACCATGGGCGCCGTCTGCATGACCATGGCCGCCGCCCTGGGGGCCGACCCGTTGATGACCGGTGGTGCCATCCTGTCCGGGGTCTACTTTGGAGACCGGTGCTCCCCCGTCTCCACCAGCGCCCTGCTGGTGGCCGACCTCACCGGGACCGACCTGTTTGGGAACATCCGGCAGATGCTGCGGACCAGCCTGGTCCCCTTCGCCCTCGCCGCCGGGCTGTATCTGCTCTTCGGCCTGTCTTCCCCCGCCGCCGGTCAGGCGGCGGACATCGCCCCCCTCTTCGCCCTGGAGTTCCGTCTGGGTCCCCTCCCCCTCATCCCGGCGGCTCTGATTTTGGTGCTCTCCGCCCTGCGGGTGCGGGTGAAGGCGGCCATGCTGGCCAGCATCGCCGCTGCCGCGGTGCTCTGCCTCGTCTATCAGGACGCCGCCCCCCTGACCCTTTTGAAGGACGCCGTCCTGGGTTTCTCCGCCCAAAGCCCGGAGCTGGCCACCATGATCGACGGGGGCGGCATTGTCTCCATGCTCCAGGTGGGGGCCATCGTCTGCCTCTCCTCCTCCTACTCCGGCATTTTCCAGAGGACCGGGCTGCTGGAGCCCATCCGGAGACGCATCGAGGCGTGGGGTGCGGTCCTGTCCCCCTACGCCGCAGTGCTGGTCACCTCCGTCCTCGCCAGCGCCATCGCCTGCAACCAGACTCTGTCCATCATGCTCACCCACCAGCTGTGCGGCGGTCTGGAGAAAAGCCGGGAAAAGCTGGCCATCTATCTGGAAAACAGCGCCGTGGTGGTGGCCCCCCTCATCCCCTGGTCCATTGCCGGGGGTGTCCCCCTGGCCTCCGCCGGGGCCCCCGCCGCCTCCCTGCTGACGGCATTCTTCCTCTTTCTGCTCCCCCTCTGGCAGCTGGTCACCGCAGGCCGGGGCAGGCGCGCTACAGTGTAGTCTTCCCCTGTATCTGCTGTTCTTCGGCGCCTTTCACTTCAGCCAGACCATCGGCCTGAAGATCAAAAGATAGTCGGAGGCCGGATTTATCCGTCTGATTTGGCTGGCCAGCACCGCCCCCGGCGTGCCCTGCGGCACGCCAGGGGCCACTTGCGTGTGTCGGGCCTCATGCCGCACATCACCTCTCCCTTCTTTTTGGGGAAAGGAATTGAATTTTTCCCATTTCTGTGATACCTTGTTATTGAAATAGGCCCAAAGCGTGCAATGACAAGGTACGGTACAGCCAGATCAAAAGGAGGCACGGCATGCCATCAGAGGACTATCACAAGGCGATGCGCCAGGGACTCAAAGAGGTCAAAGCCGCCCAGGCCCTGGGGGAGGAGACGGGCCCCCGCACCCTGCCGGATGCCCCGGAGAAGCTGGCGGTGCGGCGGGAATCCCTGGGTCTGGCGGAGATCCCCGTGGAGCAGATCGACGGCACCTGCAACCACCTTCGGGGGGACGCTTTCTCCCGAGGGTTCTACCCTATCCTCCCGGCGGACACCGAGTTCGCCGCCAAGTGGAGCGCCCTGTGCCGCATCCACCTGGAGGAGGGCATCCGGGACCCTGTCAAGGTGGTGGAGTACCTCAACCACTTCTATGTGATGGAGGGCCACAAGCGGGTCAGCGTGCTGAAGTATTTCGGCGCTATTACTATCCCGGCCACTGTCACCCGCCTGCTGCCCAAGCCGTCTGACGACCCGGAGGTGGCCGCCTATTACGAGTTTCTGGACTTTTACAAGATGACGGGTTTGAACTTCATCGTCTTCCGCCAGCCCGGCGAGTACCCGGAACTGCTGGAAGCACTGGGCCGCTCCGACAGCGATGCCTGGAGTGCGGAAGACATCTACTCCTTCCGGGCCTTCTTTTATATGTTCCGGGACGCCTACCTCCGGGGGGATTGGGACTACACAGGCATCTCCCTGGCCTTTTTGACCTACATCAAGATCTTCGGCTATCAGGAGTCCTGCGGCAAGATGCCCTCCCAGATCTGTGAGGAGCTGTCCCGCATCCGGCCGGAGATCCAGAACCGGCTGGAAAATGCGGGGACCGCCCTGCTGCTGGAAGATGACGTGAAAAAGCCCCGCTTCTCCTTCTATACCCCGGGCCGGGTCTGCGCCGCCTTCATCCACGACAGCAGCGCCGCCGCCTCCAAATGGGTGTACAGCCACGAGTATGGCCGGCACATTCTGGAGAACTTCACCGACGGTCAGGTGCGCACCCTCTCCTACGAGAACGTCCGCACCGATGGGGAGGTAGACCAGGCCGTGGAGGATGCAGTGCGCAGGGGCGCCAACGTCATCTTCACCACCACCCCAAAGCTGCTGCTCTCCAGCGTCCGGCAGGCCGCTCTCCACCCGGATGTGAAGATCCTGAACTGCTCCCTGAACACCTCCTACCCCTCGGTGCGCACCTATTACCCCCGGCTGTACGGGGCCAAGTTTATCAAGGGGGCCATTGCCGGCACTCTGACCCGGGACGGCTGCATCGGCTATGTAGCCGACTACCCTACCTACGGCAGCATCGCCAGCATCAATGCCTTCGCCCAGGGAGCCCGGATGGTGAACGCCAACGCCCGCATCTATCTGGACTGGGCCCATCTCCGGGACGGCGGCGCGGTGGGACGTCTCCAGGCCCAGGGGATCGTCTATATCGACTACCTGGACCGGCTGGCCGCCAGCACGGGCACCCAGATGGGCAACCGGCATAACCTGGCCCTAATACAGACCCACTGGGGCCGGCTGTACCAGAGCCTGGTCCGCCGGGTGATGGAAGGCAGCTGGAAGCAGGAGGACCAGGGCAGCAGTGCGGTCAACTACTGGTGGGGGATGGAGCAGGGCGTAGTCAGCGTGCTGTGCTCCCGACGGCTGCCCACCGGGCCCCGGCGGCTGGCCGGTGTACTGCGGGAGGCCCTGAAGGCTGACCGGCTGGACCCCTTCTACGGCGTACTGATGGATCAGAGCGGCCGGGTGGTCTATGGCGACGACGCCCCCATGCCCGCCGACCGCATTCTGTCCATGAACTGGCTGCTCACCTCGGTGGAGGGCCGCATCCCCCAATTTGAAGAATTTACAGAAAAAGCTCAGGAGCTCATCAAGCTCCAGGGTGTGGAGCGGCAGAGCGAGCCATGAAGATCTTAGCTATTTCTGACTGTGAATCCCGGGCACTCTGGGACTTCTATACCCCCGGCAAGCTGGAGGGACTGGACCTGATCCTCTCCTGCGGCGACCTGGACCCCCGCTATCTCTCCTTCCTGGCCACCTTCGCCAGCTGCCCCATCCTGTATGTCCACGGGAATCACGACGGCAAGTATCGGGAAACTCCACCCGCCGGCTGCTTGTGTGTGGAGGACCGCCTGTACGAGTATCAGGGGGTACGCATCCTGGGGCTGGGCGGCTCCATGCGGTACAGCAGGGGGCCCCACCAATATACTGAGCGTGAGATGTGTATGCGGGCTCTGAAGCTGGCCCCGAAGCTACTCTGGAACCGGGGGTTCGACATCCTGCTGACCCACTCCCCAGGCTTTGGCATGGTGGACTGCCGGGATCTGGCCCATACCGGCTTTCAGACCTTCAACCGCCTGCTGGACCTCTTCCACCCAGCCCTGTTCCTTCATGGACACACCCACCTCTCCTACAACAGAGGCATCCGGCGGGAGGAGCAGTATGGGAGTACCCGGGTGGTCAATTGCTATGAGCGTTACCTTGTGGAGCTGTGAGACGGACAAGCCTGCGGGCATAGATAAAAACAGGAGCGCCTGGGGTCCCACAGCCCCAGGCGCTCCTGTTTTTTCGTGTATTCAGCCCCGCTCCTGCTTGATGGCGTTGATCAGCACAGGGACCATCTGCTTTTTCCGGCTGATCACCCCCGGCAGGACCGCCATCCCGTCCGTCACGGTGGTGTCAAAGGCCTTCTCCACCAGGGATTCAGCGCCCTTGCCCGCCATCAGCAGCTCAGTACTGGAGTTGCGCACATCGGTGAACATGTAGAAAATGTAGTCCAGCCCCTGCTTTTCCAGTGCGGTCTGGAGGTAGGGACCGATCAGGGCCTCGCTGGCCTTCCGGTTCTTCTCGGTCAAGTAGCTGCCCTGGCCCACGCCGAAGCGGACCTCCCCGCTGTTGAAGATCTTGTAGTCGGTGTTGAATACCTCCTCTGCGGTCCGGCCGGTGACGTCGCCTCCCGCCTCAAACATAGCATTGGCGTACTGTTCCAGGTCCACCCCGGTCAGTTTGGCCAGCTCCCGGCCCGCCTGCTCATCCAGGGGGGTGCAGGTGGGACTGCGGAACATGAGGGTGTCCGAAAGGATGGCGGAGAGCAGCAGTCCGGCGGTGGACCGGTCCAGCTCCACCCCGTTCTCCCGGTACATCTGATAGATGATGGTGCAGGTGCACCCAACCGGCACATTGCGGAAATAGACCGGGCCGTCTGTCTCCATGGAGCCGATGCGGTGGTGGTCGATGATCTCCAGGATCTCCGCCTGGTCGATCCCCTCCACCGCCTGGCCCTTCTCGTTGTGGTCCACCAGGATCAGCTGCTTTTTATGCAGGTTCATCATGTTTCTGCGGGAGACTACGCCGATGTAGTGCCCGTCGTCATCCAGCACCGGGAAGTAGCGGAATCGGACGGAGGCCATCACCTTGGTGGCGGACTCCACGGAGCTGTTCAGATTGAAGGTGAGCAGATCGTCCCGCACCATGTAGTGGCGGATGGGGGCGGCCTGGCTGATCATCTGTCCGGAGACATAGGTGCTGTTAGGGGTGCTGATGATCATACACCCCTGCTCCTCAGCCAGCATGCAGATGGTCCGGGACACCTTGCAGCCCGCGCACACCACCACGCAGCCCGCCCCCATCTCGATGGCGGTGAGCTGGCTCTCACTGCGGTTGGCCACGATGACGATGTCCCCTTTGGAGATGGACCGCTCCATCTGTTCCGCGCTTCCCGAGCCGATGACGATGCGCCCCTCCACCTTCTTGCCGGTGATGTCTCCCACCAGCACCTTGGCGTCCAGGATGTCCACGATGTTCTGATAGCTGGTCTCTGACTCCGCCAGGATGTAGGTGTCCAACACGTCCATGTTCGCCGTGGCCACGTCCTTCACGGTGATCAGGCCCTTCAGGTTCCGCTCCTTGTCCACCACGCACAGGGTGTCGATCTGCTGGTCCCGCATGGTGATCCAAGCCCGGCGCAGGCTCATCTCCCCATCCACGCCCTCCATCCGCCGGATGTCCACATCCCGGATCTGAGGGCTCACGTCCGTGTAGAGCTGGGGGTCTGGGACCTGAAAATAGTTCAGCACAAACTCCGTCTCCCGGTTCAGCAGTCCCGCCCGGCAGGGCTTGCAGGGGTGCTCTGGGTCCAGGGTGTTCTTCAGGCGGCTGTATGCAATGGCGGAACAGACCGAGTCCGTGTCCGGGTTCCGGTGTCCGATGACCTTGATAAAATGGGTATTCAGCTCTTGGTTATCCACAACTTACCTCACTTTCCTCCGCTCCGCTCCTCACGGATGTGGGCGGCTCTTGTCGTCTCTGGTCCCCATTATACCATATCCTGTCTCTGGGTGACAGGGGAAATTGTGATTTTTTCTGCCGCTCTACCACCGGCAGCTCCTGAATCTTCTAACAGCAAGGGCCGCGGAACCTCAGTTCCGCGGCCCTGCGCCTTTGTTATAGGGTGCCTCCTCCCCTCAGCGGTGCTGTCCGCTTCTGTCTGTGTAGCAGGTATGGAGCAGCTGGTGGGCCCGCTGACTGCCGGGCTGGTCCAGATAGTGCTCATAGAGCTCCTGGATCAGCGGGCTCTTGTGGCTCTTCCGCAGGGGCATCTCCTGGTCCTCCTGGTACAGGGCGCCGGCCCGCATAGCGGACACACTGCGGAAATTGCGGATCACAGAGGGCTGGAGGGGCTGGCCGCCGCCGTTCACGCACCCGCCTGGGCAGGCCATGATCTCGATGAAGTCATACGCCCGCTTTCCGCTTCGGATGTCCTCCAGCACCTGGCCCGCGTTGGCCGTTCCGCTGAGGACGCACACCCGGACAGTCCTGCCTGCGATCTCATAGGCCGCCTCCTTGATGCCGTGGGCGCCCCGCACCTCCTGGAACTCCACCTTCTCCAGCTCCTTGCCGGTGAGCAGCTCGCTGGCCGTGCGCAGTGCCGCTTCCATCACGCCGCCGGAGGCGCCGAAGATATGCCCCGCTCCGGTTGCGATGCCCAGGGCCGGGTCGAACTCCTCCTCCGGCAGCTCCGCGAACAGCAGTCCGGCCCGCTGGATCATCTGTCCCAGCTCCCGGGTGGTCAGGGCAACATCCACGTCCGGGATGCCCGCGCCGGCGCCGCACTCCCCCTCCCGGGTGATCTCGAACTTTTTCGCTGTGCAGGGCATCACCGACACCACAAAGATATCCTCCGGCCGCAGTCCCATCTTTTCGGCGTAATAGCTCTTGGCCATAGCGCCGAACATCTGCTGAGGGCTTTTGCAGGTGGACAGGTTGGGGATGAAGTCCGGGTGGAAGGTCTCACAGTACTTTACCCAGCCGGGGCAGCAGCTGGTGATCAGGGGCAGCGTGCCCCCGGACTGGACCCGGCGCAGGAATTCGGTGGCCTCCTCCATGATGGTCAGGTCGGCCGCGAAATCAGTGTCAAACACGCCGTCGAAACCCAGCCGCCGGAGGGCCGCCGCCAGCTTCCCCTCCACATTGGTCCCGATGGGCAGGCTGAACATCTCTCCCAGCCCCGCCCGGACACTGGGGGCCGTCTGTACCACCACATGCTTCTGGGGGTCACCCAGGGCGTTCCACACCAGGCCCGTGTTGTCCTTCTCATAGAGGGCACCGGTGGGGCAGGCGATGATGCACTGTCCGCAGTGGATGCACGCGGTCTCGCTTAGCGGGCTGTCAAAGCTGGGGCCGATGTGGGTGGCGAAGCCCCGGCCCGATGTGCCGATGCAGGCCACCCCCTGAGCCAGGCTGCACACAGCCTCGCACCGGCGGCACATGATGCATTTGGAGTTGTCTCGGACCATATGCACCGCGCTCGTGTCCGGCTCGTAGCAGATCTTCTCCCCCTCGAAGGCCATCTGGTTGTCCACCCCGTATTCCCGGCACAGGCGCTGGAGCTCACAGAGTCCGCTTCGGCTGCACGTCAGGCAGGTCTGATTGTGGATGGACAGGATCAGCTTCAGGTTGGTCCGCCGTGCCGCCTGGACCCGCTCGGTATTGGTGTACACCTCTATCCCATCGGCGATGGGATAGACGCAGGCAGGCACCAGGTTCTTGGCCCCCTTCACCTCCACCACGCAGATCCGGCAGGCGCCGATGGCGTTCAGCTCCTTCAGATAACACAGCGTAGGGATGGCGATCCCCGCTCCGTGGGCCGCCTCCAGGACGGTGGCGCCGGCGGGGGCGCGGCAGGCGATCCCGTTGATCTTGAGGTTCACCACATCCACTGTATTCACACTCACATGTTCCATTTTCACACTCCCCCTCATCCCCGGATCACCGCGCCGAACCGGCATTTTTCATAGCAGCTGCCGCACTTGATGCACTTGCTGGTGTCAATCTTGTGGGGATTCTTCACGCTCCCCTTGATGGCGTCGGCCGGACAGTTCTGAGCACAGATGGTGCAGCCCCGGCACTTGACAGGATCAATGGAGTAGGTCAGCAGGTCCTTGCACACCCCGGCGGGGCAGCGCTTCTCCACCACGTGGGCCACGTACTCGTCCCGGAAGTGCTTCAGGGTGGACAGCACCGGGTTGGGCGCCGTCTGGCCCAGGCCGCACAGGGCGGTATTCTCGATCATATCCGCCAGATCCCGGAGGGTATCCAGATCCTCCATGGTGCCCCGCCCCTCAGTGATCTTAGTCAGCAGCTCCAACAGGCGCTTGGTTCCCACCCGGCAGGGGGTGCACTTTCCGCAGCTCTCGTCCACCGTGAATTCCAGGAAGAATTTCGCGATGTCCACCATGCAGGTGTCCTCATCCATCACGATCAGGCCCCCGGAGCCCATCATGGTCCCGATGGCGGCCAGATTGTCGTAGTCGATAGGGGTGTCGATGTGCTCCGCGGGGATGCATCCGCCGGAGGGGCCGCCGGTCTGGGCGGCCTTGAATTTCTTCCCGTGGGGGATGCCGCCCCCGATCTCCTCCACGATAGTGCGCAGGGTGGTGCCCATGGGCACCTCCACCAGGCCGGTGTTGTTGATCTTGCCGCCCAGGGCGAACACCTTGGTGCCCTTCGATCCCTCGGTGCCGATGCTCGCGTAGGCGGCGGCGCCTTCCCTCAATATGATGGGGATGGATGCGAGCGTCTCGACGTTGTTGAGCACGGTGGGCTGGTCGAACAGTCCGCGTTGCACGCTGCGGATGTATTTCGCGCGCGGTTCGCCGACCCGGCCTTCGATGGAGGCCATGAGCGCCGTCGACTCCCCGCAGACGAACGCCCCGCCACCGCGCACGATCGACAGATGAAGCTTGTGCGCGGTGCCGAGAATGCTCTCGCCGAGAATACCCGCCTCCATGGCGTCGTCGATGGCGTGCTGGATATGGTCGCGCGCGAGCGCGTACTCGTCGCGGATGTAGAGGATCCCCTCCTCGGCGCCGATGGCGAGCGCCCCGATGATCATGCCCTCGATGACGGCGTGGGGACACCCTTCCATGATGGACCCGTCCATGAACGCGCCCGGATCGCCCTCGTCGCCGTTGCAGACGATGTACTTCGGGAAGTTGTCGTAGCCTGCCGCCGTGCGCCATTTGCGCCCCGTGGGAAAACCCGCGCCTCCCTTACCGCGCAGACCGCTCGCCTCGACTTCGGCGATGATCTCTTCGGGAGTCATGCTAAGCGCCCGTTTCAGCCCCTTGTAGCCGCCGACGTCTCTGTAATCCTCAAGGCTCAGCGGATCGACGACTCCGACGTTGTTCAAGATGATCTTCGTCTGGCCTGCGTAGAAGGGATTGTCCTGCATGTGCAGAAACGTCTTGCCATCGCGCTTGTGCAGAAGGCGGGAGACCGGCTCTGCGCCGATCGACCCGACGATGGCCTGGGCGTCTTTCGGCTTGACGTGGTAGTACATGATATCGTCCGGCATGATGCGCACGATAGGGCCGCTTTCGCATTCTCCCGAGCAGCCGCACCTTTTCACGTCGAGTTCGACACGGGCCTGAGATCCGGCTGCTGCGATGGCGTCTTCGAGCGCGCGTGCGACGTCGAGCGCTCCTCCGGCGATGCATCCGGTGCCGCAGCAGACGAGCAGAGTGGTTTTCTCGGACATGGTCACCTCGCCTCCTCGATGTTCGCGTCGGCATCGACGTCGGCGCTTGCGTACCGCGCTATGATGCGGCCCACGTCGTCAGGCTTCAGTTTGTTGTGATACACGCCGTCGACCAGCATGACGGGCGCGAGCGCGCACGAGCCCAGGCAGTTGACCATCTCTATCGAGAACTTCCCGTCGGGCGTGGTTTGCCCGGGGTCTATGCCGAGCTCTCGATTGAGGCTCGCGGCGAGGTTCATCGAGCCTTTGATGTGGCAGGCGGTGCCGTTGCATATCTTGATGATGTGCTCGCCCTTCGGCTTGAGCGAAAGCGCCTTGTAAAACGTCGCCATGGAATAGAGCTGAGCTACGGGGCAGCCTATGTGCTTTGCGAGCAGCTCGAGACCTTCCTTGGGGACGTAGTTGAATTCGTGTTGGAAATCTTGCATGACCGCGAGGGCATGGCGCCTGTCGGGTTCGTAGGCGCCAACGATCTCGCGTATCCTCTCAGTTGTTACCATAGCCCCTCGTTTCTGCGTTCGTCATGGTGTCGGCGGGTCGGGGAGACAGTTGATCACCCTCCTGCGACGAGCGGGGTCAAGGCGACGCGGTCGCCGTCGCAAAGCGCGGTGCGCGCGCCGTCGAGATGCTCGATGTGCCTGCCGTTGACCATCACGATGACGTCGTCGCCGATCTTCTCGCCCGTCTCGTCGAGGAACAGATCGCGAAACGCCTGCCACCTTTCGCTGAGCTCGCGCAAAAGCGCCAGCACGTCGGATGGAGCCTCGACGCTCGTCGACGTGACGCCCGAGATCTTGCGGTATGTGGCGAAGAATTTGACCAGCATGACGGCTCCTTGCTTGCTTGTCTGCCGCGGGTGGATCACCCCGTTTCGCGGCGGGGACGCGCCGGTGGCGCATCGCCCGCGACGCTTGCGGGATAGGCGCATCGCCTCGAACCGGAGCGCGCCCGCCCGATGCCGGGTAGGCGCGCATGTCGTCATCAGGCGAGCGAAAGCTCCTCGAGTTTCTCGGGGGTGGGGTCGCCCTCGTCGGTCCAGCCGCGTGCGGCGTAGTAATCGGCGAGCATGGTCTGCAGCTCGACCACCTTGCCCTTTGCCGGCCCGCTCGGCAGTTCCTCGCGCAAAAGACGCGGCGGCAACGTGTCCTTCTCGACGCCTGCGGCGATGTTGAAGCGCTTCTCGAGGTTCCAGATGCGCTCGCCCTTCAGCAGAATCTCCTCGTCGGTTTCGTCGCTGCCGACCGCCTCCCGGTATTGGCCGGCGATCTCGGGTAGCCCGATCGAGAACGTGGTGAACAGGCACATGCCCGTGGAGTCGCAAAGCGCGGTGAGATCTTGGAAGGTCTTCAGCAGCGCGCCTTTGCCCTCGGTCTTCAGCGGGTCGGTCTTGACGGGGAGGCCGAGCACCTCGGGACTGATCATGTAGCCGCGCACGTGGCAGCCGCCGCGATTCGAGGTGGCGTACTCGAGCCCGATGCCCTGGATGGCTCGTCCGTCGTAGGCGGGCATCTCCTGCTTCTTCACGCTCATCGAAAGCTCCGGGTGGCCGTAGCGCTCGGCCATGCGGTAGCTGCCCAGCGCGATCATCTTGCCGAAGCCCTCGTCTTTGGCCGTCATCTCGGTGAGGCGCACCATGGTCTCCGCGTCGCCGAAACGGATGGGGAACCCTGCGTCCTCCTCGGGGATGGCTCCGAGCTCGTAGAGCTCGCAGGCGCAGGCGATGGTGGAGCCCAGGGTGATGGGGTCCATGCCGTATTCGTTGCAGAGCCAGTTGCACTTAACGATGGCGGCCAGGTCGTCCACGCCGCAGGCGGCGCCGAAGCTCCAGCCTGCCTCGTACTCGGGTCCTTCGCCGAAGCCCGCGTAAGGGGAGTCTTCGGGGATGCGCGTGACGCGTCCGCAGGCGATGGAGCAGCCGAAGCAACCCTGGTTCTTCACCAGGTACGTGTCGGAGAGCTTCTCCCCGCTCGTTTCATCGGCGCGATCGAACACCGAGCCGTCGCGCGCGTTGTGCAGCGGCAGGCCTCCCACCTCGTTGATGATGTTGACGAGGATCTCGGTACCGTAGGCGGCGAGACCCGATCCTGTCACGGGGTGCGCCTGCACGATGGAGCGCGCCTTCGAGATCTCGCGAAGGAAGCCCTCGGGGCGCGCGACGCGCACGCTGCCGGTTCCGCGCACGGCGATGGCCTTGAGGTTCTTCGAGCCCATGACGGCGCCGAGGCCGCCACGTCCTGCGGCGCGGTTCTTGTCGTTCATGATGGCGGAGTAGAGCATGCCGCGCTCGCCTGTGCCCGCGATGCACGACACGCGCACTTTGCCGCACTCTTCCACCAGGGCGTCGGTGGTCTCGTGGGCGTTCATGCCCCACAGATGCCCTGCGTCGCGGATCTCGACGAAGTCGTCGTCGATGTAGAGGTAGACGGGCTTTTCGGCGCGTCCCTCGAAGATGAAACCGTCGTAGCCGGCGTACTTCATCTCGGCGCCGAAGTGCCCGCCTGAGTTCGCCGCGCCGATGGTGCCGGTGAGCGGGGCTTTGCTGACGACCTCGTAGCGGCCTGCGGACGTGGCAGCGGTGCCGGTGAGCGGGCCGGTCATGAAGATGAGCTTGTTCTCGGGTGACAGCGGGTCGATTTTCGGGTCGACTTCGTCGCAGTAGTACTTGGTTCCCAAGCCGCGTGCGCCGACGTAGTCGTTGGCGTTTTTCATGTTGAGCGGTTCGCGCTTGATGGTGCCGTCGGTGAGGTTGACGCGCAGGATTCGACCGATCCAGCCGTTTTGAATGGTCATGTTAGGCCCCCTCTACCATCGCTGCCTTGAGCCTGTCGGCTGCAAGTTGTTTTTTGTCGGGTACCTCGTCGGGATCCACCAAGAGGATGGCTCCGGTCGGGCAGAACAGGGCGCATTGCGGATCGCCGCCGCACATGTCGCATTTGAACACCTTGCGGGTTCGCGGCGAGAACGACATGTTGCCCAGAGGACAAGCGCTCACGCACATCTTGCATACGATGCACTTGCTTTCGTCGTGGACGATGACGCCTTCTTCATTGCGGCTGAGGGCGCCCGTCGGGCAGACCTCCTTACAGCACGCTTCTTCGCACTGCAGACACATGACGGGCACGGTGACCGCCGCATGCTCGTAGGCGAAGACGCTGACGTTCGATAGGCGGGGGTTGAACTCGCCGTGGTGCTGAAACGAGCAGACGAGCTCGCAGGTGCGACACGAAACGCAGCGCTTCGGGTCGACGACAAGTTACTTTGCCATGGCATTCCTCCTCAATCGCGGTGCGCGGCAAAAGGGCGCGGTGCGTTGCTCCCTGATGCCCATTTAAGCATCGTCGGATCGCCTGTTGGCTGGCGATCTGCCGACCGTTTTCGGAATTTGACCCTAATCTGCCCAATCGACCCATATACTTGTGCAAAAAGCGAGGTTGGAGGGCTGTTCGTTGTCCAAGCAGGCTCGCTATAACCGCGAGGGCAGGTGATTTCATGAGGAAGTTCGATTACGTCAACGCTTCGGGCGATTGTTATTCTGCCCAATGCGAAGTGCTTGCCGGCGAGCTTGCAGAGTGCAAGGGACGCGCCCAGGTGGTCAAGCGAATCTACCCCGACTTGCTGCGCTCGCTGGAATCGCGCGCCTTCGTCGATACGCTCGAAGCGGCGGTGAAGCTTGAAGGGCAGAACATCGCGCGCTCGCGCATCGAGGAGCTTGCGGCGGGGGGCGTGTTCTCAAGCGATCTGGAGAGCCAGGTCGCGGGTTGCGCGCGGGCTCTGCGTCGAATCGACGCCTCCGAGCTGTCCGCGGATCCCGAGACGAGCGCGTCGCGGGTTGCACCCGAGGCGATGCGCCATATCGGTCCCGATCTGGCTTTGCGCGCCGAGGCGCTTCGCGCTGAAGGCAAAAGCGCCTCGATCGAGCCGCACGACGTCCTCGACGCGCACGCCGACGTGTTCTTCGCCCGTGCATCAAGCGGGAAGAGCCGCTGCCGTAAGCGCGACCGCATGCGCGTCGTCATCGACGGGGTAGAGCAGGAGTTCCAGGTGAGCCCGGTGGCTGCCTACGAGACCCCGCTGTACCTGGGGGCTGCGCTCGACAGTTTGGAGGACGCGCTTCGGACGAATCCTCGTCGTGCGCTGGTGCTGATAGCGATGTTCCTCGTAGACTTCACGTGCATCCGTCCTTTCGACGAGGGGACGGGGCGCATCGCTCGTCTGCTTGCGCGTCAGCTCATGGTGCGGTGCGGCTACGACGCGTGCCGTTTCACGAGCGTCGATGCCGTGTTTGCGCGCGATCCCGCCCGTTATTACGAGATTCTGAACGCCTGCGCGCAGGGGTGGGAGCGCAACGCGAACTCCTATGAGCCTTTCGTCGTGTACTTCATGGAAGCGGTCGGGGAGGCGTATGACGCGCTGTTCGCCGCCACGCCGCTGCTTGAGGGTGGGCAGCCGAGCAAGACGGAGCGCGTCCGACTGTTTTTCGACGCGAATCCCGGTCGCCACGCGAAGCGCGATGTGATGGCTGCGTGCTCGGATATCAGCGTGTCGACCATCGAGGCCGCGCTCGGGGGGTTGGTGAAAAGCGGGTACCTGCGCATGGTCGGCGGCGGACGCTCGACCGCCTACGAGCGCGTAGGGGAGTAGCGGGTCGACTCGACTGCGCATTCCTGCTCGTTCGACGGTCGAACCAAGGAGGAATTAACCGTATTCCCACGTAGAACGCATAGGCTGAACGCCGGACCGGTTTGCGACCGGCGTTCAGTTGAAATGAAAAAACCGCCCAGGGGCGGTCTGCCGACGTATGGTCGAGGCGGC
>ERZ827469.1684-NODE-1684-length-18961-cov-3.557072_pt1 | contig 18961 bp, 18 predicted proteins | sample MGYA00519917_ERZ827469 | MGnify/ENA primary metagenome ERZ827469 (study PRJEB31778, sample SAMEA3449314) | human gut metagenome | biome: human gut; feature: human-associated habitat; material: faeces | place: United Kingdom | collected 2010/2012 ... | reverse complement strand
GAGTCAGAAATTTATTATGCAGCTCCTGGATTCTGCGCTGTTCGGCAGCTTCCTGTTTTTCACGCTCCGATCGATACGAAGATCCCGCAAGCAGAGCGCAGATCAGCGTCAGACCGAAAACAAGAAGAAAAGAATAAAGATATGGATGACCGGGATGATTTTCATGATTCATAGGAAGCCTGGCTTTCTGAATGTAAAATTCGTAGATAAGGATTTTCTGTGTCTAAAATTCAGTATAGCAAACGGAATTTTTCGCGTCAATGGAAAGGATTGGTTTCTCGATTTCCAAATTCATCATTTACGCCGTCCCCAAAGTCTGCTAAGATAAAGAAAACTTGTTACCAAACGAGAAAACAGGAGTGATTTACATTGAAAAAGATTTTATTTATCGCAACCGGCGGCACAATCGCTTCGAAGAAGACGGAAAATGGTTTGACTCCGCAGATTACGCCGGAGGAGTTATTGTCTTATATTCCGGAGGTGGAAGGCCTCTGTGAGATTACGGCGGTGAATCCGTTTAATCTGGACAGCTCGAATGTGGTTCCGGAGAACTGGAGCACGCTGGTGAAAGTGGTGAAGGAGCATTACGAGGATTACGACGGTTTCGTCATCGCGCACGGAACTGATACGATGGCGTACACCGCGGCGGCGCTTTCCTATCTGATTCAGAATTCTGTCAAGCCGATTGTCCTGACCGGCGCGCAGAAATCGATTCTGCAGGAAATCACCGACGCACGGAAAAATCTGCACGACAGCATCCGGTGCGCACTTGACGACCGAAGCCGGGACGTTATGCTGGTGTTTGACGGCAAAATTATTGCGGGAACGCGGGCGAAAAAGACGGCGACCTTCAGCTATAATGCATTTTCCAGCATCAATTTTCCGGTGCTTGGGCAGATTCACGACAACACGGTGGTCTATTATATCCAAAAGGATATCTGCGGTCCGGTGCGTTTCTTTAACCGGATGGATCGGAAGGTGTTTTTGTTAAAACTGACACCGGGAATGTCCACGGAGATCATTCCGCATATTTTGAGCGTGTATGACTGTATTATTATTGAAGGCTTCGGTGTCGGTGGATTGCCGGATCGTCTGCGTCAGGCGCTTTTGGAGGAAATGCAGCATTACAAGGCGCATGAAAAGATCCTGATCATGGCGACGCAGGTGACGTATGAGGGCAGCAGCATGGACACCTATGTGGTGGGGCGCGCAGCGCGGGAGCAGCTGCCGTTTCTGGAAACCTACGACATGACGCTGGAAGCGGTGCTTGCGAAGATCATGTGGATTCTGGGTCTGCACATGGAAGACCGAAAGGAAATCGAGCGTCTCTTTTACAAAAAGATCAATTATGATCTGTTTCGAAACGAGTAAACCGTTTGGATAAAACTGTATGCGGGATGGAGATTAAAATGGAGAAGAAGCGGACGAGGAGAATGAAAATGGCGATGCTCTGTTATGTGCTGGCGGCACTGTGTCTGGTATATTGTGTTGGCGTGGTTGCAACCAAGGCTGCCGGAACGAAATTTTACCTGATCTGGCTGGCAGGGACGGCACTGTTTGGTCTGTTCGGCTTTTTTATACAAAAAGGGCTCTGGATGCGTTTGCCAATCGGACTGCGGGCGGGAATCGGCGTGCTTGCAGGCGTGGGGATTGCCTGTCTGTGCGGTCTGTTGATCCTGATTGGCAGCACCTTTTCTGCAAAAGGGGAGCAGCAGCTTTCCTATCTTATTGTGTTGGGTGCACAGATGAAGCCGAACGGGCCCAGTGTCGTTCTGGAAAAGCGGCTGCGTCGGGCATATACCTATCTGACGGAAAATCCGGAGACGCTCTGCGTACTGTCCGGCGGGCAGGGCAGCAACGAGCCGGTCAGCGAGGCACAGGGTATGTATGAGGATCTGGTAAAAAAAGGAATTGACCCCAAACGGCTGATTTTAGAAGACCAGTCCACCAACACCGTAGAAAATCTGCGCTTTTCCAGAAAGCTGATTCCGCAGGAGGTTCAGAAGGTCGGCATTGTGACAAGCAATTTTCATGTTTACAGAAGCCTGCGGCTGGCAAAACAGCAGGGCTTTCTAGATCCGGTCGGGATTTCTGCGGATTCCGGTGTTTATTTTCTGCCCAATAATGTGCTGCGGGAATGTTTTGGTATCGTGAAGGACAGACTATATGGCAACCTGAAATTTTTTTAAAAATTTTCAAACTATGTGAAACCGGACGGCAGCTGTCTGCGTGTATGTAGATAGCAGGGCACAAAAGAATCCTGCGGCAGGACGATTTCCTGCCGGAAGGGTTGAAAAACTGTCGATTTTACAACACCATATAGGAAGGAATTTTCGGATATGAGAAAAAAACAGATGCTTGCACTTTTTATGAGCCTGAGCCTGCTGGCACAGGGAATGTTATTTAGCGGCTGCGGACAAAAGAGTATCGGGGAAGAGCCTGCACAGACCCGGACGGAAACGGAAGAAGCGCAGTCTATGGAGACAAGCGATTCAAAAAAACAGGATCAGACGTCTGAAACGGATGAAAAAAATCAGACGGCTGCAGATAAGACACAGGATCAGGATGTTGCGCGGGATGAGGAAAACGGCTTTGCACTGCGTTTTACGGAGGCTTTGCTGAAGCAGAAAAAAGAGGGAGAAAACCTGATCGCATCCCCGTATTCCGCATGGCTGCCCCTGGCGGCGCTGGTAAACGGCTGCAGCGGGGCAACACAGGAACAGCTGTTAAAAGTGATCGGCGAAGCAGGGATCGACGCTGAAACGTTAAATCAGACGGTAAAGGCGGTCAATGCCGGGCTTTCTCAGGAGGAACGCAGAAAAAGCTACGAAGAATATGGAGAAACGTTTGAAAGTCCACTGAAAATCGCAAATGCATTGTTTGTTCAAAAGGATGCAGCGGTAAATCAGACGTTTGAACAGCTGTTTTCGGACAATTACGATGGAAAACTCTTTTCTGTTGACTTTTCGGATTCCTCTGCAGCAAATGCCATCAACAGCTGGGCCTCAGAGAAGACCGATGGAAAGATTGTAGAGATTGTGGACTCCTTCGATGCGGATACGGTAGCGGCGATTGCGAATGCATTGTATTTTTCGGACAGCTGGAGCAGCCCGTTTTTGGAAGAAAATACGACGGAGGGCACGTTCCACGGCGCAAAGCAGGACGAGAATGCAGAGTTTATGAATCAGAAGCTAAGCGACGGCATTTATTATGAGGACGAGACGATGCAGGCTATCGTGCTCTGGACGGCAAGCGGAGGGCAGATGGTTCTGTGCCTGCCCAAAGACGGCTATAGTGCGGAAGAGGTACTGCAGAGCCTGACGACAGAAAAGCTGCAGAAAATCAGCGGAGCGGATTACCGCTGCGTACAGCTTTCTTTGCCCAAGTTTAAGCTGGAAAGCAATGTCTTCTCGATCAAAGAGGCTCTGGAAGCCATGGGGATTCCGCTGATGCAGGCAACAGACGCTGCGCTGACAGAGGTTCTGGATAACGAGGCTCTCTATATTTCGAGTGCACTGCAGAGTGCAATGGTTGAGGTGGACGAAAACGGACTGACAGCTGCTGCAGTTACCGCGATGGGACTGGAAAAAATGGCGCTGATGCCCGAAACCGATCCGATAGAGCTTACCTTTGACAGCCCGTTTGCGTTTGTTTTAACCGGAAACGGCGAAGACGCAGGCGATCAAATCCTCTTTACGGGTGTGGTGAACCACTTATAAGGCGTAGCAGAGGTTGAAACAAAGCACTGGCTGGTACAATAACATTTTTTCATCAGAATAAGGAATAAAAAAGCCCGGATTTTTCAGATGCTGTCATGGCAGGGAAAATCCGGGCTTTCGGCTGTATTGACTTTAATGAAGGAAAATAATATAATGATAACATCGATAAGTCCCGTTTGACAGGGTTCCATTTTAAAGAAAAGAGAAGAAAAAGAGGCATAGGAAAATGAAAAAACTGGAAGAATATGTAAGAAGTATACCGGATTTCCCGCAGGAGGGAATTATTTTCAGAGATGTTACGAGCGTGCTGGAGGATGCTGACGGCATGCACCTCGCAGTCGATACCATGCAGGATCTGGTAAAGGATCTGGAGTTTGACGTAGTCGTAGGCGCAGAGTCCAGAGGTTTTATTTTCGGTGCACCCATCGCATATAACCTGCATAAGCCCTTTGCACTGATCCGCAAAAAGGGCAAGCTGCCCTGTGAAACCGTGTCTCAGGAATATTCTCTGGAATACGGCACGGCAGTAATCGAAATGCACAAGACCTCTATTAAACCCGGACAGAAAGTGCTGATCGTAGATGACCTGATCGCAACCGGCGGCACGACTCAGGCGATGATCTCCCTGGTAGAGAGACTGGGCGGCGAGGTTGCAGGCGTGTTGGTTTTGATCGAGCTGGCAGGGCTGAAGGGAAGAGAAGCAATTGCAGGATATCGTCTGGATTCCGCAATTGTATATGAAGGCAAATAATTGATTTTCGAAAAAGAGTTACGTCGTAACTCTTTTTTGGCAGAAACTGATAAAACTGGACGATGGTAAGGTGTGCGGAAGATGGATAGAACGGAAGACAGATCAAAAGAGCCGAAAACCAAGCTGGTGCTGGATGACGGACGAATTGAGAGCATTCAGGAATTTATAAGCCCGGAAGAACTATATCAGGACCTGATCGAGCGGGTGCGCAAGTATCATCCTTCGGATGATATTTCCATGATTGAAAAAGCGTATCGGCTGGCAGATAACGCCCATCAGGGACAGGTGCGTAAATCCGGCGAGCCTTACATCATCCATCCGCTGTGCGTGGCGATTATCCTGGCGGATCTGGAGCTGGATAAGGAGACGATCGTGGCGGGACTTCTGCACGATGTGGTGGAAGATACCGTGATGACGGTCGAACAGGTCGGAGAACAGTTCGGAACGGACGTTGCCTTTTTGGTGGACGGCGTGACCAAGCTGCAGCATCTGCATCTTGCGGACAATTCCGGCAATAAGACAGAAGCACAGCTGGAGATGCAGGCGGAGAACCTGCGCAAGATGTTCATGGCGATGGCGAAGGATATCCGCGTAATCATGATCAAGCTGGCGGACCGCCTCCACAATATGCGCACCCTCAAGCATATGCCCCACGAAAAGCAGATCCGGATTGCGCGGGAGACGATGGACATCTATGCGCCCATTGCACAGCGTCTCGGTATTTCCAAGATCAAGGTAGAACTGGACGATCTTTCGTTAAAATATCTCGAACCGGACGTTTATTATGATCTGGTGGACAAGATCGCGATGCGCAAAAGCGAGCGCGAAAAGTATATTCAGGGAATCGTGGACGAGGTTTCCGAGCACATCAAAAAGGCGGGAATCGAAGCTAAGATTGATGGTCGTATCAAGCATTTCTTCAGCATTTACAAAAAGATGAAGAACCAGCATAAGACCATCGACCAGATTTATGACCTGTTTGCTGTCCGGATTATCGTAGATACGGTTAAGGACTGTTATGCGGCGCTGGGCGTAATCCACGAGATGTACAAGCCGATTCCGGGGCGTTTCAAGGATTATATTGCGATGCCCAAGGCAAACATGTATCAGTCTCTGCACACGACGTTGATTGGAAGCTCCGGGCAGCCCTTCGAGATTCAGATCAGAACTTATGAAATGCATCGTGTGGCGGAATACGGTATCGCCGCCCACTGGAAATATAAAGAAGCCTCCGACGGCAAAAAGGTTGAGGCACAGGAAGAAGAAAAGCTGGCATGGCTGCGTCAGATTCTGGAATGGCAGCGCGAGATGTCGGATAACAAAGAATTCATGAACATGCTGAAAAGCGATCTGGATCTGTTTTCCGACAGCGTATACTGTTTTACGCCGACCGGCGACGTCAAGACCTTGCCTGCAGGCTCTACACCCATTGATTTTGCCTACAGCGTCCATACTGCAGTCGGCAACAAGATGATCGGGGCGCGGGTCAACGGAAAGCTTGTGACGATCGATTACGAAATCCAAAACGGCGACCGCGTGGAAATTCTGACTTCGCAGAATTCCAAGGGACCGAGCCGTGACTGGCTTACGGTAGTCAAGAGTACGCAGGCGAAAAACAAGATCAACCAGTGGTTCAAAAACGAAGTCAAGGAAGAAAATATCACTAAGGGCAAGGATCAGTTCAACACCTACTGTAAGGCACGTTCGATCAACCTGGGCGAAATTATGAAGCCGGAATATCAGGCAGCTGTCATGAAGAAATACGGCTTTATGGACTGGGACAGCGTGCTGGCGGCGATCGGACATGGCGCGCTCAAGGAAGGTCAGATTGCCAATCGGATGCAGGAGCTTTATGAGAAAGACCATCCGAAGGTGATGACCAATGAAGAAGTGCTTGCCTCCATTGCAGAAAATAATGCCAATCAGGCGAAGCAGATGCACCCCCACAGTAAAAACGGCATCGTGGTCAAGGGGATTCATGACGTGGCAGTACGTTTTTCCAAATGCTGCTCTCCTGTGCCCGGGGATGAGATCGTCGGCTTTGTGACAAGAGGACGGGGGATTTCGATCCACCGGACGGACTGTATCAATGTATTAAACCTGCCGGAGATCGAACGTGCCAGACTCATTGAAGCGGAGTGGGAGCCCTCAGATACTGGCGCAGATGGTGAGAAATATATGGCGGAGATCAATATCTTTGCACATAACAGAAGCGGACTTTTAGCAGACATCAGTAAAACGCTGACGGAGCGCAATATTGATATCCAGACGATGAATACGAGAACGAACAAGCAGGGAATTGCTACATTGTCTACTTCATTTGAGATCAGTAGCAGGGAAGAGTTAAATCAGATCGTAGCGAAGCTGCGCAACATCGAAAGCGTCATCGATATTGAGCGTACAACGGGCTGATGCGATGCCGGCGGCAGGTACGAGCAGGTATTGGGAAAGCCGATATGGAATTGGCGGCGTTTCAACGTTTGCAATGCTATCGGAAAATAGCGATTTGCCGCTTGGCGTCTGGGAAAGGAAAACGAATGTCTGAAATTAAAATTGGGCGAAAGACGATGGGTGTCTGCGCAACAAACTGTTATTTTTTATACCGGGAAGGCGGGACAAAGGCGGTCGTAGTCGATCCTGCGGAAAACGGAGCAGGGATTTTCAAATTGCTCTCCGAAAAGGACTTTACTGTGGAAGCGATTCTTCTGACACACGGTCATTTTGACCATATTGGCGGCGCAGCAGAATTAAAAAAAGCATCCGGCGCAAAGGTGTATGCATTGGCAGAAGAGAAGAAAGTCTGCCGGACGCCGGAGTTAAACCTATCTGCTCAGATGCCCCCTGTTGTGACGATCGAAGCGGATGAATGGCTGACAGACGGACAGACAGTGGAAACTGCGGGGATTTCATTTCAGGTCATTGCAACGCCAGGGCATACTGTAGGCGGATGCTGCTATTACTGTAAAGAGGGCGGTTTCTTATTCTCCGGCGATACGCTGTTTGAGGAATCGGTCGGCAGAACAGATTTCCCGACCGGCAGCATGAGCAGTCTGGTACGCTCTGTGAAAGAAAAACTCTTTGTCCTTCCGGAAGATACAAAAGTTTATCCGGGACACGGAGATATTACTACAATTGGAAGGGAGAAGCAGTACAATCCCTACTGCCAGTAAAAAGATGATTATTGTAACGTTAAATGAAGACAGATATGCATATGATATCCATTCTCTGGTAAAGGCCTTTTATCCGGAGCAGGAGATCAAAGTTTTTGTAAAAGGAACCAAAGAAGAACGAAGTGACGCCGGGCTGCCGGCGTTTTTCGTGGAATTTGATGAGACGTCCATCTGCGCAGGAATTGAAAATGGAGGGACTAAAACAGTCAATCTAAAGACGCCGGAGGACAGGGGAACGGTTAAAAACGATTTAAAACAGCTTTTGTACGCGCTCCTTTCCGAAGAAACAGGAAAGACGCTTCCCTGGGGAACCCTGACCGGTATTCGTCCGACGAAAATTGCGAAACAGCTTCTGGAACAGGGACAAACAGAACAGGAAGTCGCTGCCTATATGGAGCATACCTATCTGGCATCGAAAGAAAAAACGGAGCTGTCGATTGACATTGCCAAACGGGAAATGCAGATTTTATCCGGAATACATTATGAGGAAGGATACAGCCTTTATATCGGGATTCCGTTCTGCCCAACGACCTGTCTGTATTGTTCCTTTACCTCTTTTCCGATCTGTGCATGGAAAAATCGCGTGAGCGACTATTTAAGCGCCGTGGAAAAGGAAATCGATTTCGTAAAAGAAGCCTGCGCAGACCGCGTTTTGGACAGCGTTTATATTGGCGGAGGCACGCCGACTACACTGGAACCAGAGGAATTGGAGCGGCTTTTTTTGAAGCTTCAAAATACGCTTGACTGGTCACAGGTGCGGGAGTTTACGGTAGAAGCAGGGCGCGCGGACAGTATTACGGCAGAGAAACTGCGTGTGATGAAGCGTTATGGTGTGACGAGAATTTCGGTCAATCCACAGACGATGAAGCAGGAAACCCTTGATCTGATCGGTCGTCGGCATACTGTGGCGCAGACGGTTGAAGCATTTCGGCTGGCGCGGGAGGAAGGCTTTGATAATATCAATATGGATCTGATTCTCGGCCTGCCGGGAGAGACGAAGGAAGATGTCGAAGAGACAATCCGCCGAGTGCAGGAGCTTGGACCCGACAGTCTGACGGTACATTCTCTTGCAATTAAGCGAGCTTCCAGGCTGAGCCAGTGGATTTTGGAGCATGGCATCAGCACGCTGCACAACACGGACGAAACGATGGCGATCGCTGCCCAGGGGGCAAAGCAGATGGGCATGGAACCGTATTATCTCTACCGACAGAAAAATATGTCCGGCAATTTCGAAAATGTCGGCTATGCAAAACCGGAGAAGGCGGGTATTTATAATATTTTAATTATGGAGGAAGTTCAGTCGATCATGGCACTCGGTGCAGGAACCATCTCCAAACGCGTCTATGGCGATGGCAGAATCGAACGCTGTGACAATGTCAAGGATGTCGGGCAGTATATCGAGAGAATCGATGAGATGATACAGCGCAAACAGCAGTTATTCTCAGAAGAATAGTTGGATTTTCAATAAAATATTGTAACGTGTTATGGAAAAATGAGTACAACAAAACCGCACAGGTGCAACAGTTTGTTACTCGTGACAGTAACATCGAAACCAAAGGACATTTCTAATTACTTAGGAATGTCCTTTTTGCGCATTTGTGAATGGTTTTAGGTGCAACAAACACATGAAATAATGAAATGAAGGTCCGTTATGAACAACACAGCGTTAGGAGCAGAAAAATAAAAAGCCCTTTTGGATTAAATTGGGCGCGGTTGCGGCTTGTCTCGCAATCGTGATTGCCGTAGACGGCATACTTGCTCCTTTTTCTGGCGGCATGATTGTATCGGCTTACGCTTATGGCACAGATGAAGAAATTACTACAGCCGGAGCAGTAATGAATAGCGGCACAATCAGCGATAGCGGAGAGATGAAAGGACAGCCGTTGATGTTCTATCTTTCTGGCAAAGATATTGCTGCAGTCCGTTTTTCTTGCAAAAACCAGCAAATCAATTTTGGGGACTGGACAGAAAAAAGAGATGAATATGGGAACGCCCAGAACTTTACCGTTGCCTATGGGGAGGACGAAAGCGAATATTATTATTTGACGATCAGCTGGGTGCCTAATGCTATCATTCGGGAACTGACTGACAATGAGGACAGTACGATTGCAGCTTTGCCGGAGGAAATGCGGAATGATTGACAATGTGATTGAAAGTTTAGTTCCCATTATTCTTGTTGATGTCGAGGAAAATTCAGGACTAAGCTATGATAAAGTGCTGTTTGAATTGACAGAGGAACAAAAAGATTGGGAATTAAAAATTGGTACGCGTGTACAAATAGTCTGCTCGGACATTTTTCAAGAATCGACTCCCCCGATTGGCAATTTAATTTCTATTACAGAAGCAGCACCCAATGATGAGTTGAAAATAGCAGATGAAGCAGCCAGAGCCTATTATGAGAATACAGTCTTTGAAGTTGTTTCTTTGGAATTCGAGAGCCTAATCGCACAATCACTTTACAACTGAATAATGGAACATGGGAAGTTGTGAACGAGGGATACTAAGAGATTGCACAGAGAGCCGACCAGCCGGGTAAGCTGTCAGACCGACCGGCAGAACGGACTTCATTGCAAGAAAGGCTCGCAGCAATGAAGGCAAGGGTGTCCGGGACACCTGCAGGAAGGGATGCAGTAGATAAGACAAAGGGGAAGGAGATGCATGAATTAATCAGCGTTTCCCTAGCTTAAAAGCCGTAGAAATTAAGTGATAAACATGATATATTTATGGAGAAGAGAGACATATAATCTTCTCCATATTTTTTGGGAGGAAATTATATGGGTAAAATAAATATGCAGGATTTCGCAAGATTCCAATGATTAAGAAAGTGCATGATGTGCTTATATATCAGAGAACATACCATAAAGACATTGCTACTCGGTTTTCTCCGAGAGAAGGATTTGAGGATCTGGTATTTACTTCTAAGACGAACAATCCTATCAATGCAGCTAACATCAAAGATTCTATCAATTATATTGTAGATCGGATTAACAGAGAAAATCCAGAGCAGCTTGATCAGAATGCCACTGCGCCCATAGCTAGGTAGCCCAGATAATAACAATAGTTTCGCCAACGCCTAATAACAGCATCAGTAAAAGGAGGAATCGACGAATGAGACAACGAAAAATGAAACAACAAAAAATGAAACAACGGAAATCAAAACAAAGCAAATCATTAGCAAAAATCCTGACCTTGGGGATTGCCGCAGCTACGGTCGTGTCATCCATGAGTGTACCTGGTGGATTGCTCGCACCGGAAACGGTATACGCGAGCGACAACACCGGGACGGCAGAATCCGGAGATCAGGGCACAGCGCCACAGGAGGAAACAATTCAGTTTGATGTGAGTATAAGACCGAACGATAGCGCTACCGTATATGTTATGCAGGTGACAAGTCTGGCAGATACTGATATGATGAGCTATCAGTATAGTATCAATGGAACAGATTATTACTCATTGCAGAAACTTCAGACGCAGGAGACATTTGGCGCCAGTCAGAAGGTTGATCTTCACGTCAGAGCGGTCGGATCAGACGATACGATTTTGGCAGCTGGCAATCGTGAGATCACAACTCCGAGCGCCAGCGACGTTCCGACGATCTCCGGTACTGACAAGTTTTCAGACCGCACGGAGGTGACGATCACAGCGACCCCCGGTGCGATCATTTATTACACAACAGATGGTACAGTGCCAACAAATGGATCACAGCAGTACAATACACCGATTACGCTGACAGAGACGACTACGATCCGGGCAATTGCGATAGAAGATGGTCATATCATGAGTGATGTGGTCGGAATGGCATTTACGAAAGAATCATCCGGCGGCAGTAGTTCGGATGGGGGCACTTCCGGTGGAAGCAGTTCCGGCAGTAGCTCGGATAGTGGAAGCAGTTCTGGCAGTAGCTCGGACAGTGGCAGCAGCTCCGGCAGCAGTTCATCAGGCGGTTCCACCGACAACGGATCTGAAACTGCTCCGCCACAGGACGATAACAAGGACAAGACTACGACTAAGACCGAAACCAGAGAAGATGGTACAGTTGTGACCACGACTGAAATCCGGGCAGAGGACGGTTCCGTACAGATCAGGACCGAGATCAGAAATGAAAAGACAGGAATGAATATAGTGGTCAATGTATCGAAGAATGCCAAAGGTAAGATCACTTCAGCTACCGCAGAAATTCTTGATAGAGGTTTTGGCAATGTGAAGATCTCCGGGGAAGCACTTTCAGAGATCGTAAAGGCAGCAGGTACGAAAAATGTAAAGACCACGATCAAGATGCTCACGAAAAACGACTGGGTCATCCGGGAAGTGACGGTCAATGTAAATACGCTTCTGAAAAGAACCGTGAGACCTAAAAAAATGAAGATCATTGAGATAGATCCTGAAACAGGTGAGAAGCTTGTAGTCAGTAAAATGCCTTTCAGGGTAGCGGCAGATGGAAGCGTTGAACTGGATCATAATGAGCTGGGTCACGGAATCTATGAGTTAGTGACAGCCGATGAGGAAGAAGCACTCACGAAACAGATACTGCGGTCGATCAAAGCCACGAAACAATCAGCCACCATCCGCGAGAAGCAGGGGACGTACTTCTGGTTTGAGAAAGGGGTCAACTGGTTCAATGTTGATAAAGTGACTTTTTCGGTCCTCGATCCGGATGTGGCGCGCGTTAGCTCAAATGGCAGGATCACGGGTCTGAAGCCCGGAAAGACAGTCGTCAAGGCGGTTGTCAGATTGCAAAACGGTCGGTCAAAGGTCATAAGAATGACCGTAACCGTAAACGAGAAGAAGTAACGGCTGTTGGAAATACGTTACTGGAATGAGGCATGATTAAACAGTAATGGGATGACGGTGTCTGGCTGACAAACACCCCCCCTGGGGCTTGTGGTTTTTCAGTTCTATGGTAAAGTAGGTACAGAAAAAACGAAGTCTCAGGGGGGAATTTTTATGCACATGGCAGATGCGCTGGTCACTCCGGCTGTGGCAGGTACGATGTATGCTTGCTCGGCGGCTGTGTCATTTCCAAAATATGATCTGATTGGTCTGTTGGGGATGGCTGTCTATCTGATTGCAGGATTTCTGCTGGCAGAATTATCGTTTGGTAAGTGCCTGCGGCGACTGCGTGTTGTTCTGCCGCTCGTCTGCATGGTAGGGCTGAATATGGATTACTCAGGGACGATTCAGGTTGGGGAATATCCGGTAAGCAAACAGTATCTGCCGCAGATTCGCGCAAAGCTGGGGTATGTGTTTCAGGATTCAGACAGCCAGTTATTTATGTCAACTGTATATGAAGACGTTGCGTTCGCGCCACGAAACGGGGGTGATAATCATGAGAATTGAACATGTTGCACTTTATGTAAATGATTTGGAAAATACAAAAAAATTCTATGTGAAGTATCTGGGGGCAAAATCAAATGATGGATATCACAATCAGAAAACAGGCTTTTGTTCTTATTTTCTTACATTTGATGATGGTGCACGTATTGAAATCATGAACATACCGGAAATGGCTGATTTACCGAAGAAACCAGCTCGTACTGGATATTCACATATAGCTTTTAGCGTGGGAAGCATAGAAAAAGTGGATGAATTGACAGCAGAATTAAAAGCAGATGGTTATGAGGTTATTAGTGGACCACGTACTACGGGTGATGGATATTACGAAAGCTGTATTGTTGCGGTTGAGGATAATCAAATTGAGATTACAGTATAGTGGAAAAATGTAGGTATTTGAAAGGATAAAACATGTCTTCAAGCAAAGAATATTTACAATTTATATTAGAGCATTCAGACTTGAGAGGCACAGTTAAAATAATCTTTTTGTTCTAATTTGCTTGTTGACATTTTGTCATACAAAAATATACTGGTGGTAAGGAGGAATAGGTATGTCAAAGGCGGGACGTCCAAAGGCAGATGTAAAAAAAGAAAAAGTAGTAAGTATAAGAATGAAGCCAGAGGATTATGCGAAAGTTAAGAGATATGCTGAATCCTCCAACAAAACCATTACACAAGTGATGCAGGAAGGTGTTGCAAAATTGTTAGACGAAAAAGAGTAGCATCTATGAGAACTTCTCCAATCGTTACGGAAAGGAGAAATTTTATGGCATCACGTCAAGGCAGGATGAAGAAGGTATTGTATGCAAGACAAAGATTGATGTTTGTGTAGGGACAGGATTTGGTTATAGTTGCAAGTATTAAACTGCAAATAAGGAAGATAGTAATCCGGCATTCTTTTGATTTGGATGTAATGGAAGAAAAAAATAATATGAAATGTGAGATAGAGCGTATGGAAATAAACTATACGTTCTATTTTTGACTTTTTGAGAAAAGTGATAAAAAACGATTGGCATGACAATCTGATTTTAATTCCCGGTCCGCTCTTTAGAAAAGAACGGGTGGAACTTTTGGAGTTGATGTGGCATAATCTTAGGGAGATTAAATCCATAAAAGTAGAGGAGTGTAGAGTTATGACGATTTTAAATCAGTTGAACAGCGCGCCCATGTACCTCATTTGCGGCGGTATTATTGCATTTGTGGCAGTCGTCTGTGTGATCTTTCTCATCAGGGCTTATCGAGCGGGCAAGGCACTGGGAATGGATGAAACAAAAATGAAACGGACCATTATTTCAAGTGCAACCTTTTCGGTACTGCCGAGTATTGGAATTTTGCTGGGAGTCATTGCACTTTCCGGAAGTCTGGGAACACCGTGGCCGTGGCTTCGTCTTTCCGTGATTGGAGCGCTTCATTATGAGACACAGGTAGCGCAGGCAGCAGCGGAGCAGGTGGGAATGACGACACTTTCTGCATCTGAAATGACAGCAACGTCATTTTCTACGATTGCTCTGTTGATGAGTATCTGTATTATGTGGGGCATGGTATTATCGATTTTTTTGAATAAGAAGTATACACAGAAGCTCACGAAGAATTCCTCCTCCGGCAAGTCGGGAACGGCCGGTTTTGCAGATCTTGCGATGACAGCAATGTTCATTGGACTTGTAAGTACCTACATTGGCCGTTACATCGGAGGCTTCATTTCTGAAAATGGTCTGTTTACCTTTCATGGTGATATCATTCCGCTTGTGGTTATGGTGGTTTCTGCACTGGTAATGGGAATCTTCGTATTTCTGTCTGAAAAGAAAAAGCTTGGCTGGGTAGACAGCTTTTCCATTGCGGGAAGTATGATTGCCGGTATGACAGCCGCTGTGATTGTCGGGCTGATCTGATAAGATAGATGAAGAAAAGCAGATACATAGAAGTGGATCACAATTTTAAGAAAGGGACAGGAGAATTATGGAAGAAAATAAAACAAGTACGTGGGAAGAATACCGGAAACGCACGCATGTAATCGGAAGAGTAGTAAGTGCCGTGACACTGGTTATGCTGGTAGGGGCACCGTTTTTGATGGGGAAAATTTTAGGAGCTTATCCGGATCTTGGAGCGGTGGCAAGAGCTTTTTTGTCCGTAGGACTGGTATGGCTGGTGAGCAGTGTGGCAGAGTTTTTGATCTACACACCGATGCTGGGTTCCGGTGGCGGATACCTTGCATTTATTACCGGTAATCTGATTAATATGAAGATTCCGTGTGCAGTCAATGCGCGTGATATGGTTGGAGCGAAGACCGGAACACCGGAAAATGAAATCATTTCTACGATTTCCATTGCAACCTCATCCCTTGTTACGATTCTGGTTTTGGCAGTCGGCGTCCTTTTAATGGTTCCGCTGCAGCCGGTTTTACAGAGTGAAGTATTGCAGCCGGCGTTTGAAAACGTGGTTCCGGCGTTATTTGGAGCGATGGCATATAAATATTACCGTAAGAATATGCATATCGCTGTATTCCCCCTTGTGTTGATGAGTGCGCTGTTTATTTTTGTGCCGGGACTGATCGGATCAACCAGCTTTATGATTATCCCGTCTGGTGCAGTTGCCATTCTGGTAGCGTGGATTTACTTTAAGAAGGGAAAGAAGGAGAGAAAATCATGAAATATGTAGGATTGGTTTTACTGGGAATCCTTTTGATTATCATTTTATTGTTACTGATTGCAATAGTCCGGACGCTTTTGATGCCGAAGAAAACTTCGAATTATAAGCCGGATGCAGATGAGAAAGAGGCACTTCGACTTGCCCAAAAGCTTTCTAAGATGGTACAGTGTGACACGACCTCACATGCCGGAGAGACGGAAATAGAGAAATATCTCGGATTTCATAAGGTTTTAGAGGAGCTTTTCCCGTTGGTACATAAAGAGCTTCAGAAAACCGAAATAGACGGAAACCTGTTATATTATTGGAAGGGGAAATCGTCCGAAAAGCCGATCCTTCTGATGAGTCATCAGGATGTCGTTCCGGCAGAGGGAGAGTGGATTCACGCTCCTTTTTCCGGAGATATTGCAGATGGTAAGGTATGGGGACGGGGCACGGCAGATACGAAGTGTACGGTAATGGCTTTTCTGGAGGCCGTGGAAGAACTGCTTGCGGAAGGCTTTGTGCCGCCGACGGACGTGTATCTGGCATCCTCCTGTACCGAAGAATGGGCAGGAGACGGAGCACCGAAGCTTGTAAAGGAACTGCAGCGAAGAGGAATCCGGCTGTTCCTTCTGTGTGACGAGGGCGGAGCTATCATTACGGAACCCGTTGGAGGAATTCCTGGAAACTTTGCAATGGTGGGTGTCTTTGAGAAGGGCAAGGCCGATGTGAAGTTTACTGCAAAAAGTAATGGAGGACATGCCAGCGCGCCGTCTAAGGGAACACCGATTGCACGCCTTTGTGCTTTTGTAACCGAAGTAGAGAAGCATTCACCGTTCCAAAGGAAGATGCTTCCGGAGGTTTCTGCCATGTTTACTTCTCTGGCACCATATGCCTCTTTCGGGTTAAAGCTGGTGCTTGGAAATATGTGGCTGTTTAAGCCGCTCTTAAAAGCGGTACTTCCGAAGATCAGTGCACAGGCAGGAGCTATGCTGCAGACGACAATTGCATTTACCATGCAGTCCGGTTCCGATGCATATAATGTGATTCCGCAGGAAGCAACTCTTGGAGCCAATATGCGTTTTATTCCTCATCAGGGAGAAAAGGAAAGTCTTGAAATTATCAGGAATCTGGCTTCCAAATACGGTTTAGAGACGGAAATTATCCATTCCAATGACTATACAAAGCCCGTAGATATCCATGGTGAGGGGTATCGTCTGATGGAGCAGGTAATTGCACAGACCTTTCCGGGACTGCCATCCAGCCCTTATGTAATGACCGGGGCTACCGATGCACAGTTCTATAGTCCGGTATGTGACAACTGCATCCGCTTTGCGCCTGTGGTTTACGGACCGGAGCAGATGAAGGGCATGCATGGGCTGAACGAGTGCATGGAATATAACTGCCTGCCCGGCGCGGTGCAATTCTATAAGAATCTGATCTGTGCAGAGAAGTAGTTCAAGAAAGAGAGATATGACCAATTTAAAACACTGGACAAGGTGGTTCCAAAAAAAGATACCAAACAAAAAGCCGTCCCCTCAAACAGGCAAAACAGAAGCTGGATATACCTATATCATGAGCGATCTGCACGGCTGCTTTGACGAGCTGAACGCGATGCTTGCAAAGATCGGCTTTTCGGATCAGGATAAGCTGATCCTGGCGGGAGATCATATTGACCGTGGAAGTCAAAATTATGAAATGCTATGCTGGATGGAGCAGGTTCCTCAAAATATTCTGCTGCTGCGCGGCAATCATGAGGAAGAGTTTTTATGTTATCTGGAGCTGCTTTTGGCAGTGCAGGAGAAGCGGCAGCTTGTGATCGATGAAAGCAGCAGCAAAGATCTGGAGCAGCTCTATCAGGAGACAAAGAACCTGATAGAGCAGCATAACCGACAGACAGAGCAAATCCGGGTGTTCGATCATTATGGGACGCTGGAGGAGCTGATCACAGAACAGTGTATTTCCATGGCAGATCTGCGGCGGTGGGCAGTCAGGATGGAAGCAATGCCCTATTTTTGCAGATTTTCCCTGCCGGAGAGGGAATGTGTAGTGGTACATGCCGGATACCTGGAACAGTTTCCGACAGCAGGTCTGACCGGAAAATATACCTGTGTCGAAGATTTTTATCTCCGCGCGCGGGAAGATGCGTATCTGGCAGGGGGAATCGAAAACGGGATGATCGTTGCGGGGCATACGCCGACGCTGTCCAAGGATTACATGATGTATAACGGCGGTCTGGTTTACCAGCATTATGATCCGCAGAAGAACTGTCTGTATTATGATATCGACTGCGGCTGCTCTTACCGTACTGTTCGGGCAAACGCGCGGCTGGCGTGCCTGTGTGCGGAAACAGGAGCGATTTATTACTTGTAAAAAACGTTCAAATAGTATAAAATCGGAAACGATAGGACTGCGAACAAAGGAGAACGGTAAAATGGCACTGAATAAAAAGCCTGTCACCGGTATGAAAGATATTCTGCCTGCAGAAATGCAGCTGCGGGATTACTGCATCAACGTGATTAAGGAAACCTACGGAAAATTTGGATTTACTTCTATTGAAACACCCTGTGTGGAATCCATTGGCAACTTAAACAGCAAGCAGGGTGGCGAAAATGAAAAACTGATTTTTAAAATTTTAAAACGCGGCGAGAAATTAAATCTTGCGGAAGCAAAAGAGGAGATGGATCTGGTAGACGGCGGTCTGCGTTATGACCTGACGGTTCCGCTGGTTCGTTTTTATGCAAATCATGCAAACGAGCTTCCGTCCCCGTTTAAAGCGCTTCAGATCGGCAATGTATGGAGAGCTGACCGTCCGCAGAGAGGCCGGTATCGTCAGTTTATGCAGTGTGATATTGATATTCTGGGCGAGCCTTCCAACCTGGCGGAGATCGAGCTGATTCTGGCAACGACTACGACTCTTGGCAAGCTCGGCTTTCAGGATTTCGTCATCCGCATCAATGAAAGAAGAATCCTAAAGGCGATGGCAGCCTACAGCGGCTTTGCAGAAGAGGATTATGATACGGTATTCATCATTCTGGACAAGATGGACAAGATCGGCGCAGATGGCGTAAAGGCTGAGCTGGTAGAGAGCGGTTTCGCAGCAGAAGCGGCAGACAAATATATGTCTCTGTTTGATGAGCTGACTGCAAACGGAAACAGCGTAGCATGGCTGGCAGAAAAGCTGGGGGATTTCCTCGAGCCTGAGGTTTCCCAGAACCTTTCTGAGATCATTGACAGCGTCCGCGCCACAAAGGCGTCTGAATTTGAGATCACCTTTGATCCGACTCTGGTGCGCGGTATGTCCTACTATACCGGACCGATCTTCGAGATCGCTATGGATGAGTACGGCGGATCTGTCGGAGGCG
>ERZ827469.1681-NODE-1681-length-18977-cov-3.117377_pt1 | contig 18977 bp, 14 predicted proteins | sample MGYA00519917_ERZ827469 | MGnify/ENA primary metagenome ERZ827469 (study PRJEB31778, sample SAMEA3449314) | human gut metagenome | biome: human gut; feature: human-associated habitat; material: faeces | place: United Kingdom | collected 2010/2012 ... | reverse complement strand
GATCGATTAAACTATTTGCGGGGACTGGAAAAACGGAAACAGGAAATTATTGACAGTATCACTGGGCTGGCAAAGAGTATGCCGGAGTATTATAACAATGTGAAGACCTGGGGGACTCATATTTTTAAATCGAATCCGGAATTTTCGGATTATTTTACGAAAGCCTCTAAAGATATATTTGATAAATTGTTAGATTGGCTGCAAAATGATTTGCTTCCAAATAGTGATAAGTTTTTGGGGGCAATTACCGACGGTGTTATGGATGCAACCAGTGTTTTGGTTGACTTTTTTATCGGGCTTATCATTTCCATTTATCTGATGGCAGGAAAAGAAAACTTCTGTGCTCAGGCGAAAAAACTGATTTTTGCGGTTTTGCCGGCAAAAAGAGCGGGAAGCGTGTTGTCTGTGTTAAGCGAAACGCATGGTGTTTTTGCAAAATTTATCAGCGGAAAAATTATTGATTCCCTGATTGTTGGTGTATTGACATTTATCATTATGAACATTGCGGGAATTCCGTACACCATTTTGATAAGCGTGTTAATTGGTGTGACAAACATCATTCCGTTTTTTGGCCAGTACATCGGTATTATTCCGAGTGCGGTGTTGGTTTTTATTGCAAGTCCGAGCAAAGGTGTTTTGTTCTTGATTTTGATTATCATTTTAATGCAGTTTGATGGAAATGTATTAGGACCGAAAATTCTTGGTGATTCCATTGGTTTAAAGAGTTTTTGGATTTTATTTTCCATTTTATTCTTTGGCTCCTTGTTTGGAGTTTTAGGTATGATTTGTGCAGTTCCGGTGTTTGCCGTTATTTACCGCATGGTGAAACGGTTCTGTGCCGGACGGCTTGCGAAAAAGCAGTTGCCGACGGAGACAGAATGTTACTGCAAGGCATGGGATGATGCCTGGGAGCCGGGGGACGAAAATAAGAAAGGATGAAGGATATGAGAAGGGGCAGCCGTTTGTTATGTATAGGGATAGCAGCTTGTATGATGTGTGGATGTGGTATTCTGCCAACAGAAGAAGAGTTTGACGCAGCACCGTTAGTAAAAGAGTACAGCGATGAAAATGTAGGAAAATATACCGTTACGAGGGGGGATATGGTTCAAAGCGAATCGATTGCCGTTCGGTATGAAGGCACGAAAAAATCCGATGTGTATGGTACGGATGATGGTATACGCATTAAAAAATTATGTGTTTCCAAAGGGCAGCACGTAAAAAAAGGTGATGTCCTTTTACAGGAATATCTGGAAGATGAAGAAGAGTCGCTAAAGACCAGTAAACGTCAGGTCAGTACGCTTACCCTTCAGATTAGTCAGGCAAAACAGATGCGGCAGAGAGAACTAGAGCAGTTAAATCATACAGGTGGCAGTAAAGAAGAAAAAGAAAACGTAAAGACGCAGTATGATGCGCAGATTAAGAGCTGCCGGTCAAGTTTAGAATTAGCAAAATTAGATATTCAAAGTTTAGAAGAAACGATACGGGAAGCATCTTTGAAGGCGCCGATTAGCGGAACGGTGACATTTGTAGAAAAATCGCTTGAGGGCGGTTATGCAAATCAGGAAAATCTACTTGTCACGATAAGGGCGGCGAAGAAGAACCGTTTTTCCTGTAAAACCGAATATACGTCCCGTTTTTCACAAGGGAGTGAGGCAACTGTCATGGTTATGGGGCAGCAGTACAAGACCACGGTGAAAAAAGGAAAAGGGAAACAGATTTATTTTGTCCCGAAGCAGGAATTGGCTTTGAAAAATGCAGTGACAGGAACGGTAGATTTGGTTTTGAAAGAAAAGAAAAATGTTCTTTATGTTCCGTCAGCACTTGTTTTTGATATGGGAAGCAAAAAAGTTGTTTACATAGAGGGAAAAGAGGGAGTAAAGGAAACGAGAGAAGTCACAACCGGAGAACAGATTCAAAATGAAATCGAAATTACCGGCGGATTAAAAGAAAACGAGCAGATATTGACAAACTAATGGATTGTTTTGCAAAAAGGGAGGAAACCATGAATTGTAAAGTGCAAAAGTATCGTGTATTGGTGATGGGGCTTTTGATTTTATCGCTGATGGGACTTTCTGGCTGTGGCAGACAGGAATCGACAGCGAACGTGCCAAAACTCAAAGCCCCAGTCGGCGTTGATGTGGATACGGCAAAAGTAAAGAAAATGAATTTAAGTAGTGTGAATTCCTATTCCGGCGAGGTAGTACCGGATATGGTAGGCGCTTACTTTGCAAATTCGGGACAGGCTGGTGCCGTGAAAGTAGAAATTGGCGATAAGGTAAAGAAAGGTCAGCTTTTGGCTACACTTACCGGTTCGGAATCGACGGTGAAAGATTTGCAGAAGGAGTTAGAATCTCAGATTGCAGAAAATGCGGAGACAAATGCTTCCTCTCAGAGTAAAATCGAACAGTTAAACATCGAATTAAAAGCGGTGAAAAAACAGAAAAAGCAAGCGAAAAATACGAAAGATAAGAACAACCTTGGTAAGCAGATTGTGCAGAAACAGGAAGAAATCAAAACGGAAAGACTACGGTTGAAATTGCAGAAACAGACGCAGAAACAGTACATCGGTGAATTAAAAAGTGATATTGCAAATGCGAAAAAAACAAGCAAATTGAACCGGCTGTATTCCCCGGTAAATGGAGAAGTAATTGCGAAAAATCTGGCACCCGGAGATTTTGTGACAGGCGGTGTTTCGGTGATTACAATTGCCGATATGGATAAAACACAGATTCGCACCGAATACATTGGTTCTTCGGTGTTAGACCGTGCAAGCGGCTACCAGGCAGTGATTAATGGAAAAAAATATAAAGTAACGGCACAGGAACAGGACATTTCACAGATGGATGTGGAGATGGGAAATCTCCCGACAAGTACTTATTTTGATTATGAAAAAGATGCGAATGTTTCGGTTGGAGATTCAGTGACGCTGGAGTTTTACAACAATGCCACAGAAGACGCTTTGGTTGTACCGAGCAATGCGGTTTTTAAAGCAAAAAGCGAGCATTATGTATACCGTATGGATGGAGATGCGAAAAAGAAAGTGAAAGTGACGCTGGGGACAAAGACGGATGCGTATACACAGATTACGTCAGGATTAAAGGAAGGAGATGTTGTTTATGTGCAGGATTAAAAATCTGGCAATTCTCCTTGGTTTGTGTATGGTGATTACCGCCTGTGGAAGCAGTGAGCAGCAGAAGTCTAAAGTAATGCTGTATCAAGGAGATAAAAACAAAAAGGAAGAAGAGCATTATAAAACGACGAAGGTGAAAAAAGGCACCTACGAAGAGAAAATTTCGGCGACAGCCAGCCTGGTTTATCAGAATGATAAAGCGGTAACGATTAAAGATTCCAATGCCTATCTGGATAAGATTTTGGTAAAGAATGGACAAAAGGTTGTGAAAGGACAAAAACTTGCCACCTATCACGTAAAGATTTCAGATACAAGGTTAAAAAAGAAAAAGCTGGAAACGGAACAGGCAAGGTCTGAGTATGACGTGAACCTAAAGAGCAAGAGAAACGAAGTACTGCAGCAGGAAAGAACGATAAAAACGCTCACGGATGCAACCGAAAAAAAACTGGCAGTGCTGCAGTTAAACAAATTAAAAAGTGAGTACAAAGATTTGCAGAAGCAGGGAAAATCCATTCAGAAAAAAGAGAAAGAATATAACGATTTGGTACAAAAACGGAAATCTGCCACACTTACGTCTCCGTACAGCGGAACAGTTGCAGAGATAACGGATTCTATCGGTGATGAGGCGTCCGGTGAAAATATTATGCTGATTCGTGATAAAAAAGATTTTCTGTTAAGTGCAGAAGATGCTTCCGGTCTGCGGTATAACATGACGGTAGATGTTGGTTTGGGAGCAACACTTGATAGTATTAAGTATCACTTAAAAGGAAAAGTGATTTCGACCGATAATTTGCAGCAGGATTTGCAGGATGGAAATGACAATGGCGGTGAGCAGCAAAATGAAAGCGGCGGTGCTCAGTTGATTCGTCTTTCTAAGAAAGATAGGGAATCCTATCAATTTTCAAAATATAATATTTACATCACGGGAGTGAGTTTGAAAATCGAGGATGCTCTACTCGTTGATGCGGATGCTGTATATGAGGAAACGGAAAATGAGGAAATCAAGAATTTTGTTTATCTTGTAGAAAACGGCAAATTACATAAACGCTATATTGTAAGTAACTATAAACAGGAAAAAACGTATTTGGTAAACCAAGGTCTGGAAGAAGGTCAGACGCTGGCGATTATATCAAAGTAGAAAGGAGAGGTAAGTCGTTATGATTCATTTTATCAAGCAGAAACTTCTCCATAAAAAATGGATGGTTGTAAGTCTTTTGATCGGTAATATTTTATTGATTGCCATTGCCTGCAGCAATCCAATGTATCAGGGGGCGGCACTGCAGAAAACATTGTCCTCAAAACTGGATGAGTATATCCAAGAGGAGAATCAAAACCCGGGTGTGATTTCTTTTGAGGCCAATATGAAAGGGCAGGATGGGCAGGAAAAGGAATATCAGAGCATGAAGGAAGAGGCTGCCGGTGCAGCAGACCGCCTTGATGTGGAGCAAAGCTATTTTGTGACATATAACGAGTCGTCAAAAACCAGAGGACACTATGTAGGAACCCGCAATAAAGATGACATGACAAAGACAATTAAAATCAGCAGTTTGTCAGAACTGGAGAAACACAGCACGATGTTGTCCGGAAAAATGTATCAGGATAAAGTGGGTGCAGATGGTGCATTGGAAGCAATTGTTTCCCAGAAATGTATGAGCAAATTAGATATCATGGTGGGCGACATCATTGAGCTCAACCGTTTTATGGATGCTAAAGGGAATGCTATCCGGGTAAAAATTGTTGGTGTGTTTACAAATAAAGAGGCAGAAGATACCTACTGGGTACAGTCTCCGTCCGATTATTATATGGATTTGTTTATTTCGCCAAAAGTATTTGAAAGTGATTTTATAAACTTAAAGAAACAGTCTTTTGTAATGACCACCACATGGTCGTTGGTTTTCGATTACAAAGAACTGGCTGCTGAGCAGATTGATTCGTTCGTAAGCGAAACAGAAGATATGATGCAGGAAACATCGGATGCATATAATTGTAAAATTGATGAGCCGGCTTACTTGGAGGTTCTCCGTGAATACCAGACATCTGCAAAGAAAGTGCGCACAACACTTCTTATTTTGCAGTTCCCGGTACTGGCACTTTTGCTGGCTTTCATTTTTATGATTTCCAGACAGATGTTAGATTTGGAACAAAATGAAATTGCCCTGCTAAAAAGCCGTGGTTCGAGTAAGAAACAAATCATATTGATTTATTTTTTACAGTCCGTTATTTTGTCGGCGATGAGTGCTGTTGTGGGACTGCCGCTTGGCTATTTCCTATGTAAAGCACTTGGCTCAACAAATGGATTTTTGGAATTTATTCAAAGAAAAGCATTACATATCACGCTTGGCACTTCGGTATTTTTGTATATGCTTGGTGCGATGCTTATATCCATTGCTTTCATGGTGTTGCCGGTCTTCCGCGACGCCAACGTTACGATTGTTAATGTAAAAAGAAACAAAAACAAAAAGCATAAAAACATTTTCCAGAGAGTATATATGGATGTGATTCTGCTCGTGATTTCTCTGTATGGCCTGTATAATTTTACGGAGCAGAAGGAAAGTCTTATGACGCAGATGTTAGAGGGAGAATCGTTAGACCCATTTTTGTTTATTTGTTCTTCGTTGTTTATCATCAGTGCCAGTCTGGTGGCTCTGCGTATTCAGCCACTTATAATTAAACTGGTTTATCTGATTGGAAAAAAACGCTGGAAACCGGCATTTTTTGCTTCGTTTTTACAGATTTTGAGAACAAAGGGAAAACAGAGCTTTATGATGGTCTTTTTGATGCTGACGGTTGCACTTGGTATTTTTAACGCAACGGTGGCGCGGACGATTCTTTCCAATTCGGAGAGTAATATCCGGTATGAGACGGGAGCAACACTTGTTCTCAAAGAGCAATGGGAGAGTAATGAGGCGTTCCTTGCGGACAATCCGGATATGGAAGTGTCTTATACGGAACCGGATTTTTCGACCTATGAGAGCATGAAAGGTGTAAAACATGCAACGAAAGTTTACTGCGAGGATGAGATTTCTACATCACTTGGCAAAAAGATGAGTGACAATGAAACAGAAACTTCGTTGATGGCAATTGACACGAAAAATTTTGGCTTGACGGTAAGTGATTTTGATTCGACACTTTTGCCGACGCATTTGAACAATTATTTGAATGCGATGGCGGGTAATCCGGATGCCATTCTTCTGAGCATGAATTTTCAGAAAAAAATGGGTGTCAAGCTGGGGGATAAAGTAACCTATACAACAAAAGATAAAAAAGAAATGACAGGAGTTGTGTATGGGTTCTTTGATTATTTTCCAAGTTATGTGAAGCAGACGCATGAACTAAATCAGCAGGATACGCTTGTGACAACGGATCATTATCTGATTGTTGCCAATCTGGCACCGGTTCAACAGACGCTTGGTGTGAAACCGTATCAGGTATGGATTCAGACCACCGGTTCTTCGAAATTTATTTACGATTATGCGAAGAAAAACGGCATCGAATATACGGTGTTTGAGGATGTGGCATCCAAACTGGTAGACGTGAAAAACGATGCACTGTTCCAAGGAACTAATGGTATTTTGACAATGAGTTTTATCATTATTTTGATTTTGTGCAGTACCGGATTTTTGATTTACTGGATTTTGTCAATCCGGCAGAGGGAATTGCTTTTTGGTGTGTTCCGTGCGATGGGTATGACAAAGAAAGAGATTATTCAGATGTTAATTAATGAACAGATTTTTAGTTCCGGAATTTCCATTTTAATTGGTGCCGGGCTTGGCGTTCTGTCATCCATTCTGTTTGTGCCGCTGGTGCAGATTTTCTATGCATCAACCGACCAGACAGTACCGCTTGCAGTTGTGTTTAAAGCATTTGATATGGTTCGTCTTTTTAGCGTCATCGGCATTGTGGTTGTAATCTGCATGGTAGTTCTTGGTAAGCTGATTAGTAAGATTAATATTTCCCAGGCGTTGAAGCTTGGTGAAGACTAGGGAGGTGTCAGAATGGAAAATATGATAGAAACCAAAGATGTGATTCAAAGCTTCCCGATTGCCGGTGGCAAGGAGTTGGTGGTTTTGAAAAACATTAACATTCAGATTCCGACCGGGAAACTTACGATGCTCAGAGGACGTTCCGGCTCCGGTAAAACGACGCTGATGAATCTTTTGAGTGCACTCGATTACCCGAAAAGTGGTGAAATTTTATTTGAGGGAAAACCGATTCAAAATTTGCCGGAACATGACAGGGAGCAGATGCGGAAAACGCAGATTGGATTTGTTTTTCAGTCGGTGGCGCTGATTCCGATGATGACTGCCTACGAAAATGTTGAGTTTGTTCTCAGACTGGCAGGATACAAAGGGGACAGAAGAAAGCGGACGGAAGAATGTCTGAAATTAGTAGGTCTCGGAAGCCGTATGCATCACATGCCGCAGGAACTTTCCGGTGGTGAGCAGCAGAGGGTTGCGATTGCACGTGCGATTGCACACAAGCCAAAGATTATTTTTGCCGATGAGCCGACAGCGGAGCTTGATAGTAATACCGGGCTTCAGGTGATGAAGATTTTTAAGGAACTGATTGAAAAACAGGGAGTAACCATAGTAATGACGACGCATGATACTGGATTGATGGAGATTGCCGACTGCATCTATCATATTGAGGATGGAGAGATTGCCGATGAAGATTAAATTAAAAGAAAAAATTAGCAAAGTAAAACAAATAAAAAGTCCTGAATCTACAATGGAAAATCCGGAACAGACGATGGATGTGCCGGACGATGTGATGATTGAGTGTGACAGTCTGGTTAAAATTTACAAGACCAAAGATATTGAAGTGCTGGCGCTTCAAGGGCTGGATTTGACCGTGAAGCGTGGAGAACTTATGGCGATCATTGGAAACAGCGGAAGCGGTAAGTCCACATTTTTAAATATGATTGGTGGATTAGATCGACCTTCAGCGGGTAAACTGTATGTGGATGGCAAAAATCTTTTTCAAATGACGGAAAATGAACTGGTTAAATATAAGAGAAGTACCGTTGGTTTTGTGTGGCAGAACAATGCGAGAAATCTTCTTCCTTATTTGACTGCGTGGGAAAATGTAATGACACCGATGCTTTTTGTGGAAGAAAAAGAAAAGGCAGTTTCTGAGGAGGAAAAAAGGAAAAGGGCACTGGAACTTCTGGAACTGGTAGGTCTTGGACATAGAAAGGACAGTAAATTAAGCCAGCTTTCCGGTGGTGAGCAGCAAAGAGTTGCGATTGCAATTGCGCTTGCCAATAATCCGAAACTGTTACTGGCGGATGAGCCAACCGGTGCCGTTGACCGAAAGACTGCGGATGACATTTTGGAAATGTTCCGCAAGTTAAATGAGAAACTCGGACTTACGATTGTCATTGTAACGCATGATAAAGAGTTGGCAAAAAAGGTAAATCGTGTTGTTTCTATCCGCGATGGGAAAACGAGCAGCGAGCGTATTATGAAAAATGATTACCGCGAGCGCATGGAACATTTGGACATTGACTGGCAGGAAGAAGAGACGCAGGAAGAGTTTGCGGTTCTTGACCGCGCCGGACGTGTGCAGATTCCAAGTGAGTTGCTGGAACAAATGGGAATGGATGGAAATAAAGTAAAACTGGAATTTATTGGAGGGAAAATCGTCATTGAAAAGCCGAAAGATTAGTGTTATACTAGGGCTACGTAATGGGAGCAGGGAATTGTTCTCGGAATGAGGTGTAAAGATGAATTACATGAAAGGTTATAATAATCGCGAGAGACGAAGAAGAAGGCGCAGCCGTTTTTCTAAAGGCTCTGATAACTATATAGGAAACAGTTCATATTCAAGCAGAAGTAAATATCGAAGAAGTATGGGACAGGCAGTGTCAGGACGATGGATTGTCTGTCTCATTGCAGTAATTGTGCTGATTGCAGTGGGTGCCGTCTGCTTGGTTCAGGCTGAGTTTGGTGATGATGAACAGCCAAAAGGGCAGGCTGTGGCGAGTGGAAGCGGTGTTACGGTAACACAGACGGCACAGGCAACGGCAGCAGTGAACAGTGCAAGTGCTGCGTCACAGCAGACAAAAGTTCCTGAAAAGGGACAGGCAACCTATGCGCCGGATGGGATTGCAAATGAAATTGCCGCAGTTCCGACACTTGCGCCGCAGACCATTCCGACACCTATGCCAAAGATTCGCTCGAAAGCGGTTGCCTTATCGTTTGACGATGGTCCAAGCACAGTAAATACACCAAAAGTGCTTGCTTTATTAAAACAGTATCAGGCACATGCGACCTTTTTCGTGGTAGGAACCCGTGTAAAGGAAGGTGCAGAAGTTTTGAAACAGGAAGTAGCACAGGGATGTGAAATTGGAAACCATACGTGGGATCATGCCAATTTAGCAAAACTGAGTATGAAAAAAGTGAATAAACAGTATGATAAGACTGCTGATTTGGTGAAGAAATTAGTTGGTTACGACATTACACTGCTGCGCCCGCCATATGGTGCTATCAGTGCAAAAATGCGAAAAAAATTAAAACATCCGATGGTGCTGTGGAATACCGATACTTTGGATTGGAAATCAAAAAACACAAAAGCTATCATGAAGGAAATCAAGAAAAATGTCAAAGATGGAGACATTATTCTGATGCATGATATTCACCCGACTACCGTGGAGGCGCTGAAGAAGGTTCTTCCATGGCTTGTAAAAAATGATTATGACATCTTGACGGTTTCTGAGCTTGCCAAGCGAAAAGGCGCTGTTATGCACAACGGAAAAGCATACGGCGGTTTCACCGGCAATTAAGTTTGTCGTAATATTCGTACAACTTCTGTACGCCGTTTTCTAAGCGGTAGTAATGAAAGATGTACGGAATTAAAAGCACAAGGAATAATACATCCAGTGCAAGCAGTACCGGCTGCTTTGGAAGAAGGAGGCTGACGAATAAACTTAGTATCGTGAGCAGTGCAAAAAGTGCCGTCACGATTAAGTGAATCAGACGTTCGTGCTGAAAAAATTGAATTTGAATGAGCAATTGCTCTTGTTCCCTGGCTGCCTCTGCGGTGGTCAGGGATTTTTTTGTTGTTAATGTTTCGTAGTAGTTCAGATAAAACTGTAAGCGTTTTTTCATAGTGGCATCCTCCTGAGTGTTTTTGTGATGGTTTATTTTAATTAAAATGGTGTGCGGATAATCTGTGCTGGAATTTGGTTGACATGAGTTATCAATGATGTTATATTACCAAAAAAATGAGGAGAGGACAACATGAATCAGAACTTATTCGATTGGTGATATCGCACTAGACATTGTATTGGTTGGTGCGATTTTTATATTTACAAGAAAGAGGTGCAGAAAATGAACGATTTAATCAAAAATTCGAAATCGGTTGATTATGTTAAGAACCGTGTTAAGGCTAGAAGATTTAAAAAAGAGGATGCTAAAGAAGTCAGAAATCTTATTGTCAGGAATTTCTTAGAGATTAACAGTAGAGATTATGGATTATCGGCGATGGAGACGCTTGCAAAGGTTTATGATGAAGAAAAGGTCCTAAATGTGGCAAGTTATGCGCATATGTACGTTTTTGAATTTGAAGACAAAATTGTTGGAACAGGTTCTATCTCAAGTTTTTGGGGTAGCGAAACAGAGAGCATACTTTTGTGTATTTTTGTTCTTCCGGAATTTCATGGAAAAGGTATTGGAAGCGAAATTATAAGTACATTGGAACAGGATGAGTTTTATGTAAGAGCAAATCGAATTGAGATACCGGCATCCATTACAGCAACAGAATTTTATAGGAAATTTGGATATGATTATAAGGATGGTGTTAAGGAATTGGATGATGAACGTCATTACAGATTGGAAAAATTTAAGGAGGCGGAATTGAAATAGCAATATAGAATCGATAGTTTATTTATTGCTAGGGTAAAGTTCTTTGAGGAAAAAGAAGATGTTGAAAATAACATGTGTTGGTTTTTGGTTGACTTTTGGGTTGATAGGGTATATTATAAGACAGTAGCATATGTTACAGGATTAATATACCCTATGCGGTAGAACTCCTACTATAAGGGAATCGTCGAGGTGTATGGTATTTCTTGTGCAAGAGAGCACGTTTTGACTGATGAAGCGCAAGCTGTGCTAAGAAGCAGTTTGTGTGGAGGTCTACAAAGGTTTTAGGTTTACCATGACTTAGCTAAGGTGTGTTCCGAAAGAAAACCTAAAGGAGAAGAGTCATTGAGGGCTCTTCTCCTTTGCTTGGATTCTAATGATTTTGGAGATATAATATGAATTGATTAAAAAAGGGTACTTGTTTTTTCAAGTACCCTAGTGTATAATCTACTTAGAAAGTGAATCGGATATGCCTCCGATTTGCCCTCAGTGGAAACTAAAAGGATAGCATCCAGACTTTAGGAGGTTGGGATGCTATTTCTTTTTGTTGTTGTGATTATCTATGTATGATAGAGCCGCGAAAATTACTAGCACAAGAGTTAAAACTTCAAGCGTGTTCATAGGGCATCACCCTCCTTTGTAAACTAGAGGGCATCAAACAATCGGAAAGTCACATCCTGCTTTCTTTTTGATTACACATGAATAGTATAACATAATAGGAACATATGTTCAAGCAAAAAATAGTTGACACAAATCAATTCTTTTGGTAAAATATCAATTCGTAAGGTCTTTTATGACCACGGTGCTGTTATAGCTCAGGTGGTAGAGCGTCGCCTTGGTAAGGCGGAGGTCACGGGTTCGAGTCCCGTTAACAGCTTTTATAGGATTTAAAAGTTTTGTGTAAGACCGGTAGGTCTTATTTTTTTGCCATAAAGCCTTTGGCGTATCAAAAGCAACCTAAATGGGTTTTATATCATAAAAGCGTTGCATGATGAAAAAAATTTTTGACATGAAAACAACTAAAATGCATGAAAATAAGAAAAAGAGTTGCTTGTATGCTGCCCCAACCCCTAAAAGCAACCGCCAAAAACCAACGAGCCAGCTTCTCATCTTCTTATCGAATCTTCAACAGCTTCCCCCGGATTCTTTGCAAAGCGTTATCGATGGATTTTGGAGATTTCCCAAGGGCTACGGCAATCTGCTGGTAATCGTTGCCGTCAAGGTAGAGGGTTACCACTTCTTTTTCAAACTTGCTCAGGTGCTTTTCGATGTGGCTCTCGATGTCCGTTACATTTTCCTTATCGATTACGATGTCTTCCGGATTTATAAGTTCGGAAGGCTGGAGCGTATCAGCAAGTGTCTCGCGGGAATTGTTTTCCGTATCGGAGTTGAGCGGCGAGTAAAGGGAAACGTAGGTGTTGAGCGGCGAATTCTTGAGTCGGTTTGCGCCCTTGATTACGTTGTATAATTGATTATCAATGCAAAGAGAAGCGTAGTGTACGAAGGAACTTTCGCGGTCTGCCTTAAAAGCGCGGATGGCTTTGTAGAGGGCAATCATTCCCTCCTGAATTAAGTCGTCATTGTCGCCGCCAATCAGAAAAAGAGTACGAGCCTTCTTCTTGACAAGGGGCTTGTATTTTTCCAGTAAAAAATCTGTGGCAGCATCATCACCGTCGTGGGAGCGGGCGATGATTGTTTCATCGTTTGCTGCGTGATAATCAAACATAAAATCCTCCTCAATTAGTGGTTCATACGCTGACGTACAATTTCGTAAGCAAGAACGCCGGCAGCTACAGATGCATTGAGTGAGTCAATATCGCCTTTCATCGGAATGGATGAAATGAAATCGCAGTGTTCTTTTGCTAAGCGGCTGACGCCTTTTCCTTCGTTGCCAATTACAAGACCAATCGGTCCGGTGAGATTCTGGCGGTACATCAGCTCGCCATCCATATCGGCGCAGACAAACCACATTCCCTTTTCTTTTAACTGTTCAATCGTGGACACAATATTAGTAACTTTTGCGACCGGGGTGTAATGAATGGCGCCGGCAGACGCTTTGACTACCGTAGCAGTCAATCCGGCAGCACGTCGCTTTGGAAGAATCACGCCGTGGGCACCGGCAAGGTTTGCGGTACGGATGATGGCACCTAGATTATGCGGGTCTTCAATACCATCTAGTATAAAAAAGAACGGTGTCTCACCTTTTTTCTCTGCGAGTGCAAACATATCATCAATCGTGGAATAAGCAAAAGCGGACAAAACGGCAACCACGCCCTGGTGATTTTTGGTCTCGCTCATAAAATCCAAACGCTCTTTTGGAACAAAGTCCACCATGACATCTGCCTTCTTTGCCTCTCTTAAAATAGTAAGAACCGGACCGTCCTGACAGCCTTTCTGTACAAAAAGACGCTCAATCAGGCTGCCTGCGCGCAAAGCCTCAAGGACACTGTGGCGGCCCTCAATTCGTGAACTTGTTGTATTTTCTTCTCTATATTCTTCTTTCATGATTAAAATCCTCTTCTTTCTATAATAAAATATCCAGCCGCTCGAAACCAATTTTGCATAATTCAATGGCACGCTCTAATCTGCCACTCAGATAAAGATAGCCAAACAAAGCTTCTAAACCGGTAGCGTTGCGGTAATCATGAATGTCTGCGTGCTTTGCCACAGAAGACGTTTTCGCATTGCGCCCGTGACGGTAAATGCGGATTTCTTCCTCAGATAAATCGTCCTGCAGACACAAAATCAATTTTGCCTGTGAGCCGGCATTGACAAACTCACTCGTTCTTTTGTGCAGATTTTTCACAGGACCACCTGTTCGTTCCATAATTAATGTGCGGATAATGATTTCGTAGACAGCATCTCCCAGATAAGCCAGTTTCAGTGGTGATATCGTCCGGATATCGGCAGACTCATGTGGAAAATACGAGTGTATCAGGTCTAATAAATGATGTGCTTGTTCCATTCGTTCTCCTCTCATACCGGTCAAAATGCGTGTGACCGCTTGTATCTGTCCCCATTGTAACAGTTTCCTAGTTCTTGTCAAGAAATGAGAAAAAATAATGTGCAACTTATCCAAAAAAGTGGGTATTTTTTATTTATTTTGGTTGCATTTTCCCATAAAGGATGGTACAATGAGACTACATTCAATGTGTACAAGTGTCTGTACATGCTAAATATATTAAAGGAGGATAATCATGAGCAAGACATCCCAAATTGTCACAAAGACATTGGCCGGCGTGCTTTCCCTGGCTATGGTTGTGACATCTTTGTCAATCACAGGAACGACAGCTGATGCAAAAGCAAAAATCAAGTCTGTCAAAGTGAAAAGCCCCGTTGTAAACGGCGGTAAACTGGTTTTGAAAAAAGGCCAGAAAAAACAGATTAAAGTAAAAGTTACAAAATCCGGCAAGGTTAGCAAAAAGGTTACATACAAATCAAGTAATCCAAAAGTTGCTAAGATTGTTAAATCTAAAGGAAAAGTTTATGTCAAGGCAGTAGGTAAGAAAAACAAAACTGCTAAGATTACAATTGCTTCCAAAGCAAATAAGAAAAAGAAAGCTACGTTGAGAATTAAGATTGGTACACCAATCAAATCCGTTAAGCCTAGCAAGTTTGTAGTTACAACAAGTGTAACAAACACAAAAGAGGCTGACGCAACAAAGCGTACAAAGAAAACGAAGAAAACGACAAAATTCGTTTCTACCAAGAAGAGTGTACTTACTATGACAGTTAAGTACGATGATAAAGCGGCTGCTACTACAAATCAGCAGACAGCTCAGCTTTATGTAAAATATTCCCCAACAAAAGTTGGTTATAAAGGAATGAAATGGAAAGCAAAGAATTCTAAGGTTGTTTATGTATCTCCATACGGTGTAGTTACTCCGGTTAAAGCTGGTACTACAAAGATTTACGGATACACCAAAGACGGTACAAATAAGAAGGTTACGATTAATGTTAAAATTAATGCAAAACCTGCAACAGCTACTCCGACTCCAAACTATGAGCCGGCAGACACAAGAACTCAGACCGTTGTAGAAGACTTCGAGAGCTATCCGGTAGGATATAACTGGGAGAGCGATGAAGAGCAGGGAACAGCTGGTAAAGCTACAAAAGGTAAAGAGTATGTGAACAGCAACGTTGGTAAAATGACAGTTGCAACTGACCCTGAAAATCCTAAGAACAAGTGCTTAAAGATTGAGTATACCGGTGATACACAGGCATACGATTATGCACCTATCTTCAACTTGAAACTGCAGAAAAAACTCGATGAGTATTCCGGTATCAAGTTCGAGTCCCGCGTGGTAGCAAGCAACACTGGTGATGTGAAGTACAAGACAGCATATGCTTACTTTGCAAAATATGGTAAAATTACACCGGAGTATTACTTTGCAACTTCTCTTAAGAAAGCAGACGCTGAGAAGAAGGGAATCTCTGAAGAACTGATTAAATTCTCCGCTGATTCTTCTCATGCATCCGGTAAGGATGAGAACTACACCGTTCCAAATAAGGGCGATGAGTTCGAGGGTATGGTATACAATAACCACTCTCTCCCAATGATGTATGATGACTGGGCAAAAGAGAAGAAGAATGAAAACCGTACCATTGGTTTCAAAGAGAGCGAAAGTGATAAATACAAAGCAGGATGGCATCCAAATAAGATGAACTTGACTAAAGGTAATATCACAGAGACCGGTCTTTTGAACCAGAAGAATGTTTCTTTGGTACTTGGAAGTACTTATACAGGAAGATACCCAAGCACTAACGCAAGTTTGACACTTTATATTGATAATGTATCTGTATTGGAAGGTGAGACACCTTGTACAGCAGTTAAAATTGAAAATGCTCCAACTAAGATGGTTAAGGGCATGAAATTGAGTATGTCTGCTGATAACTTTGCTTATACACCGGATAATACAACTCAGACACAGCTGACATGGACATCCAGTGATGAAAAAGTTTTGAAAGTTGATTCTTCTAAAACTGATCCTGTACTGGAAGCAGTTGGCACCGGTAAGGTTACTTTGACGGCAGCTGTAACAAAGAATCCTAGTGTTAAGACATCCTTTGATGTGGAAGTTGTTGAAGGAACTACGGCAGCATCCGATCTTACAATTGATCTTTCTACATTGAAGATTATGCCTAAGAAAGCTGACGATGATAAGACAACAAAAGTATATTCTACAGTAGATGGTGCTAAACAGGCTGGTGGAGTATTGAGTCTTCAGTTTGCTCAGGCAAATAAAGATATGTATGTGCTGGATCTTGGTAAGACATATGATTTGTCAAACTACAAAGGTGTTGCTTTGACTGGTAAAGCAACGGAGCAGATGTCGATTGAATTGTATCCGGATACAGCAGATTTCCAGCAGGATAAATACTGGACCAAACAGGTACAGTTCGCTACTTATCCATTCTTCGAAGGATCTCATGCAATTCGTTCTTATGAGGGAACAAGTTATGGTGAAGCCGGTGTAGAAGAAAACTGGTGGTGCAACTGGATTGATGGCGTTGATTCAAAGAATGTTAAAGTGGATGGTACAACACCGAAAGGAAATCTTACGAATGTTCGTTATGTTGTATTGAAAGCTAACAAGTTTGATGCTAACAAACCAGAACATGTATATGAATTGAAGTCTTTGGTATTCAGTAAAGATTGGAAAGAAAATACAAATCCTACTGATAAAGAAATCAAAGCAAACCCGGATAAATATCCGGAATACAAATAATCATGTTGTAAAAGCTGTTTCCTGCGAAAGCGGGAAACATGCTTTACAAATAAAAACCAAAACAATACTATAAAATAGGAGGTAAGAGTTTTGAAGAAAAGTATCAAATCCGTTCTTGCAAAATCACTGGCAGTGGCTATGGCCTTCAGTCTTGCAGGAATCACACCAAACACTTCGTCTGAGGCAGCAGCTAAAAAGCCTACGCTTACGAAGAAAGTAACCGTAACTGTTGGTAAGAAAAAAACAGTTAAAGTAACATCTAAGAAAAAAGTTAAGAAGACAACATGGTCTCTCGATAAGAAGGGCAAAAAAGTTGTTTCTCTTAGCAAGAAAAAAGCTAAAAGCGTAGTAGTTAAAGGTAAAAAAGCTGGTAAAGCTACTTTGACTGCTAAAATCAAAGTAGGTAAGAAGACCTACAAAAAGACTTGCAAGATTACTGTTAAGAAGGCAAGCAAAGTTAATGTAACACCGGTACCTGATAAGACAGATGCAGCAAAAGCTACAGCAACTCCGGCAAACAACAATAACAACAATAACAACAATGGTGGAAGCACAGCAACTGCTACACCAAAACCAACAGAAGCTCCTGTAGGCGTAATCAAAACAGAAGCCGGCACTTACACAGTAGATGAGTCTGCTACATACAATGTTCCATTGACAGAACTTAATGAGACTACATTTACTTGTGATGCTAAACGTAATGATGGTGAGACTGTTAAAGATGGTACTTTGTACAACAAAGACGGTTCTGTAACATTCACATCCACAAAAGATTATAACTCCGGTGTATCTTACTACATCAACCCGGCAACAAAAGATGATGACATCATTGATATCTCTGATACACGTGGTGAAGGATTCATGGGTTATGACAATGGTACAAAAGACATGTCTGCTTATGACTACGTTCGTGTTAAAGTAACATCAGAGAACGAGATGAACTGCCGTACTTATAACGGAAATGACCAGCTTCGTTCCGCTGGTTTCCCAGGTTCTTCTTCTTCTGAGACATATGAAGGCGGATGGATTCACACAGATGATGAGATTTGGGAAGCTGAATCTACTTTCACTGCCGGTAACACAGTAAAAGCAGCTTACAAGACACGTACAGTCTTCATTCCTATTTCTATGCTTATGGGTAAAGGAATGAACCCAGAGACTTTGACAGCTATCGCATTCTGCCCACAGTCTTCTGGTGCTGAAGTAACAATTCACAGAATTGACTTCGTAAAAGTTAAATATGACAAACTTGTTACAAGTATTAATGTAACTGCTGCTAAGACAGAGATTGCTCCAGGTAAGACTACAACTGTAACAGCTACAGTTACACCTGCTGATGCAACTCGTCAGATCGTTAAATGGACATCCAGCAACGAAGATGTAGCAACTGTAAACTTCAATGGTACTGTAGTAGCTAAGAAGGGTGCAGAAGGTACAGCAACAATTACTGCAACATCTACAGATGGAAGCAAAGTAACTGGTTCTGTCGAAATTACAGTTAAAGAGCCATCGGAAGAGCCTGCGGTAATCGAAACTCATAAATTTGATTTGACAAGTGCTGATATCGTAGCAAAAACAAACCTTGATAAAGCAGGTGTATTTGCAGCTACACAGTCTGCAGCAGGCATTGTATTTTCAAATGGTGGCAGTATGACATATGTAGACTTCTCTGCATATCTCGCAAGCAAAAACCTTGATATGGCTGACTATGATGCATTGAAAGTGACATGGGAAGTACAGGATGCAGATGGCAAGAAAGTAGAAGATTATGCAGGTGCAGAAGGTACTCCAACATATGGTAAAATTGCATATGTACCAGCTGCTAAATTGAATGGTCATGAAAATGGTATTGATACAAACTGGACAGGTGACGGTGATGCAGAAGCAAACACAGCATGGTTGTCTTCTCCATTTACTGGAGAAACCTGCACATTAACGATTGCACAGACAAATCCTGCAGAGATTGGAACAGTAGCAGGATTTAATCTTCAGGTAAGTGCATTGCCAGCAAATATGCACCTTGTTATTAAGGACATTACTCTTGTAAAAAATTGACTTGCTGATAAGGCTGACTAAAATTGAATCATGGGAGGCGCTGCTCGTAAGAGCGGCGCTTCTTTTCATGTAAAGATATTATAATTTGGACGTGTAGTGCGAAAAGCGTTAAAGTGACAGTAGGAGCAAAGAAAAAGACCGGCGTTACATTAAAAGGTAAAAAGGCTGATGACGGTGGCGTTGGAACATCAAAAGAGTGTA
>ERZ827469.1673-NODE-1673-length-19050-cov-3.552514_pt1 | contig 19050 bp, 24 predicted proteins | sample MGYA00519917_ERZ827469 | MGnify/ENA primary metagenome ERZ827469 (study PRJEB31778, sample SAMEA3449314) | human gut metagenome | biome: human gut; feature: human-associated habitat; material: faeces | place: United Kingdom | collected 2010/2012 ... | reverse complement strand
GGGGATCTGCTTTTTGTCGATGAAATCCACCGCCTGAACCGTCAGGTAGAAGAAGTGTTATATCCGGCGATGGAAGATTATGCGATTGATATCGTCATCGGAAAAGGTGCCTCCGCACGAAGTATCCGTTTGGATCTGCCGAAATTTACACTGGTGGGGGCGACGACCCGTGCCGGTATGCTGACGGCACCGCTCCGCGACCGTTTTGGTGTAGTACACCGCCTCGAATTTTATACGGTAAACGAATTAACAGAAATTGTAAAACGTTCAGCAAAGGTATTTCAGGTGGAAATCGACGAGCAGGGAGCCATCGAAATTGCCAGACGTTCCCGAGGAACGCCACGTCTTGCCAACCGCCTGTTAAAGCGTGTGCGTGATTTTGCCCAGGTAAAATACGACGGAAAGATCACGCTGGAAGTCGCAAATTTTGCCCTGGATCTGCTGGAAGTGGACACCTTTGGGTTAGACAGCACGGACCGCAATATATTGATGACAATGATCGACCAGTTTACCGGTGGTCCCGTGGGACTGGATACGCTGGCGGCAAGCATCGGCGAAGACAGCGGAACGATTGAAGATGTGTACGAGCCGTATCTGATACAAAATGGTTTTATCGCGCGCACGCCGCGCGGTCGTGTGGTGACAGAAAAGACGTATCAGCATTTTGGCATATCAATGAAATAACAATGTAAGGAGACGATAGAATGGCTACAACAAATGCAGTAAAAGACCCGAAAAACGGTGTGATCTCGTGCTGGGTATGCACGGGTGTGATGATATTGATCGATGTGCTTCGTTTGACGATGCTTCATCCAAAACGAGGAATTGCAGACTGGATTTTTCTGGCGTTGATCGTGATCTGGATCGTGATCTCCGTGTATGAGACAGTAAAATACATAAGAGGAAAAAGTAAAAATAACGCATAAGGATTTTCAAGTTTGTAAATAATTATTTAAAACAAGGACACGGATTGTTCATATCTATTGTGTACAATGGTTCTTTATTAAGAAAGAAAACAGGAGGATACAATATGAGATTACGTGAACGATTTCAAAGAATGATGTATGGAAGATATGGTAGTGACCAGCTTAGCAGGTTTTGTTTTGTCCTTTATCTTGTAATCTGGGTTGTCGGATTATTTATCCGCGTGCCACAGGTAAGGATTGGTTTAAATTTATTTTCTTATGTAATTATTTTTGTATATTTTTTCCGCTTTTTTTCGAAAAATATTTATAAGAGGCAGCAGGAAAATTTGAAATTTATGGCGGTATTTAACCGGGTAAAAAATTATTTTAATTATTTGAAGTTGAAAGTAAAGGAACGCGATGGCGTGAAAAAGATTTTTCGCTGTCCAAAATGTCACCAGATGATCCGTGTGCCGAAAGGACGTGGAAAGATTGCCATCCGCTGTCCAAAATGTAAATTTGAGTTTATTCGCAGAAGTTAGCTATTCCGGACTTGCTCAGCCAAAGCAAATGCGTTGTCATGCTTGTATGTAAGAGGCATTTGCTTTGGCTGAGCAAGCCCGAATAGGGCTCACATCCCCTATATGAGCATTTTTAGCCTTGAAAAGGCGGGAAAAGAACACGAAGTGTTCGAAATGCGAATAAAGGGGTGGGGAGTCAGGAATAGTTAGCTATTCAGCATCGTAAGAAAGGATCTTTTATGTTTGGCTATGTCATAACCAATAAACCGGAATTAAAGATTCGGGAATTTGCAAGATACAAAGGCATTTACTGCGGTCTCTGTCAGAGCCTGAAAGAGAAGTATGGCAGAACCGGGCAGATGACCCTTACGTATGATATGACATTTTTGGTGCTTCTGCTTTCGTCTCTTTATGAGCCATCGGAAGAAACGAAGCAGAAACGGTGTCTTGTGCATCCGGCGAAAAAGCAATGGATGATCCGAAATGAAATTACAGAATATGCGGCGGATATGAACATTCTGCTTTCGTATTACCATTTTCTGGATGACTGGGAGGACGAAAAAAGTGTTTCCGGGCTGGCAGGTAAGACAGCGTTTCATCGGAGGGCAGAGAAGATCCGTAAGAAATATCCGGAAAAGGCAGAAGTGATACAGACACAGTTGGAAGAATTAGCTAATCTTGAAAAACAACAGGTAACAGAGCCGGATGCTGTCAGCCGGCCATTTGGTACCTTGATGGCAGAATTGTTTTGCTATAAAAAAGATCCCTTTGAGAATACGCTCCGCCGGTTTGGCTTCTTCCTGGGAAAATACATATATTTTCTGGATGCGTTTATGGATCTTGAAAAAGATCGGAAAAAGGGAAGTTTTAATCCTTTTTTTGAACAGGAAGAAAGGACGGATTTTCCAAAAAATGTATTGGATATATTGGAAGGAACGATGCGCGCAGCTATCGTGGAATTTGAAAAATTGCCATTGGAACAGGATGTGACGATCTTACGGAATATTTTGTACGAAGGTGTAAAGATAGAACTTCAGAAAAAACAGATCCAGTTAGAGGAAGAGAAGATGGAGGATAAAAAGAATGAATGACCCATATCAGATTTTAGGTGTGACAAGAGATGCCAGTGACCGTGAGATTAAAAAAGCATATCGTGACCTGAGCCGTAAATACCATCCGGATTCTTACGCGGGAAAATCGGAAGCAGAAGCAAATGCGGCGGCTGAAAAATTCAAACAGGTTCAGGAAGCCTACAATCGGATCGTGGATGAGCGTTCCGGAAAAGCGACAGGAAGTTATGGAGACTTTGGTGGATTTGGCGGATTTGGTGCTGGTCAGGGAAGACAGAATTACAGTGAAGATGAGCAGCATATGATGGCCGCTATGAATTATATCCGGGCGCGCCGTTATAATGAGGCGCTAAATGTATTAAATGGAATATCGAATCACAATGCGGCATGGTATTATTATAGTTCCATCGCCAATATGGGACTTGGCAATAACAATGTGGCACTCGAGCAGGCAAAACAGGCGATGGATATGGAGCCGGGAAATATGCAGTACCGTCAATATTACCAGCAGCTGCAAAATGGCGGCGGATTCTATGGAGGAAGCCCATTTGGAAGTCCGTTTGGCGGCGGTTATGGCGGTGGCGGAAGCTACGGTGGTTATGGAAGTTATGGCGGAGGATATGATTCCTGTGGAACCGGAAATCTCTGTTGTGATCTCTGGTGTGCCGACACGTTGTGTGAATGTATGGGAGGCGATCTTTGTTCATGCATGTAGAGCAGACAAAAAGAATAGCAGGAGTGGGAATGTTATCCGCACTTTCTGTTCTGCTTCTGGCAGCAGGAAGTTTTGTGACGGTAAATACGCTGTTTTTAACAGCATTGGCGGCATATCTTGTGGGATATGCTATCTTTCGTTATGGACTGCCCGCCGGATTGATGCAGTGTGTGATCTGCACGCTGTTAGATGCCTTTTTAAATCCGGATAAGTTCAATTTTTTTGTTTATCTGGGATTTGGCATTTACATAATTTTCAGTGAATTTGTTTTCCAAAAGGCAAATAAAATCAAAGATCCGAAAAAAAAGATGCGCAGACAGTTGATTTATAACTGGATTTTGTTTAATATAATATATATCCCGACCGTTTTATTTTTTGAAAACATATTGATCCGGGAGGCAGCTTTTAACGGATCAGCGCAAAAATGGATCCTTCTTGCCGTCGGACAGGTTGGATGGTGGATCTACGATAAAGCATACCGGGAATTTTTCCGCTTCTTAAGAGAACGGAAATTATTGAAAAAATAGGAGGTTTTGAAACATGCAATTTGCAGAATTACAAAAACAAATGATTGCCGCAATGAAGGCAAAAGATAAAGTGAGAAAAGAGGCGATTTCATCCTTAGTATCCGCTGCGAAAAAAGTAGCGATCGATGAAGGATGCCGCGATGACATTTCCGAAGAGATCGTAGGACGCGTGATCTTAAAGGAAATGAAGACCGTAAAAGAACAGATTGACAGCTGTCCGGACAGCCGCGAAGATCTGAAAGCAGAATATCAGGCAAGATATGATATCATCGCTGAATTTGCACCGCAGATGATGAGTGCAGAAGAAGTGGAAAGTTACATCACAGAAAAATTTGCCGATGTCGTAGCGACAAAAAATATGGGACAGATCATGAAAGCCGTTATGGGGGATCTGAAAGGAAAAGCCGACGGAAAAGTGATCAATGCGACCGTGAAGAAACTTTGCCAGTAGGAAAGAATAGAGATGACCGGTAAGTGACCAGTAAATGATCAGGGGATGATCGTTTACTGGTCGTTTTTTGGGAAGATTTGTTTTGCGTTACCCAAAAGGAAAAGAAGCCGCAAAGGAGATTACGAGCCGGGGGGTTACATTGGAAGAATATGTCTCTACTCTCCGTAGGTAGCCTTTTCCATCCACCTGCCTTATAATGGGAACATGGAGGTGCAAGATTATGAATCAATATGTAACAGGAGCAGTTATTAAGGAACTGCGTCAAAAAAGCAATATGACACAGGCAGTGCTTGCTATGGTTGTTTTCGACACTCCCAAAGGGTGTGTCGGTGTTTGGAAAACTATAGTTTTGGTACAGAGGGAACAGGAAAGGTTAAGGATAGATAAAATTAATTCAGACGATATTAAGCGAGAAATTTAGATTCGTTGATATACTTATTGAGCTATTCGGCATTACACAACATTACAATTACATTCCAAAGCATTATAATTGTTCCATTTGATGATAGATGCTAAAATAATTAATTTAAGAAAAGAGGTGGTCATGTGATTAACATTGCAATTTGTGATGATGAAAAATACATATCAGATAAAATTAAAAAGCTGGCACTTGATTTTTTTCACAGAAAAAATGTAGAAATAAAAATTTCACAATTTGGGAGCGGCGAGGAATTACTAAGATACAACAAAAGTATAGATATTTTGTTTTTAGATATTCAAATGGATGGCATAGATGGTATGGAAACTGCAAGAAAGCTGCGTAGTCAGAATTATAAAGGTTACCTGATTTTTATAACTGTTTTAAAGGAAATGGTATTTCAGGCTTTTGAAGTGCAGGCATATGATTATCTGGTAAAGCCAATTGAAGAAGAATATTTTGACAAAAAAATGGAGAGATTATTTGCTTCCATGCAAAATGCCAATGAAGCAAAATTGCTTGTTCGGAAAGGATACGAGAGCAATATTATTTCCTTTGATGACATCATTTTTTGTGAAATTATAGACAGAAAAATATATCTGCATTTAAAGTCGGGAGAAGTTATTGATTACTATGACAGAATTGAAAATCTTGAAACAAAACTGGATGGGAGATTTTTCAAATGTCATAGAAGTTATTTAATTAATTTGAGCTATTTGAAAAGTTATAAAAATGGAATGGCATATATGATAAATGATCAGACGATACCGGTATCACGCTTACGGAGCAAAGAATTTTCAAGTGTTGTTTTGAAATATATGAAGGAACGGAGAGTGTGAAAGAATGGATGGATTAGATATTTTCAATGTATATATTATGGGAAGCATTGAAATGTTGACGGTTTTTCATTTCTTTACCAGATTTCTTAAGAAAAAGGTAAAGTTTATTTATTATATATTGTTTACTATTTTTGGAATTGCTGTTATTAGGATTTTTACGGATGGCAGTATTATGGAGTTATTGGTATATGTTCTGCTGTTGATGGCAGGTGGATTTTTTATATGTAAAACATATAATATATTTGTCGGTTTATATGCGGTTGTAATGATTGAAATAATGCACTTATGCTATGGAATTTCTAATTCGGTATCGTGTATTTTAGCTCCATTTTTATTTTTGGAGAATCCTAAAGCAGTTAGCTTTTTCTTTATGATAATAAGTAGCATTATAGCTCTTGTTACATCTGTTTTGTGTTATCAGGTTATAAATAAATATTTTTTATATGATGAAACAGTTAGGACAAAATATGCTCTTATGATTTTAATACCGACTTTATTGATTTTTATAGTGAGTGAATATATTAGTTTAAATATTTATGGAGATACCATTACGATAGAAGCAGATGGCAGTTTACCTAGCATAAGTCCATTTCCAATACTGTTTATACAGATATTAGGGATAGCCAGTCTGTTTTGTATCATGTTTTCTTACAAAAAATTGATGGAAAGTTTCAAATTAAGCAGAGAGTTATCACTGTTAGAATTGGAAAAACATTCTTTGAATCAGTATGTGGAGGAAGCAAAAATACGTTATGAGAAAACAAAATCATTTCGGCATGATGTGAAAAATCATATATCCATTGTCAAAGAATTGGTACAGAATGGAAATATAGATGCCGCATTGAAGTATATGAGTGATATGGAAAATTTAACAGCGGATATGTCATTTCCGGTAAGCACTAATAATCCTGTACTTGATATTCTGATTGGAAATAAATTGGGAATAGCCAAAAACAATCAGATAGTGGTGCAATGTTCATTTATTGCTTCATATCCATGTGGAATTGCTGATATTGACTTCTGTATTATTTTTTCTAATGCATTAGATAATGCTATTTCAGCCTGCAATCGAATGAACCATGGCGAACAAAAATATATTCATGTAACGGGAAAAGTGCAGGGTGATTTTCTATTGATTGAAATAAGTAATAGTTACAGTGGGAGAGGGAGCCTTCGCAGCGGAACCGGACTTGCCAACATAAAAGCAGTTGCAGAAAAATATCATGGAGCTATGGAAGTAAGAACAGATGGAGAAAAATTTACTTTAAGTGTTCTTTTAATCATTCCGCAACAATCAGAAAGCATTTCACAACAAGTTTGTTAAAAACAGCTATATGAATGACGAATAGAAAATTGTAGGTATATTTAATTGTAACAAAGTAAAGGAGAACGATTTATGTCAATGGAAATAAGCGGTAATTATAAGGATTACAAAAATGAGTATTTAGAAAGGGCACAGACAGAGCAGGATAAAGTAAAAAGAACTTCACAAGAGCAGAGGGCGGAAGATAAAAGTGAAGGGGTTCCAATTCCAAAGGACGAGTATATCAGCAGTGAAAAATCCGGCAGCAAGCCCAGTGGTCTGTATCGTTTAGGGCAGGATGAAAACGGTAATCCAAAAGTGATGTATGATGATCCTAAGAGAGCGGCAAAGGCGAAAGATGTTCAACCAAAGGAGGAGCCAGCGAAAAAGGCAGAGAAATGTACGACAAATACAGATAATGTTGACAGAGAGATTGAGAAGCTCAAAGAGGAAAAGAAACAGCTTGAACAGCAGATAAAGGCTGCGGCGGGAGACAAAGAAAAGGTTAAGGTATTGGAGAAAAAGCTGGTTCAGATTGAGGGGCAGTTAAGCCAGAAAGATAATGATACATACAGGAGACAGAATGCAGTAATTTCTTAAACAAATTATGTATATGAGGGAGTGAATAAGAGGAAAAGGCTTTATTCACTCCTTTTGCAAAAGGAAAGAAATTCAGGTTATGAGATGGTCAAGTGAGCCTGTGAAAAAAATCATTGATTGGAATATCTCTTTTCAAACGGTGTCATGTATCCATTTGATGAATGTGGACGTATATGATTGTAATAGAGACTGTTTCAAGTTTTGTGTAAAATCAAAAAACTGATATAAGATTTGTTGATAGTTACTAAGAGCAGAGACCAGATTTTGGTTCTCTGCTCTTAACTGCATTATACAAGAAAAATTGGGTATGTCAAATAGAACCTGCAAAAGTTCTCAGATTTTTAAGGTTCCAATTTTTCCAATCGTTCTTCGAAATATATTTCTAGCTGGGCGCGTATTTGAGCCCAATCCCTGCGACGCCCGGTCCATTTTTTCGTGATATCCATGGTAGCCAGATAAAGCATTTTTAACAGACTGTTATCGCTTGGGAATACGGTCTTGCTTTTGGTTACTTTACGAAGCTGGCGGTTGAAGCCTTCGATAGCATTTGTCGTATAAATGAGTTTGCGAACTTCATCCGGATATTTGAAATATGTCGAAAGCGTTGGCCAGCGGTCACTCCATGATTTATAAATTTTAGGATACTTACCGTTCCATTTTTCTCCAAACGACTCCAGTTCCTCTAATGCGGCAGCTTCATCTGGTGCTGCATAAACAAGTTTCAGGTCTGCCATAAGCTTTTTCAGATCTTTGTAGGATACATATTTGGTTGTATTCCGAATCTGATGTATGATGCATTGCTGGATTTCCGTTTCTGGATATACTGCCTCAATCGCCTGGGGAAAGCCATTCAATCCGTCAACACATGCAATCAATATGTCCTGTATACCACGATTTTTTAATCCGTTGATAATGGACAGCCAGAATTTTGCTCCCTCGTTCTCACCAACATACATGCCGATTACATCTTTTTTCCCTTCCAGGTCAATTCCCAGAGCAATATATACAGCACGTTTTACAATGCGTCCTTCACTACGCACATGGTAATGGATGGCATCCATGTAAACAACGGCATATACTTCCTGTAATGGTCGTTCCTGCCATTCTTTCACCAGCGGTATGATTTTATCTGTAATACGACTTATGGTACTGTCAGATATGTCTAAATCATAAAGTTCTTTCAAGTGTGCTTCGATATCTCCCGTTGTCATTCCTTTTGCATACATGGATATAATTTTTTCTTCCATATCCTGTGTAACTGTGTTTTGATATTTCTGAATCAACCGCGGCTCATACTCACCTTTCCGGTCTCTTGGAATGGCAACATCCATATCACCATAACTGGTATGCATGGTCTTTTTTGAATGTCCATTCCGGCTGTTATCGGTATCCTTATTCCGATAATCATACTTAGAATAGCCTAATTCTTCGTTAAGTTCCTCGTCGAGAGCCCCTTCCAAAAGAACGGACATCATGTCTCTCATGATGGAATTCACATCCGTTCCGCTCTTAATGCTGATATCATTATCTCTCAGATATCCTTGCATCATTTCGCGCATTGCTGCTTTCTGTGGTGTGTCACTTTTTCTTCTTGCCATAATAAAAACCTCCAAACTGAGTAATTATATCTTACACCAGTTTGAAGGTTTACACAAACTTTGGGATACTCCCTCAGAGGCAGTTGTTGCAAAATTTGCAACAACTGAATTTCGTTGTAATTCACCTTCTTCAAATATGTTTTTGATATGCCTTGAGATAGTAGATTTATCTCTTTGAAAAAGCTCTGCCATTTGGTCTAGTGACAGCCATACAGTATCTTCATCAAAGGTAGTTTCTATCTTGGTTAAGCCATCTTCGGTTGTGTACATAATTATGCTTGAATTTCTCATACAATCAGATCTCCTGTGTTGGTGTATCATTTTTCCTTGCTCTACTCTTATATACATTGTACTGATTCTTGCATTGCATTGTGGAGAGCAGAATTCCATGTTTGGCCGTGTGGCAGCAAATGCTTTGCCGCAGTGTTTACATACCTTCAGACTGGAATCGTCATCGGTCAGCACCAGCTTCTAATAATCCTTGATAGGATTGTAGATGGATGGCTTGGCATCGGCTGCAGGGGTTATATAACATTTCCCATCTGCAGAAGTGCGCCATTCATACTTATCATATCGTACCCAGTTTGAACTGGAGTTCTGAAAGATATTCTTCATTGTAATTCTTTTCTCTATAAAAACTATTACTATAATAACATGTCCGTGTGCATTTTCAAACAGCTTTTTTATCATTTGCATTATTTTTTTTTAGTGTGAATGTTACAAAAATGCTTGACCATCTCATATATCCTGATTGACTGTATGCCTTCACTTGGTATGAGCCAGGGAGGTGTGATCTTTTTCACAGAAAATCCATGGCAGCAGGCGGCTTAGGATCTGCCAGGACAGAAAGGCATACAGAGCACCTGCCACATTGGTGCCAATGCGGAGAGCAATGGCTGTTTTCACACCAAAGAGAGAACCGGCAATGGAAAGTGCCCCAAAGGTGTTAAAGACGGTCTGCCAGGAGTAACCGGCAGAATATCCTACGCCGATACCGCCGATGACACCGATGTATGGATACAGCCAGGCCGGCAGGGTGTTATATAACACAAGGAAGATGCCACAGCCAAGGATGTTAAAGACACCTCTTTTCCAAGTACGGTCTTTGCTGTCTTCCGGAAAAGGAAGGCACACGCTCATGCAGGCAATGCCTGCCCACATAGCCCGGGGCAGGGAAAGCAGCTGCATGATAAACATAGCCGAGCAGACGATCCAGGTAAGGGATAAATACCACTGGCTGCGGGCAGATTTTAAGTTAAATTCACGGAACAGATCCAGAAAACTACGCCGGTAGGGGCGTTTTTTTTGATTCTTGTAAAAGACAAGCATACAGACCATCATGCTGACAAGCAGCCCCAGTACCCGGAGAAGATAGGCTCTGCCGGTAACATCGTAGCCGTAGAGCAGAAGATATCCTAAAACGAAGGTGGACTGGTTGTACATGATCACATTGTGACATCCAAGGATCATTAGCAGCAGGATGCTGATGAAATTTACCAAAAGAGATGCCGGTGCCGGCAGGGTGTTGGCCAGACGGGGACCGGTGATCAAAAGGGTAAAAATACCAGCAATACATATAAGCCCATGGGAGGTGCGGATGCCGAAGTCAGCCTGGCGCAGCACCAGAAGAGCCAGCAGAAAAACCACTCCGGCTACGCTGTTGTCAGAACCAAAGAGCATGCTAAAAAGTGTCACAAACACAAAGCAGAAGGCCATCACAAGATAGACTTTAAAATTATAGATAAGAATGTGGCGTCTTTTCTCTTTTGGATCGGTTGTGTTTTTGATCAAGGCTTTGGAGCCGGTCGAACTTAATTGTAATTCTTCATAAAAAGTCATAGAAAATTGTCTCCTTGTCGTAGGTAGTATGGCATACCATACTACGGAATGGGAAAAATGTCAAGGATCTCCTGCGCAACTGGAAGAAAGAATTCCTTGCAAATGCTTCTCTTGCTTTTGATAACAAGAGGGAATATTGCTTCATTTTTAGGTCTGGTACCAAGTGAAGATTCCAGTGATACGCGAGTTAATCGCTACAGTATAACAAAGGCCGGAAACAGTCACTTGCGAAGACTTTTAGTTGAAGTAGCCCAGAGTTTTACAAGGGGAAATGTAGGACATAAATCAGTGGCGTTGAAGCAAAGGCAGCAAGGGAATCTATCGGAAATAATTGCGTATGCAGATAAAGCAAATGAAAGGCTTAGACGTAGGTTTTACAAAATGACACTGAACAAAGGAGTTAATCGAAATGTGGCAACAACAGCAATAGCAATAGCAAGAGAATTAGCATGTTTTATCTGGGGAATGATGACAGAACATGTAAGTTAGTAGAATATTCAACTGTTTCAATCAAGGATGCTTCGCATCGCCATTGGCGACAAGTCCTTGACAAAAACAGATGAATATTAATAAGGGTAATCAAGCAGAAGAAACTGACTTTGTCAGATTTCATCTGCAAAAACAACGAATTAACATTGGATACAGAGGCGGGGGCTTAGAGCATTTCTAGGTCCGAATTATTTGCGAGATACCTCTGTTGACATTATATTTATATATTTTGATTCACGCTGGGAGACGGCAAGATTCACGGCGGACCATTGACCTGTAGGTAACCAATCCACGAATAACAGAGTGGCCAAGGCCGGGGACTGTTAGATCTGAGGCTCTGCCTCTGTACCCAGTGTTAAAATTTAAAGAAAGGAAAATATGTGGTGATTTCTTGAAATTTATTCTTGACAAGAGGTCACTTCATAACAGGTATAGAATGAATAAAAAAATACAGTATAGTATGCTTATTATATTGATTATTGCAATTACATGCATTGGAGCGAATATTAATAGGAACTTGGTGAAACAGAAAAATGTTAAAGAGTCAATTGTTGAGAAAAATGCTATGACACCAATGTCTAGCATCAAATCAGAGGAGCAACAACATAATTATTATTTTAAAGCAATGAAGAATGAACAAGAAGAAATAAATTATGTTAAAGAGAATGGCAAGTTTGCATATAAGTATTGTTTTTATGATATTGATAAAAATGGAATTGATGAGTTAATTGTTCAGGGAGATTATTATAATTATGCAATATATACTTTGAATGGCGACAAAGTAGAAGGATTAGCATGGAATAAATATGGTGGTAACTTGAAGATTTATCCAACGAAAGGAATTTTTTGTTGGGAGGGTGGACACAACAATAGTGAGTACATAGAGTATATTGGGATTAAAGATACACAAGCCAAAGAAGCAGCGTCAAAGTCGTGGTTGTATAAGTTTACAGAAGATTCTATGCGCCCGTACCATTATGTTTACAAGATAAACGGAAAGAAAGTAACAAAAAAGAAATATAAAAAGTATGTTGATGCTTTAAAAAAAGAAAAAGCTATAACAGCAAGTAAATTAAAATGGCGTCAGTAGTTTACTAGATGTTCGGTATTAATAATGGAAAGTATGTGAATTTTTCATAATGGAGAAAGTGTATTGCAACATTTCTAAATGCTGAATCGTCGTATTATATAAAAGAGAAAGAATTGCCAGAACAAAAAGACTGCTAAAAGAGGAGATAGCAACTCAATGAAGAAAACTGTATTACATAACTATCTGTTTTTATGTCTGGTGGCATTTGCTTCAATGTCTTTGTGTATAACGTGCAACCGGGAATTCAGATTGATTATGCATGAAATCAAGGGAAACAAAAAATCAAAGATTTATTATTGCTCCAGACAGGCATCTGATAATCTAGTGTTTTTTCACTCTGAGCAGGAGGCACAGAATGCCGGAAGGAAAAGAGGTAGAGGAGAGATACTATGGATATGATGGAATGGTTTAATGTGATAGCAGGCATTTCTTCTATAATTAGCCTGCTGATTTCAATTTTTGTCGCATCGAAGGTTGTTAAATTATCTAATTCTAACAACAATAATGCTGGAGTAATACAGACAGGGGATGGAGTGCAGAAAGTCGCAGAAGGGAACTCTGTTATTGCAGATGAGGGGGCGACATATTACGATTACAGAGAAGCGACCATTTTGGGAGAGATTGATGAACCACCCGTATTAACAGAAAGCAGATATCCTGTTTTAGCGGATGAGAGTTATAGATATAGTGAAAATGTGGCAGAAAGGTTATGTAAAATGATTACTCCCGGTAATGCAAATAACTATTGTTTTATAGTAGATTTTAGCAATATTATTTCAAAGCCGAAGAGGAACCGGTGGATTGGTTATACGATTCAATCTTTGCCGATGGGTGACTGGCGTACTTTTGTCAATGAGAATTATGCATTAGAATTTCAGTATATGACAGATTGGAATATACAATGTATCAACTTGGAAATAACAAATACACGTATAGGGAAAAAACTATGTAGAAGAAAACTGCAGTTATCCGCAGAGGAACAAAAATTTTCTCTTCCACTGGGGAAATACATAAAATCTGTGGAGGATTGGAAAGCGGTAAATGAAATTTGTTTTGTTTTTTTTCCGGAAGAGTGTGTGGTGCAAAAGGGAAGTGTATTTATAACGGATGTAGTGCTGATAAAAGAGTAAAGGAGTGAAAACATATGAATACTCTTGAGTTGATGGCGTCAGAAGAAAATCTGATACGGGCTTTAAACGAAGATATTTTGCCTAGCAATAAGAATTTAGTGTATTTATATGATTTACTAATGGCATAGGAAATTGCAGGCACTGTTGCCGTTGATGGACGCTGGGAAATCGTCTTATAGTTTTCATAGATGAATGGGATCGGTGTAAGCCAAGTTATGTAGTACACTTATTGGAGCAGATTAAGCATTATTTATGTGATGACATAGTCGACAATTGTTATGGAATACAGCAATTCTTATTAAAGTAAAGTTAAGTAACGTCCAATAAATTTAATGTTGGAGTAAACAGTAAAGGTTCGAGAGGAACGTGTTGTCAGAAACATGATTCCTCTTTTCTTTTACATATGGGAAGATTGAATTCTGAGCAAAAAGGGGGAAGATTAGATATGGGGAAAACAACTAGTAAGAAGATGATTCCGTTATTGATACTTAGAATCTTATGGAAGCACGCAGATAAGGAGAACATGGTTACTATGGATTTTATCTGCAATCGATTGGAAGAGGATTTTGAAGCAGAAAGAAGAATGACAAGATTGGGATTACAAAAACTGGTTTCATCGAATATTCGTCAGCTGAACTTGTTTTTTCAAGAAACACAATGGAAACCGGATGGACAAAAGGAATTGCAAATATGTGAAAGAACGGTTGCAAACCCAAACCAATCGGGCGGTTATATAAAAATCTATTATCTGAATGGCCGATTGTTTACTGATACAGAAATTCGCATGCTGCATGATAGTATTTTATTTTCTCCGGGGATAGATAATAATTGCGCCAAAAGGCTGCTTGAAAAGTTGAAACGATATGCCAGCAAATATTTTGGCAGCTGGTTTGAATTTGTGAAGTACCGTGAAATGCTAAAGAGAACAAAAAATGCGTATATTTATAATTACTTAGTTGAAATCGGGAAAGCGATTAAAAGATCAAGAACAGTATCATTCCGGTATCGAAAAAATGGGAGACTGACAGATAAAGTGTTTAAAGTATCCCCGTATTTTTTGATCATTAGCGGAGGCTGGTATTACTTGATCTGCAATACAGATGGAAGGGATGCGCTGTCGCATTATCGAATCGACCGGATGGAGCAGGTGGAAATGAACTTTGAGCGTGGGCGAGATTTTTATTCTGTAGAAAGTGTTGACGAGTTTTTTGAAATCTCAAAGTATTTGGAAGAGCATCCACGTATGTCATATGAAGAGCCAGTCAGTGCTACACTTTTGGTTGATGAAACACTGGTGGAAGCGGTGGAACTGGAATTTCGAATTACATCAAAAATGAAAGCGCAGGACAATATTTTTCGGATGAGGATTGTTTCAACGAAAACCGCCATCTGTAACTGGATTATAAACCTTACAGAATATATAAGAATTGAGACGACATCCGATCCTTCCATTATTGAACTTTTGTGTTATCGGGCGAGATGCATTATAGAACTATATCAAAAAGCATAATAATAACAGGATTAGTCGAAAATTCCAAAAAAGTGGAAATTTCAAAGTGTATTATGTGATTGGTTGTAAAAAGAATATCACGGATTACCGTGGTACTTACCACGGAACAAATAGTCTACCATACAATAAAAGGGTAGTGTATACTTTACTTGTGGTCACAGGAAGGATGTGGATGCTTGAAAGATGTATAAGAGCATAGTCCGAGAAAAACTAATTCAATATTTAGAAGCAACAAAAATGTCAAAGTACAGATTTTCGCAGAAGAGCGGAATGTCGCAAAGTACGTTGTATGACATACTCAGAAAAGAAGATTATGATATTCGGGAAAGCAATATTGTTAAGATAAGTCATGGAATGAGCATTGAACCTTTTGAATTGTTTCAAACGAATGAACAGATTGTGGTACTGCAGAAAATACAGGAGATTGAACTGATCCAAGAATCAAGATTGCTTCCGGCGGAATATCAGGAAATATTGTTTGAGTTTTTGCAGAGCTTAAGAATGATTGCAGAAAAGAAGATTTAAAAAGTATGTTTCACTTAGTACATAAAACATTGTATATGAAGAAATTTGATTGACAAAATCAAAATTTCTTCATAATATAATAGATAGAAAGCACTGGACATCCACACAAAGGATGTAAAGATTTGTGGCTATGTTATAATTTTGGTTATAGCAAACTGCGTGGCACAGTATCCTAGAGGAAAATGCCATATCCAATATGAGGATTAGGTCATATGCGATTGGCTTGAGGGTAACAGCTTAAGCAAACTGCCAGTGGTGATTCTAAGGGAAGCGAGAGCTTCCCTTTTTTTGTGGCATAGTGAAGGAAAGAAAGAGAGAATAAAGATGGGAAAATCAAAATTGCTAAAGAAAATACATAGTGCAGCGATTAATTATCAAAAACATTTAGCAGGAAGAACTTTTCTTTATGTATATGAGGATAGTTATGTTGAAATCGTCTTTAAGAGTTCTTCATTCTTACATTTAACCGGAGTGAAGACTAATTTGAAAGCAAAAGGTTTTTTCCTTCACGCAAAGAAGAAAAAAGGGTTAAGACCAAGTGAAGTGATGTTTGATAAGACGCATCCGTATGATCTGGCGGAAAGGAAAATCAATCATTTGGAGAATTTGTATAAGGTTACATGCACCAATGTAATGATTGCGACAGAAATAGTGACGATAACGGCTATATATAAAATAGGAGTAACTAATTTTCAATTTGTTCTTTTGTGCGGACCGAATCGGGACAAGACAGGAACTTTGATTGATGATTGTCTGGTTCCCTATTCGTTCCGAGTAGAGGATATCAGTACTAGCAGATTTGAAGAACTATATGAGGTAAAATACATTTTTTCAAAGCAGACGAACGAAAAAAGTTATTCTACAATAACATATAAATCAGAAGATTCAATATCGGATCTGCCAGACAACATTAGAGAAAAAGTAAAAAATATTTAGAAAAATGTCAAGGTGGCTTACAGGCCGCCTTGTTCATGTTTTCGGAAGTTTCCATGCTTTTTTGCGATAAACCGTGGTATATGCTGCGGAATAAATAGTCTAGTCAAACAAAAAGTCCCTTTTTATACTAAGAGTGTGTCTACAATAAGGACACATTAACTGAATATGATGATTTCGTCGGACGTCCAAAGCAGCTACGCATTGCGCCGAAACGCAGATACGCCATGACCGGTTTATACCGTGAGCGAGAACATCCATGCAAAATAGGAACTGTGGTGGTTCCGGGTTGCGACTGCTTTATAATAATGATACTCCCCGTATGGGTCCAATGATAGAGGGTGCAAGTCCCGAGTGCACTGCTAACCACAGTGACCGATGATTTCAACTGGAGCAATAAGCAACCCTGTCAATGAGAGCGTATCCGAAGCGGTATGCTGTTATTGGCAGAGATGCCAAGTGAAATTCTTTGGAAGAACTTTGAACTTTCTGATTCTGAAAATATGCATCTAAAGTGTGTAACAATTTTGGATGCATACATTTCAGAAAGTAAAAGAGTACTGAGACAAGAAAGGAAAAACTGCAATAATGAAAAAAGATGGGCAAAAAAAGTTTGTCAGATATAAAGAAGGAGCTGAAATGTATAGTATGAGTATGCGCAAATTTCAGGATATGGCAAAAGATGCGGGAGCTATTTATAAAGTTGGGAAAATGGCACTTGTAAATTGCGAACTGTTTGAAATGTACTTGGAGACATTTAGAATTTAGAAAACATACATGAGATTTTGTTTGACGAAAAGTCTTGACAAATTGTTTAACAAAAAGTATACTGAAGATAGTAAACAATGTGAGGTGAGCAGATGGCGAAGATGGGACGTCCTAAGCAGAAAATAACGAAAAAGAAATCAATCGGTGTTCGTTTGTCTGATCAGGAATATGAGATCTTAATGCAATATGCAACTTCGCATAAGCTATCCATTACAAAAGTTGTACAGTGTGCTCTTGAACAATTTTTCAAGGGAAATTAGTACAGGTACAAAATCTCTTTTCTAGATAATGGAAAGGAGAATGTATGGCAAAAGCAAGAAAAGATAATAAAGGCAGAGCGCTACGCAAAGGAGAAGTCCAGCGGTCGCAAGATGGACGATATGTGTATACATACACAAATCCAGTTGGCAAGCGATGTTACATTTATGCAAACACATTGATGGAACTTCGTGAAAAGGAAGATGAATTGAAACGAGACCAGTTGGATGGTATTGATTCTTATGTGGCGGGAAAAGCAGATTTGGATTTTTTGGTTGACCGGTATATGGCGACTAAGAATAATCTTGCCTCCTCGACTTACGCAAATTATCGTTACACATATGATCATTTTTGTAGTGACGGTTTCGGAAAAAGAAAAGTTACGGAACTTCGATATTCGGATGTACTAAACTTTTATCTTTCTCTAATTGATAAAGGTATAAAGGTTAAAAGTGTCGAAAGTTTGCACTGTGTGTTGCATCCGGCTTTTGATATGGCGGTACGTGATGACATTATCAGAAAAAATCCTAGTGATGGGGTTCTTTCAGAAGTAAGAAAGAGGCAGGGACGTAAGATGAAAGTGCAGCGCGCACTGACACTTGAGCAACAGCGAGAACTCTTGGATTATGTGACTGGACATCCGCTATATGATTATTGGCGTCCTCTTTTTACTGTTTTGCTTGGAACCGGGTGCCGCATAGGTGAAATTTGCGGGCTTCGGTGGCAAGATGTTGATATGGAAAATCATGTGATTGATATCAATCATAGTATGACATATTTCCGGAGAGGAAAGAAAGCACCATATACATTAGAGTTTAAAGCAGGTCCACCAAAGACGAAAGCTGGGATACGAAAAATTCCAATGTTGGATGCTGTGTATGAAGTGTTGAAGGAGTTGTACGATGAGCGGAAAAAGAATGGAATTAGTCCATTAGTGGTAGATGGCATGACGGATTTCATCTTTATCAATAAAGCAGGTTCTTTATATAAACATTCAGCGATTGACCATTCGATTCGACGCATTGTTAATAATCATAATGCTGAAGAAGAGGTTAGGGCGAAAAAAGAGCATAGAGAACCGATTATGTTACCTTTTTTCTCATGTCACACCTTTAGACATACTTTTTGTACCAGATTTTGTGAAAACGAAACAAACGTTAAAGTGATTCAAACTGTCATGGGGCATGCGGATATAAATACTACAATGGATATTTATGCCGAAGTGACAGAGACGAAGAAAAAAGAGGCAATGGAAAATCTATCAAAAAACTTAAGGATTTTCTAGGAAAGAGTCCCAAGAAATGGACGCACATATATTTGCAACAAATTTGTACTTTTGCAACAGATTTGCAACAAATACGCACTTGATAATGCATATGGGTACTGCATTGTGCATATTAAGAAAGCCTGAAAAAAGCCGATTTGTGTGATAATGCATGGTAGTGCATGGAAACATAAATACATTCAGGACGTGTCGCTACAATCATCGAGTAATTTGTAATTTAAAATTTTATATTTTAGATTGTATTCCGCAATCCTTGAGAAATCAGGGGTTGCGGTT
>ERZ827469.1670-NODE-1670-length-19090-cov-3.073391_pt1 | contig 19090 bp, 14 predicted proteins | sample MGYA00519917_ERZ827469 | MGnify/ENA primary metagenome ERZ827469 (study PRJEB31778, sample SAMEA3449314) | human gut metagenome | biome: human gut; feature: human-associated habitat; material: faeces | place: United Kingdom | collected 2010/2012 ... | reverse complement strand
GAGCCGTTCTGCTGCTGCCCGCGCCGTCGAGGAGGGGCGTGTGCTCGTCTCGGGCGGAAAGGTTGCCAAAAAGCACATCGTCACGGCGGGGGAGCCCGTCGTGTACGAAGTCGAGGAGACGCTCGAACGCGCTCCGGTGTCGGGTGAGCCGATAGATCTTGACATCAGGTTCGAAGATGACGACGTCATCGTCTTGTCCAAGCAAGTCGGGCTCGTCTGCCACCCTTCCGTCGATCATTTTGACGGAACGCTTGTCAACGCGCTCATTTATCATTGCGGTAAAGATCATCTTTGCAACGTCCAAGGTGAAGACGATCGTCTTGGGATCGTGCATCGCCTCGATAGGGATACGAGCGGGCTTATGCTCGCCGCCAAATCAGATGCGGCGGGGTATGCCCTTATGGAGGATATTCGCGCTCGTGCCGTCGACCGACGCTATATCGCGCTCGTTCACGGTGTCATGGCCCATGACACCGGCATGATCGATGCACCCATCGCGCGCAGCGCGGACGAACGCACGCGCATGGCCGTCAGGGACGTTCCCTCTGCCAGGGAGGCCATCACCACGTTTCGCGTTCTGGAGCGCTTCGAGCACGGTAGGCGTGATGACGGATACTCGCTCATCGAGTGCAAGCTCTTCACCGGGCGCACCCATCAGATTCGCGTGCATATGCAGTACACGCGCCATCCTATCGTGGGGGATCCCGTGTACTGCGCCAACGGACCGCGTGAAGAGGCGGCGCAACTTGGACTCGGGCGCCAGTTCCTGCATTCTTTCCGTATCGGCTTCGATCATCCGGTTACCGGAGAGCCTTTGTCGTTCGCGGACAACCTTCCCGCCGATTTGCGGCGTGCGTTGTCCTCGCTCTCCGAGAGGAGCATGGGCGTGACCGATGCGGGCAGGGAAGTGCATGCTCTCATGGCCGAATCGCCCACGCCGAGCGTCGAGGGGGTTTTGCATGGATGAGCGCAGGTCTCGCAAGTTCGCGGGGCGTCGTCATGATGCCGACGGGCAAGCCGGCGCCCGCCTCGGTGTTCTTCTCGTCAACACAGGCACGCCTAAGGAGCCGAGCCCGCGGGCGGTGAAGCGGTATTTGAGTCGTTTTCTCATGGATCCGCGTGTTCGCCCGATGAACCGATTCGCCTGGTGGTTCATCTTGCATTTCGCCATTTTGCCGAAACGGGCCGTTTCATCTGCGGAGAAGTACCGGCTTATCTGGACCGATGAGGGTTCGCCCCTCGACGTTGCTCACAGAAAGCTTGCGGACGGCCTCTCCTCGTATTATCTCGAGCGCGGTGTCGACGTCGCTGTTTCCTACGCGATGAACTACAGCGCCCCTTCGGTTCTCGACGGGATTCGCGCTCTTGCGTCGCAGGGAGTTGACGAGATCGTGGTGCTCCCGATGTATCCGCAGACGGCGTTTTCGACAACCGGATCCGTGCGTGATGCGGTGAAAAGGGCGGTGCGGCGATCTCGCTTCCGCGGCGGTGTTTCCGTTGTCGATGGATATCACGAGAACAGCGTTTACGTGAAGGCCGTCGCCGCTTCGATTCGTCATGCGGGTTTCGATGTGGACTCCGACGATCGGCTGTTTTTCTCGTATCACTCCATTCCGCTGACGGATATCGAGGCGGGCGACACCTACGAGCTTCAGACGGGGGCGACGAGCCTGGCGATAGCCAACGAGCTCGGGCTTGACAGGCGGCGCTGGACCGTGGGTTATCAGTGCCGATTCGATAAGGATCGTAGCTGGCTTGCGCCTTTCACCCGGGCGACTCTTGAAAGTTGGGCGCGTTCCGCCTCCGACGCGCGGGTTTTTCTGGTTTGTCCCAATTTCGCCGTCGATTGCCTCGAGACGCTCTACGATGTCGAGCATGAGCTGAAGCCTGCGTATTTGGAAGAGCGCGCGAGATCTCGAGGCTCGTCGTGCGTATCCTCCGATATGGAGGATACGTTTGTCTACGTGCCTTGCCTGAACAAGAGCCGGGCCCACTTGAGGGTCCTCGTTTCCGTCCTGGCACCCTATGTTCACGATTTCGACGAAGAAGGTGATCTGCGATGAGCGTTGAGCAACCATGCGTGCTGATAGGGGTGACGGGCTGTATCGCCGCCTATAAGAGCTGCGAGATTCTTCGCGGTTTGCAGAAGGCAGGCGTTCGTGTGAAGGTGGTCATGACCGAGCACGCCACGCGCTTCGTCGACCCCACGACGTTTCGTGCGCTGACGCGCGAGCCCGTTGCCGTCGGGTTGTTCGACGAGCCGGGGGATCCCATCCATCATATCTCGCTCGCTCAGGAATGCGATGTGTTTCTCATCGCGCCGTGCACGGCGAACGTGCTGGCGAAGATGGCTTGCGGTATCGCCGACGACCTGCTCTCCACCACGGCTTTGGCAACCACGGCTCCTCTGCTTGTCGCCCCCGCGATGAACGTCCGTATGTACGAGGCGGCGGCGACGCAGGCGAACATGAGGACGCTCTCGGAGCGCGGCGTGCGCCTCGTCGATGCCGACGAGGGGTATCAAGCCTGCGGTGATGTCGGCCGTGGCAGGTTGGCAGACCCCGCCGTCATCGTCGAGCGGACGCTTGCCGTTTTGGACGAGGTGTTGCAGGGGCATGCGGGTTCCTCGGGACTTCCCGCGAACTCCGCCTCGGCGGCTTCCGAAAAACGCGATCTCGAGGGGATGCGCGTGTTCGTGACCGCGGGCCCGACCGTGGAACCCATCGATGCTGTTCGCTATATCTCGAACCATTCGAGTGGAAAGATGGGCTACGCCGTCGCCCGTGCTGCGGCGCGTCGCGGGGCTATCGTGCAAGTGGTGTCGGGACCGGTGAGCTTGGACGAGCCTGAGGGCGTGGAGATGGTGCATGTTCGCTCTGCGCGCGAGATGCTCGAAGCTTCTCGCGATCCCTTCGCGCGATCCGATATCGCGGTGTTCACCGCCGCCGTCGCCGATATGCGACCCGCTTTTCCAAGTGATCGCAAACTCAAGAAAGGCGTCGATGACGAGCTGCTCACGTCGATCTCGCTGGTGGAGAATCCCGATATTCTCGCGACGCTCGCGGCGGGGAAAAAACCCGGGCAGTGCGTGGTTGGCTTCGCCGCCGAAACCGACGACGTCATCTCCAACGCACGCAAGAAGCTCGAGAGGAAAAACGCCGACCTTATCGTCGCCAATGAAGTGGGCGAGGGCCGGGTGTTTGGCACGGATGACAACAAGGCGTGCATCGTTGGCTCCGACGGCGTGCTCGATGTCGAACGCATGAGCAAAGATTCGCTTGCCGACGTGATTCTCGACAACGCCCTTCGCGTGGTCTCGGGGCGCTGAGGCATCGTGGGCAAGGTGCTTCTGCCGGAAGGCCCCGTCCCTCCAAATGTCCGCAAGAGCATGCAGGGAAACAAGCGTCGCGACACGTCGCCTGAGATCAAGGTGAGGGCTCTTCTTCGCGAGCTGGGGTATCCCGGCTACCGACTCGATTGGAAGAAGGCTCCCGGACATCCGGACATCGCTTATCCCGGGCGCAAGATCTCTATTTTCATAAACGGGTGTTTTTGGCACCGCTGCCCGGTGTGCAACCCCTCGACGCCGAAGAACAACGTCGAATACTGGGAGGCGAAGTTCGCACGCAACGTCGAGCGTGACAAGCAAACGCGCGAGGCGCTTGAGGCCGCGGGTTGGAGGGTCGTCGTCATCTGGGAGCATCAACTGAGGAAAAGCGAGCTTGATAACACCCGCCGGATTCTCTATGAAGCCGTCAAACGCGAGGGAGATCCGCCCTACGACGAGCGGTTTCCCGTCCCGGGTGCGTTGTAGGCTGCGCGGGGGGGGATTTGCTTTCGCGCCCTCGTCACATCGCGGCGCCCTATCTGATCGCCGTCCGACGCGGATGACGCTTCTGTAATGTGCGTCGATCGCTCCGCATGATAGGATGAAGCGGATGTGCCGGGTTTTTTACGGGAACGGGGTTGACATGCGTATTCTGCTCGTCGAGGACGATGCCGGTTTGGCGCGCACGCTCGGAGATCTTCTCGTTTGCGAGGGGTACGAGGTATCCGTCTGCGCAACTCAAGATTATGCGCTCGCCCTTCTTCGTGAAGAGGTTTTCGATCTGGCGCTGCTTGACGTCTCCCTTGCCCAAGGCAACGGGTTCGCCGTATGCGCGGCCGCGCGCGACATCGCACCCGAGGTGCCGGTGATCTTCGTGACTGCATCGGATGATGAATATTCCACGGTCGCGGGACTCGATATGGGTGCTGTGGATTATATAGCGAAGCCGTTTCGCGCCCGTGAGCTGCTCTCGCGCGTTCGAGCTGCTCTTCGACGTTCGGGTGCTGCCGTAAGCGTTCTCAAGCTCGGTGACGTGAGCATCGACATCTCCTCGGCCCAGGTGACGAAAGACGGGGTCGAGGTCTACCTTTCCGCGCTCGAGTATCGGCTTTTGCTCCATTTCGCTCAGAACGCGGGCAAGCTCGTGACTCGCGATGCGTTACGCGACGCCATCTGGGACACGGCGGGGGAATACGTGTCTGACAACTCCCTCAACGTCTACATCAAGCGCTTGCGTGAGAAGATAGAAGATGATCCGGCAAGACCCGTGTTGATAACGACGGTGCGAGGACTTGGCTACAAGGTCGGTGCCTGAGATGCCGAAGGGTTTCATGAGCTTGCTGCTCCGCAATCGCTCCGTTCAGGTGCAGGCGTTGCTGCTGCTCGCATTGACGATCATGACCGTGGCAATTTGCGCATTCTTCGTCCGTGATCGCGCAGCCTGTGCGATCGTCGCCGTTTTCGGCGCGGTGGTGATTCTCGCCCACGTCCTCTTCTCGCTGCGCCGTCATCGCGAGATAGCTCGTCTTGCAGAGGAGGTCGATCTCGTCTTGCATGAAGGGCGCACGTTGTCCCTTTCAGCTTGCAAGGAGGGAGACGTCGAGGTTTTGCGCAACGAGATCGCCAAGATGACGGCTCAGCTTGCGCGCGTCACCTCGTCGCTCGAGGCGGAGAAGTCCTCCCTCGCCGATGCCATGGCCGATATCTCCCATCAGATCAGAACGCCGCTCACCACGCTGTCGTGTCTCGTTCCCGCCCTCGAGCGCGCCGAAGACCTTGCGGAGCGAAAACGCGTCTGCCGTGAGGTGGAGACGTCGCTCGATCGGATTTCGTGGCTCGTCTCTTCTTTGCTGAGGATGGCGAAGGCCGATGCGGGAGCGCTCGCCGTCGAGCAGCGGCCCGTTTCCATGAAGAATGCGGTGTCGCGTGCGACGGGGATGTTGGAAGCCGCGTTCGACGTGCGCGGGGTCGAGCTGATCGTCGACGTCGATGATGCGGTGAGCTTTGTCGGCGATGAGCGCTGGAGCGCCGAGGCTCTTCAGAACATCCTGAAGAACTGCTTGGAGCACACGCCTGCAGGTGGATTTGTGCGCATCGACGCTTGCGAAGATGCGCTCGCGACGCGTATCGTGGTGACCGATTCGGGGTGCGGCATCGCTCCGGAGGATCTTCCGCATCTTTTCGAGCGTTTCTATCGCGGAAGCCACGCCTCGACCCATGACGAAGGGGCTTTTGCAAGCGAAGGGTTCGGCATCGGCCTTTCCCTGGCTCGTTCCCTTGTCAGCGTTCAAAACGGCACCTTGCGTGCGGCCAACGTGGAGTCGGGAGGCGCGCGTTTCGAGGTGGCTTTTCCCAAGCTCACCGTCTAGCGTTTTGCACGATAGGGGGTGATTCGTTAAAGGGATCCTCATCGCCCTGACGAAGGCGGGCTATGCGGATTCTTCGGTGCTCGGCGCTCTTCGTGACGGAGCGTCTGCCAGATGACAACAAGGGGCGCAGCCCAAGCCGCGCCCCTTGTTTCTCGCACTATGCCCGCTTTGGCGGCAGGCGTCTGTCGTTTTCTGCGTTTAGGAAGATTGGAGACTACTCCTGAACCTCGGCATCCTTGCCCATGTTCACGGTCTTTCCCTCTTTCAGCTGAATGAAATAATCCGCCGTTGCGGTGAACAACACGTCGGAGGAGGAGTTCAACGCGGTCTCGCAGGAATCCTGGATCACGCCGATGATGAGTCCGATCGCCACGATCTGCATGGAGACATCGGGTTCGATGCCGAACAGCGAGCAGGCGAGCGGAATGAGCAGGAGGGACCCGCCGGCGACGCCGGATGCGCCGCATGCCGACACGGCGGAGAGGACGCACAGTATCACGGCGGTGATCGGGTCAACCGAGATGCCGAGCGTGTGCGTCGCCGCCATGGTCATGACCGCGATAGTGACGGCGGCGCCTGCCATGTTGATGGTCGCGCCAAGCGGGATGGAGAGGGAGTAGTTGTCCTTGTTGAGGCCGAGTTTGCGGCAAAGCTCCATGTTGACGGGGATGTTCGCAGCAGAGCTGCGCGTGAAGAACGCCGTGACGCCGGAGTCCTTCAGGCAACGCAGCACGAGCGGGTAGGGGTTCTTGCGCGTAACGGCGAAGACCAGAAGTGGATTGGTGATCAGCGCGATGAAGAACATGCACGCGACGAGCACCAGGATAAGCTGGCCGTACTCGATGAAGATGTCCATGCCGTTTTCGGAAACCGAGGTGTAGACCAGACCGAGGATGCCGAAGGGCGCGAGGTTGATGACCCAGCGAACAACCGTGGACACGGCGTCGGATACGGCGGTGAACACGTCTTTGACGTTCTGGCTTGCCGCGCGAAGCGCGATGCCCAGCATGACGGCCCAGGCGAGGATGCCGATGAAGTTCGCGTTCACCAGCGAATCAACCGGGTTGGAGGCGATGTTCATCACGAGCGTCGTGAGAACCTCGCCGACCCCGTCGGGCGATGATTGCTCGACGGAGGGGTTTTGCACGAGCGTGATGTCGATGGGGAACGCGAAGCTCGCGAACACGGCGACGAGCGAGGCGATGAGCGTGCTGGCAATGTAGAGCACGATGACCATCTTCATCGTGCCTGCCGCGCGAGCGTTCGCCAACGCGCTGATGACCAGGAAGAACACGAGGATGGGTGCGACGGCCTTCAACGCCGAAACGAACAGGCTGCCGAGCAACGCGATGAACTCGCTGACGCCCATGAGGATGTCGTTGCCGTCCACCACGGCGGCGGGCATCAGAAGCGCGAGCACGACGCCGATCACCAGGCCCACGATGATACGTTTGATCAGGCTGATCTCCGTATACTTACGGGCGATTGTCTTTAGGAACATAAATGGTCTCTCCTTATCCGTGTAATCCGACGATCTTGCGGCGGAAGGCGCGCCCGGGGGTGGATTGCGATTGCGGTCGGACCCAGGGCTTCTGCTTCGATACGCTTCCAAGCGCGGCGAAGCAGCGCGCGATCTGCGCCATCGTTCTTGAAAGACAGTTCGCGGCGCACAGGCGGATAAGGTGTGAGACGTGAGCTATCGACGATAGCGTAATGCCGCATGATAGCAGAAATATGGAAAAACGGAGGAAAAGTATGGGCGAGAGCCTGGTCGTTGGAGCCGAAAGGCGTTGACCCGGCCTGACAATTCCCCGTAGAAGCAACTTGTTTGAAGCCGAGAGGATCTCAAGAGGCCCAGCTGCCTTCCCGTCCTCTTGCTTTACGAGATCGGATGGCGAAGATGGTGCGGGCGAAAGGACTTGAACCTTCACGAGTTTCCCCACCAGAACCTAAATCTGGCGCGTCTGCCAATTCCGCCACGCCCGCACGCGCATTGCCTCATCGGATCGGGAGACCGAAAAGGCGGTGCCTATGATAGCAGAAGACGAAGCGCTCTCGCATGATGCGCGCTCATGATCTTGAAGATGTGAGTGCTCGGATGCTCGGCAACGGCTCGAAAATGGAAAACGCACGGTAAGGGCGCACTCGTTGTGGCACCTCGTTTGCAAGTGTGCGATAATGCGCAATTGGTGTGCTTTCAGAGGTTGCGGCTTACATGTCGACATCGACGGAGCGCCCTGGGAACACGCATTGCGCTCATGCGGAGCGCAAGACAGTACATGATGGAGGAATTAAGTGGAAACTAAAGTAGAGGTCTTGGAGGGCAACAAGGTTAAGGTTACCGTCACGGTTGACGCGGCCGCAGTTGACGCTCGTATCAAGAAGACCTACAAGGATTTTGCCCAGAAGTACAACTTCCCCGGATTCCGCAAGGGCAAAGCGCCCCGTCCGGTTATCGATAACGCGCTCGGCGCGGAATACGTTCTGGCCACCGTTTCGGAAGACGTCATCAACACCGCTTATCCGCAGTCCGTCGAAGCCGAGAAGCTCTTCCCCGTGGGCAATCCCGAGTTCGGCAACGCCGGTCTCGTCGAGGCGGGCAAGGACTTCACCTTCGATTTCACCGTCTCGGTCAAGCCCGAGATCGAGCTCACCTCCTATGATGCCGTCGAGATCGAGCTTCCCGTCGCCGGTTGCTCCGAGGCGGAGGTCTCCGAGCAGATCGAGCAGCTTCGCGAGCATTACCAGACGTTCGAGGACGCGTCTGCCGCCACGAAGTTCAAGACCGAGAATCATGCTGAGCTCGCCATCAAGGCAACCGACGAGGACGGCGAGACCATCGAGCCTCTCGAGAGCGAATCCCGTCTTTACGCTCCCGGCGCCGGCATGATGAACGAGGCGTTCGACGCCGAGGTTCTCGGCATGAAGAAGGGGCAGACCAAGGAGTTCTCGCTCGACATCGCCGAGGACGAGTCCGCCGTGCTCCTGTCCCCCTACGCGGGCAAGAAGATCAACTTCGAGGTCACCTGCGTCGTTGTGAAGAAGCAGACCCTTCCCGAGGTCACCGACGAATGGGCGAAAGACGTTTTGGGCTTCGAATCCGTCGAGGATCTCAAGGCGCGCATCGCCGAGTCCGTCGAGGCTCAGAAGGCCGGTCTGCTTCCTCGCATGAAGGAAAACGCCTGCTACGTGGAGCTCGTGAAACGCTTCGAAGGCGACGCCCCCCAGAACATGGTCGAGGAGGCGGAGACGAGCCTTCTGCAGGAGTTCTTCACGCAGCTGCAGCAGGCCGGCGTCAACTTCGACACTTACCTTATGCAGCAGGGCATCACCGCTGACGAGTTCAAAGCCGATGTGAAGCTGCAGGCTGCTGACGAGGCCAAGCATCAGCTCGCTCTCGACGCTTGGGCACGTCATGCGGGCATCGAGGCCACCGACGAGGAGGTCAGCCGCGAATTCGAGCTTGCCGGCGTCGAGAACCCCACCGCGCTTGAGAAGGAGTGGCGCGAGACCGGCCGCCTGTACTTGATCCGCGAGGGCATCGTTCGCCGTAAGGCCGTCGAGAGCGTCATGGAGGGTGCGGTCGTCACCGAGGTCGATTACGCCGCCCAGGCGCAGCAGGAGCGCAAGGATGCGAAGAAGCCTTCCAAGAAGAAGAGCACGAAGAAGGACGAAGCCGCTCAGGCCGAGCAGTCTGCTGCCGAGTAGCGCTCGGGCTATCACCAGCGCCAACGCGAAGGCCGCCTTATGCGAGAGCACCGGGCGGCCTTCTCTGTGTTCGTTTCCTCTAAAGCCTTGCGAAGTTACAGCTGGTATATCAGTATGTCTCAAGTACATTGACGTCGTCGCAATCGATGCGGCGCCATTCCGGAAAGAGAGGAACCCATGGGCATCGAACGAGTGAGCAACGCACTCATCCCCTATGTCATCGAGCAATCTCCGCGCGGCGAGCGCAGCTACGACATCTATTCCCGACTTCTCAACGATCGAATCGTCTTCCTCGGCGAGCCGATCGATGATCACGTCGCGAACTCGGTTGTCGCGCAGCTGCTCCATCTTGAAAGCGCGGATCCCGAGAAGGACATCTCACTCTACATCAATTCGCCCGGAGGAAGCGTTTCCGCCGGCCTTGCCATTTACGACACCATGCAGTTCGTGAAATGCGATGTCTCTACGATCTGCTTGGGCATGGCGGCTTCCATGGCCGTGCCGCTTTTGGCGGGCGGCGCCAAGGGCAAGCGATTCATCCTTCCCAATGCTCAGGTCATGATCCATCAGCCTATGGGCGGCACCGGCGACGGTCATGCCCAGCAGACCGACATCCAGATCATGGCGGATGAGATCCGCAAAACGCGTGAACGTCTCGAGCGCATCATCGCGAAGCATTGCGGAAAGAGCCTTGAGGAGGTTCACGTCGACTGCGAGCGTGACAACTGGCTCGATGCTGACGAGGCGCTCGCTTACGGCTTGGTCGACGAGATCATTCAGCATCACGGACCTAAGTCCGAGGACTAACGTTTGGATAGAGGCTTGCCTTGCGCAGGCAGACAGGTGCAACTAAATCAATGAACCAGCAACGTAGCAATTCAGGGCAGGGGGCAGGCGAAGAGGAGATCTTCTGCGCTTTCTGTGGAAAGAACCCGCAGCAGGTCAACGCGATGATCTCGGGCCCTAACGGCATCTACATCTGCGATGAGTGCATTTCGGTGTGTGCGGATGCGATGATGCGCGACATGGGCTTCTACCTTTCCCAGGAGCCTGAGATGGTCGAGGACGACCGTCCTCGACGCGGGCGCCACTCGCGCCAGGACGTCGTCGCCGATGTCGAGGAAGGCTATTACGACGATGAGCCGTCTCCTGCCGAGGTTCTCGGCAACCTTCCCACGCCCCGCGAACTCTACGAGCGGCTTTCTGAGCATGTCGTCGGGCAAGAGGACGCAAAGCGCGCCCTCTCCGTCGCGGTTTACAATCACTACAAGCGCGTCTCCATGGGCGCGGTTGCCGAGGAGGGCGACGTCGAGCTGGCCAAGAGCAACATCATGTTGCTCGGCCCCACGGGTTCGGGCAAGACTTTGCTCGCTCAAACGCTTGCGCGCACGCTTCAGGTTCCTTTCGCCATCGCCGACGCCACGACGCTTACCGAGGCGGGTTATGTCGGTGAGGATGTCGAGAACATCCTTTTGAAGCTCATCACCGCCGCGGATTTCGATGTTGCGCGTGCGGAGATCGGCATCGTCTACATCGACGAGATCGACAAGATCGCGCGCAAGGCTGAAAACCTTTCCATCACGCGCGATGTTTCCGGCGAGGGCGTTCAGCAAGCTCTTCTCAAGATCGTCGAGGGTTGCGAGGCGAGCGTCCCGCCGCAAGGGGGGCGCAAGCATCCGCAACAGGAGCTCATCCATATCGATACGACGAATATCCTGTTCATTCTCGGAGGTGCTTTCGTCGGGCTCGCGGATATCGTCGCGCAGCGCGTCGGAAAGCACGGTCTTGGCTTCAACGTCGAGCTTCCTGAAAGCAAGAAGCAGGCCGAGGCCGAGCTCTTAGCTCAGGTTCTTCCCGAGGACTTGAACAAATACGGCATGATTCCCGAGTTCGTCGGACGCATTCCCGTCATCACGTCGCTCGACGAGCTTTCCGAGGAGGATTTGGTGCGCATTTTGGTCGAGCCGAAAAACGCGCTTGTCAAGCAGTACACGCGCATGTTCGAGTTCGAGGAGTCGGATCTTGTTTTCGAGCCCGAGGCTCTCAGGGCGATAGCGCATGAGGCGGCGGAGCATGGCACGGGCGCACGTGGCTTGCGCTCGATTTGCGAGCGGGTTCTGCTTGACGTGATGTACGAGCTGCCCGAGCAGGGAGGTTCGTCGACGGTGATAGTTCGCGCGAGTGATATCACGGGAGAGACGAAGCCCGAGATCGTTCCCGTTGCGGTAGGGTCGCAGGGTATAGAAGAGCTCGCTTAATCGCGTGGCGTTCACCTGAGGACGCTGCGTCGACGGCTCTGCGGGGCAGGTGCCCATCGACGATCGTTTCTTGAATGCAGCGAAGCGTGGCGCGTTACGCGCCACGCGGGATGGAAAAGGATGGTTATGGCTGACAATTCGACTGACAAGGCGTCGTCTTACGATTACGCCGCCCATGAACGGCCGCTTTTCGAAGCATGGAAGAAGGCGGGTTATTTCCAGCGTACTCCCGGTTTCGGCAAGCATAAAGGCGAATCCTATACGATCGTCATCCCGCCTCCGAATGTCACCGGCGTTTTGCACATGGGGCATGCGCTCAACGACACCATTCAAGACGCGTGCATTCGCCGCGCGCGCATGCGCGGATATCAAACGCGTTGGATCCTCGGGACCGATCACGCGGGCATCGCGACGCAGACCAAAGTAGATAAGCACCTCGCCTCGCAGGGCATCAGCCGTCGTGAGATCGGCCGTGAGAAGTTTATCGAGGCGTGTCAGGAATGGCGCAATGAGTACGGCACGACCATTGTGAACCAGATAGCCTCCATGGGCTGCTCGTGCGATTACGACGACGAGCAGTTCACGATGAGCCCCGGGTTTTCCAAGGCGGTTCGTAAGGTTTTCACGGATTGGTACCATGACGGCATCGTGTACCGCGGCAAGCGTATCGTCAACTGGTGTCCGAGCTGCACCACCGCTATTGCCGATGATGAGGCTGAATACGTTGACGAGCCCAGTCATCTTTGGCATCTTCGCTACCCGCTCGTCGAACCGGTCGATGGCATGGATTATCTCGTCGTGGCCACCACGCGTCCTGAGACCATGCTCGGCGACACCGGCGTCGCGGTGAGCCCTCAGGATGATCGATATAAGAATCTCGTCGGCAAGAAGGTGAAGCTTCCCATCGTGGATCGCGAGATTCCGGTGTTCAGCGACTTTTACGTTGACAAGGAGTTCGGCACGGGCTGCGTGAAGGTCACGCCCGCGCACGACCCCAACGACTTCGCCATGGGTGAGCGCAACGGTCTTGAGAAGATCAACATCTTCGACGAGACAGCGCACGTCGTCGAGGGTTTCGGCAAGTTCTCCGGCATGTCTCGCGACGAAGCTCGCGAAGCGATCGTGGCCGAGTTCGAAGCTCTCGGGCTGCTCGACCACGTTGAGGAGCATGACCATTCCGTCATGCACTGCTATCGTTGCCATAACACGCTTGAACCCTGGCTTTCCGAGCAGTGGTTCGTCGCTGTCGACGAGCTGAAGAAAAAGGCGTTCCAGGTGGTCGAGGATGGTTCCATCACCTTTTATCCTGAGCGTTGGAAGCAGGTTTACCTCGATTGGCTTGAGAACCTGAAGGATTGGTGCATCTCCCGTCAGCTTTGGTGGGGGCATCGCATTCCGATGTATTACTGCGACGCGTGCGGCTGGCAGGATGCTTCGGTCGACGGGATGGATTCGTGCCCGCAGTGCGGTGGGCCCGTTCGCCAGGACGAGGACGTGCTCGATACCTGGTTCTCTTCGCAGCTGTGGCCTTTCGCCACGCAGAACTGGGCCGAGGAGGGCATGGGCGCGCACGATTTGGCTGAGTATTACCCTACGCAGGTTCTTTCCACGGCGCGAGACATCATGGGCCTTTGGGTCGCCCGCATGGTGATGGCGTCGGAGTACTGCTGCGATGAGATCCCGTTCAAGGACGTGATCATTCACCCGACCGTCATGGGCGCCGACGGCAAGCCTATGAGCAAATCGCGCGGTAACGGCGTCGATCCCGTGAAGCTCATGGAGGACTACGGCGCCGACGGCATGCGCTTCGGTCTCCTCATGCAGGTCACCGGCGCGCAGGCCATGAGGTTTGATTATCAGAAAATCGAGAGCTCTCGTAATTTCGCCAACAAGATCCGCAACGCCGCACGTTTCGTGTTGATGCACCTCGACGGATTCGAACCGGGCGAGCCTGAGCTCGTCACGCCTGCGGACCGCTGGATCTTCTCGCGTTTGGCCAATCTGGTCGCCGAGGTTGACGAGGCGTTTGATCGCTACGAGTTCAGCGATATCACCCGCGCGCTCTACGGCTTTTTCTGGAACGAGTTCTGCGATTGGTACATCGAGTTCTCGAAGAGCCGTCTTTCGGATGCGGCAGATCCCGCCGATCGTCTCGCCTGTCAGCGCAATCTCGTGTTCGTGCTCGACCAGGCGCTTCGTCTCCTGCATCCGATCATGCCCTTCATCACGGAGGAGATCTACCAGGAGATGCCCGTCAAAACGGGGGGCGACATGCTCATCGGCGCCGAGTGGCCCGACGCCGAGGCCCTCGCGGTTTACCGCGACGAGGCTTCCGAGCGTGCCATCGAGCTGGTGTGCGAGGTCGTCGGCGCCATTCGCTCGTCGCGCGCTCGCTACGGCATTTCGCCTAAGACGGCGTTGCCCGTCGCGGTGAAGGCGGCATTGCATGACGTGGAGCTTCTCGTTGCTCAATCTTCGCTTGTGTGCTCGCTTGCGAACGTGGAGGATCTGACCGTCTCCGCAGATGCGGTCAAGCCCGCAGAGGCCTCGGTTTCGTTGGGGTCGGGCATCGAGGTGTACACCATCTTGTCGGGTCACGTCGATTTCTCAGCTGAGAAGGCGCGTCTTGAGAAGGAGCAGGGCAAGGTCGCCAAAGACGTGGCCAAGCTCGAGAAAAAGCTTTCGAACCCGGGCTTTTTGGCCAAGGCCGCTCCCGAGATCGTGGCTAAGGACAAGGCCAAGCTCGAGGAGCTCTCCGACAAGTTGGCGAGGCTTCAATCGCAGATCGCCGAGCTCGCGTAAGCTCTCTCGACGACGGCGTCGCTTCTTGCACCGCAGCTCGCGCCCGCGAGCTGCGGTTTTTCTTTGTCGGCTTCAAGTCGTGTCTCGCACCCGGTGATGAACGAGGTGGGTCTCGCTTCGCGGGCGATCCTGGTTTGCGCGAGATTGACCGCGCTGTTCCGTTTACCGCGCGGGAACAGCGGATCTGCGGTTTCCACTGTTCCCGGCGCCTGTCACGCGGTGGCGAGCACGGACGCTACCCGAGCGCGCTCAGCACCGCGACGAGCACCGGGATGGACGCCAGCGAGAGCACGGTGGTCATGAACGTTCCTTGCGCCATGGTGCGCGTGCTGCCGCCGTATTGGTAGCAGAGTATCGTTCCGTTGGTTGCCACCGGCATGCCTGAAATAACGACGACCACGCCGAGCAGGAGGGGGTCGCTGATGAAGAAGTGGAAGACGCCCCACGTGATGAGCGGAATGACGAGAAGCCTGAACAGAGACATGAGCCACATGCGGAAGCCGCCGACGAGCTCCTTGACCGGCATGTTCGCCAGGGAGGACCCGATGATGAGCAGAGCCGCCGGCGTGGTGAGCGAGCCGAGCGTCTCAAGCGATTCCCCTATGATGGGCACGTCGTGAACACCGAGGAGGACCAAGGCGATAGCGGCGATGCAGCTGACTATGGCGGGGGAGACGAACGTGCGCCACGAGAGCTTCACCCGTGCGCCGTTCACGCTGTCCTGCGTGAGAAACCACGCTCCCATGGTGAAGACGAGGAAGTTGAACGGCAGGTTGAAAACCGTGGCGTAGATGAGCGCTTCGGGCCCGTATATCGCCGAGAGGACGGGAAACCCGATGAAGCCGACGTTGCCGAAGCACAGCATGAATTTGAAAACGCCTCTGTTGCGCCAGGAGATGCGCGTTACGGCCGTGAACAGATAGGCGACGATTACGGCGATAAGGTAGCTCGCGCACGAGACGACGAAGGTCAGGATGATGTTCTCGAGACCGGGTAGGTTTTCGGCTGTGAGCACGGACCCGAGTATCATGCCTGGAAGCGCGATGTTAACGATGAGCTTCGAGAGCGATCGATCGAATTCCTCGGTCATGAGCTTCGATTTCTTGGCGATGTATCCGATTCCGATGATGAAGAACAGGATGACCATTTCCTGTGCGATCTCGACGAGTCCCGCGTTCACCCAGAGCACCTCTTTTATCCGTCTTGTCGTTTGCGTCCGTACATTATAGATACGCCATTGTTTCCAATCGGATCATCTTGGCCCGGGAGCGTATTGCGCTCCCGGGCGGTAGCGATCGCGCGCCATCTGCGGGTTAAAGCGCGCCGAAGGTTTTGCATGCGCGTGCTCGTATCGCGAATCCGGGATAATCGGGACAGCGTTCGCACAACGGAAAGGGGAGATGAATGTTCGTGCAACCCGATGAGAAGGCATATACTTTGAACGAGGCTCGCGCCATGTTCGAGCACCGCGCGCTGTGGCTTTACTATCTTGCGGAAAACCCTGCGAATGAGGGTGGCGACGGGCCGCTTCATAAGGCCATTCGCAAATGCGGCCTGTACCATGCCGCTGTCAAGTTCGGAAAGTTCGAGACCATCGAGAAGTTCAACGAGCTGTTCACGGCGGAGCCCGTTCGCAGCGTCTTCGAGATGGAGATCGTCGAGAAGACCGATGAGAAGCTCTCGGTCGATTTCCACTACTGCCCGCTTGTCGAGGCATGGAAAAAGGTCGGTGCCTCCGATGAGGACATCGCAGCTTTGTGCGATATCGCGATGGAAGGCGACCGGGGGATTATCGAGGGGATCGGCGGCACGAAGTTCGAGCTCCCGAAGACCATCGCCAACGGCGACGACGTCTGTCAGATCCGGATTTCCACGCTGTAAACCGCTTCGGCATCTCGCTTGAGGTTCATTGCGACGTTCGCCCCGGCCGTGGTTCGCATGCGTCGGGGCGGACTCGTTCTCGTTCTGCCGCTCGCCTGCTCGCCCCGTCGGCTTGCTCCTGCTGCGCTCGGTGTCGCAGTGGATGCATTATTGCTATAATGAAACACTGCGTTTATTATTATTGTTTCGCACGCATGAAGCAGGGTCGTCTCGATTCTGCGCACACGTCGAGTAGAAGAGGTAACTATGAGCGAGTTGCTCGCGCAGCTTTGGTCTCCGCAGATGCAGACCGCCTTCACGATCGTGGTCGTGATGCTTGTCGTTCTTTACGTCTTGTCCATCGTCTGGGTGGTTCGCGACGCCTATCAGCGCGGCACGATGTGGCAGATTTGGGCGGTCGTCGCCCTCGTTCCCATCATCGGGCTTATCGCCTACTGCCTTTTGCGTCCGCCTCTGCTGCAGATCGATCGCGACGAGCAGGAGCTTGAGATTGCGTTGAAGCAGCGTCAGCTCATGAAGTACGGCGAATGCGCGGCATGCGGTTACCCGGTGCAGTCGGATTACGTTTTATGCCCGAACTGCCACACGCAGCTTAAAAACCTTTGCGGCAACTGCTCCCATGCCCTCGAGCCCAGCTGGACCGTTTGCCCGTATTGCGCGACGCCCGTCGGCTCCATGGAGCCGCGTCGTGCCCGCAGGCCTCAACCGCGTCCCGAGGCGCGGGTTCGCGAGCGCGCCCCGCGACCTGACGCGGACCCTCGCGCGTAGTTGAGTTCAGATGACGAGAAGCCGGCGAAACGCCGGCTTCTCGTCTACGCTCGCATTTCGTACGTGCGCCGCCTCTTTCAAGAGAGGCGGCGCACGTGCTCGATCGAGCACAAAGGCAGTCGTGGTACTCAAAGCCGCGATGAATGACAGCGCAGGTGCTCTGTATGCACCCGGCGCGGAAAAGGAGAATCATGAACATAGTTTTGCCCGATGGCTCCGTGAAGGAGCTTGCCGAGGGCGCGTGCGTCGCCGACGTCGCAGCGTCTATCGGCTCCGGTTTGTCGCGTGCCGCGCTTGCCGGCATCGTCAACGACAAGCCCGTCGACCTGAGCGCTCCGGTGCGCGAGGGCGATGCCGTCGCGATCGTGACCTCGAAAAGCGACGGGGCCCTCGACCTCCTTCGCCACTCCACGGCGCACGTCATGGCAGCGGCCCTCGTCGACCTCTATGGTGATGTTAAATTCGGCGTCGGCCCCGCCGTCGAAAACGGTTTTTACTACGACATCGAGCTTCCCGAGGGGAAGAGCCTCTCGCCTGACGATTTTTCTGCGATTGAGACGCGCATGGCCGAGATCGTCAAGTCGGATGAAGCGTTCGTAAGGCGCGAGGTCTCTCGTGCCGAGGCACTTGATGTTTTCGCCGACCAGCAATTCAAGGTCGAGCTCATCAACGAGCTTCCCGAGGACGCCGTCATCACCACGTACTCCATCGGATCGTTCACCGACCTGTGCCGCGGTCCCCATCTGCCCAGCACGGGCAGGGTGGGTGCGTTCAAGCTCACGAAGGTGGCGGGCGCTTACTGGCGCGGTGACTCCGAGCGGGAGATGCTGACGCGCGTGTACGGTACGGCTTTCTTCTCCAAGAAGGACCTCGATCAGCACCTTTCGAACCTCGCGGAGGCAGAGAAGCGCGATCATCGCAAGCTCGGACGTGAGCTGGGCATTTACATGATGGACGAGTCCGCAGGCGTCGGGCTTCCCCTGTACCTTCCCAAGGGCGCGCGGGTCATCAGGCTTTTGCAGGAGTGGCTCCGCCGCGATTTGTACGAGCGCGGTTACGAAGAGGTCATCACGCCTCATATCTACAAAGCCGACGTGTGGAAGACGAGCGGTCATTACGGCTTTTACAAGGAGAACATGTACTTCTTCAACATCAACGAGGGAACCGAGGAGGAGCCTCGTCTGTCGGAGTACGGTGTGAAGCCGATGAACTGCCCGGGGCATGTCATGCTCTACAAGAACGATCTTCACTCGTATCGTGATCTGCCGCTTCGTTACTTCGAGTTCGGCACGGTCTATCGTCATGAGATGAGCGGCGTCGTGCATGGCCTCATGCGCGCTCGCGGCTTCACGCAAGATGACGCTCATGTGTTCTGCACCAACGATCAGGTTGTCGACGAGGTCGTCGCCATCCTCGATTTGGTCGATCACATCATGGAAACCTTCGGGTTCTCCTACGAGGCGGAGATCTCCACGCGTCCCGAGAAGTCGATCGGCACCGATGAGATGTGGGAGCATGCGACCAACGCGCTCAAGGAAGCGTGCGCACGGCATAACCTCTCCTACGAGATCAACGAGGGCGACGGCGCCTTCTACGGCCCGAAGATCGACATCAAGGTGAAAGACGCCATCGGCCGTACGTGGCAGTGCTCCACGGTGCAGGTGGATTTCAACCTTCCCGAGCGCTTCGGCCTCACGTACCGTACCGAGGACAACACCGAGGAACGTCCGTTCATGCTCCATCGCGCCATCTTCGGTTCGATCGAGCGTTTCCTCGGCATCCTCATCGAGCATTACGCGGGCGCTTTGCCGTTGTGGCTCGCGCCGTTGCAGGTCGTCGTTATCCCGATCGCCGACAGGCATAAGGCGGCGGCGGCGGAGTTCGCGGCCGAAGTGAAGGCCGCGGGCGGTCGTGTCGAGGTTTACGACCAGAACGAGCCCATGAAGGTGAAGATCGCCAAGGCTCAAAGCCAGAAG
>ERZ827469.1668-NODE-1668-length-19110-cov-3.679192_pt1 | contig 19110 bp, 20 predicted proteins | sample MGYA00519917_ERZ827469 | MGnify/ENA primary metagenome ERZ827469 (study PRJEB31778, sample SAMEA3449314) | human gut metagenome | biome: human gut; feature: human-associated habitat; material: faeces | place: United Kingdom | collected 2010/2012 ... | reverse complement strand
TTTATCAAAACATGTATCGTAAAGTTAATATTAATCCGGTTAATGACAAATATTTCATGCTGAAAAACACGGCGGAGGGACGGGTTCCGTCTGATTCCGTTGTGGAAGATGGTAGGGACGAAGATAAAAAGCGAGGTGCGGACATTGCCGTACCTCGCTCATTTCTGTGCGGAGATTGCCTAGGGTCAGGGCTTTTCGTATATCCAGAGTTCGTTGTTCACCCCTGCGAGTGCCCGCTTGCGGGCCTCGACAGCGGCGCGGTCGGTCGAGGAGAAGACGCTGACGAGCGTCTTGCCGCCGCTGAAACCGACTTTCCGGTAGTTGGCGCTTCCGATACCCAACGGGTCGGCTGCTATCAGCCGGTCGGCATTCGCCGGGTCGGAGAATACGCCGGCTACAAGGTGGAATTCCGGCCCTGAAGCGACGTTCGGAGAGGCGTATTCTTCCAGGCTGCGCTGTATCTCGTCCGCAATCGCATCGTTCGCCGTACTGTTCTCCATGTCCGTTGCGGTGGCCACAGTGCCTGCGGAGCGGTTCTCCGTTTCGGCGTTCTTTCCGGTTGTTGTCCCGACCGTCCGGTTGTCGGCGACGGTTTCCTCTTTCACCTCTTCCGCTACGGCGGGCGCTATCGTGCTCTCTCCGCGGGATGAGGCGCCTGCGGCCTCTTCACGGGCGATGCGTATTGCGGCGGGAGTTTCGCCGGTATCGGCTTTGCGGTCGGCGAAGCGGCTGATTTGAACGACAACCGCCATGACGAGGGCTGCAACGGCTATCACGCCGATGCCGATGAGCAGCTTTCTGCTCGTCCCGTAACGGGGCTTCACCGGTACCGGTTCCGTCCCCTGCGGATTGAGCAGTTCGTACAGTTCGACGGCGGGATAGAATACGCCTCCGCGCAGTACGCCTACGCCGTTTATCTCCCGGACATCTCCCTCCTGCTGCGAATGGAGTGCCCACTTCTCATACCCCTCCAGCGTGCCTGCGGAAGGATATGCCGGATTCTCCGCCGGCGAGAACGCTATCCGGTTGTATGGCGGTCGGAGCGATTTTCCGGAGATGAACTCCGCCGGTTTCTGCTCGACGTAAAGCGCTCCTATTCCCGGCAGGTTGATACCCCGGCCGGCCGCGAGCGTGTCGAATATCGTTTTTTCGATGGCGTTCATAGCGGTATGGTTTTAAGGTCGGAAATGCTGCATCGGACGGTCCTTTTCCCGGAGAGGAGGCAATCCCGTCCGGAAACTCCCGCAGTGGCGGCGGAAGAGGCCGCCACTGCGGCCCCCCTATTTCTTGCGTTTGCCGTTGTTTTTGGCATTGCGTGCTGTCGTCTGCGCGTCGCGTTTTGCGGCGAGCGCCTGTACTTCTGCGAGCGGGGGAGGCGTCTGTTTGTGATGCAGGGCGTAAACTATCATCACGATGCCGGCGATGATGAACGGCACGCTGAGCCACTGGCCCATGTTAAGGAACATGGTGGCCTCGAAATCCACCTGGTCGTTCTTGACGTATTCGATGAGGAAGCGTGACAGGAAGATGCCTATCAGTCCCACGCCGAACAGCAGGCCCGGGTAGCGCCTGCCCGCATCCTTGCGGTAATAGAGGTAACAGAGCAGGGCGAACAACACGAGGTAGGCGAGGGCTTCGTATATCTGCGTCGGATGGCTGGGCGGCCCGTACACCGGTTCGGCGCCGTTCATCCAGGCGTTTACGTTCTCGATGAACCGGAATCCCCACGGCCTGTCGGTCGGGTGGCCGTATATTTCGTGGTTGAAAAGGTTACCCATCCGGACGAAAGCACCGCCTACGGCCACGGGAATCATCACCCGATCCAGCGACCACAGGTAGGGCATCCTGTTCTTCCGCGAAAAGAGCCACAGACCGATGAGGAGTCCTATGGCCGCTCCGTGGCTCGCCATGCCGCCGTCGCGGAAGGCCAGCAGCTTGAGCGGATTGGCCAGATAGTACCCCGGTTCGTAAAACAGGCAGTGGCCCAGGCGGGCGCCGATGATGGTGGCCAGTGCCCCGTAAATGAATATCGAGTCGGCGAGCTTTGCGGGAAGCCCCTCTCGCTTGCAGAACTGTACGAAAAAGAAGGCTCCGAGCCCGATGGCGATGGCCCACATCACGCCGTACCAGCGGATGTCGAGCGACCCTATTCTGATGAATGTGGGATTGAAGTGCCAGACTACCGTAAGAAATTGGTTGAACATCTCTTGTATGGTTGGTTTACAAATCGTCGCGGCACAGCCGCATGCTCCTAATACTGCCAAAGGTACGAAGAAAATCCTTTTTCCTGTATCGCTGCCGGTTATTTGTTGCCGGAGCCGGCCGCCGCCGGGGGTATCGCGGCAGGGGACGTGGCGGGCCGGAAGAATCCGAATATTTGCCGGTATGATTATATATGTTTGAAAATCCGTATCTTTGTAGCATTGGAATAAGCGGTTTCATTTGGTTTCCGGTAATTTAAAAAGTTCAGTATGAGAAAATTTTACACGAATTATGTGCTGCCGGCCGCGGTATTCGCCGTATCTCTCCTGTCGTACGGGTGCGTGGACAGGGAGTACAGCCTCGACAATATCGACGGCGGCGGGAGTATCAGTGTGGGCGATGTGATAACGACGCCGCCGGTGACCGCCCACCTCACCTTCGAGGGTATTTTGGGCGGTATGGACGAAGTGGAGAGGATACTGGAGGAGAACGGCCTGTCGTTCGAGGACATAGGTTTCGTGGAGATGTATATCGGCGAAGAGCTCTTTCTGGTGAATCTGCCGCTCGACATTCCGCTGATACCGGAAGGGATGACGGATACGTTCCTGCCCGAGGGCGACGACAAAGTGGAACTGCTGCTGGATATTGCCAGTACGCTTCCCATGGCGATGGATTTGAAAATCGAGTTTACCGATGCGTCCGGCGCGGTCGTGACCGCTTTCGACACGATTTCCATAGCGAAGGCCGGGGAGGGCGAAGAGTTCGGTGCGCAGGAGCGGCTGGATATCACGGATGTGATTGGCCGCATATCGGATATCGAGGGGATGAACGTCACCCTGTTGCGTCCCGATTTGGAGAAGGTCAAATTCCTGCTCGACAACTATATCGAAGTCGGAGTCCGGCTTGAGAAAACGGGCGGTATCAAGTTGCCGCTTTAAAAACCCAATCCTGCCATGAAGAGACTATGTTTTGTATCCGCCCTGATGCTGTTGGCGGCTTCCGGGGCTTCGGCCCAGCAATACCGGACCTCCTATTTCATGGAGGGTTCCACGATGCGCGGTTACCTCAATCCCGCCCTGCGTCCCGACAGAGGGTACGTTTACATCCCCGTGTTGGGTACGACATCCGTAAATTTTAATTCCAATGCACTTACGTTCAAAACGATATTCTATCCGGTAGGGGACAACGGGCAGTTGGTGTCGCTGTTGGACGACCGGGTGACGTGGCATGACATAGAACCGAATCTGAAGACGATGAACAAGGTCGGTTTCGACCTGCACATGACGCTTCTCGGTGCCGGTTTCTATACGGGCCGCGATTTCTGGACCATCGAGGCAGGACTCGATGTGACAGGGGGATTTCATCTTCCCAAAAGTTTCGTGGAGTTCGTCAAGCTCGGCTCCAAGGCCAATGCCTACGACATGGGTGGCCTGATGGCCGGTGCCGATGCGGTGATGAACATTTCGGCGGGATACTCGCGTCGTATCAATGACGAGCTTACGGTCGGCGGACGGGTGAACTTCAAGGGAGGGCTCGCCCGGGCCAACATGAACTACGACCGGCTCAACGTTACCCTGAACGGGGAGAAGTGGGCCGTGGATGCGGGCGGGAACCTCGCCCTGAGCCTGAACGGACTGGATGTACCGACCGATGCGGAAGGATACGTCGACATGGACAGGCTGGATGCAGAGTCGTTCGTTTCGAATATCCGCGGCCTGGCGGGTTTCGGCCTGACGTTCGACATAGGTGCCGAATACGTGTGGATGGAACGGTTCAAATTCTCGGCGGCCATCCTGAACCTCGGCTTCATGAACTGGAGTGAAAAACATACGTTCGTGGGACGTTCGGAGGCTTCGTACGACTTCGTGGGAATGCGCTACGATTTCAATCCGGAGACGAATCAGTGGGAGACCGTCGGAGAGGACGGGGATTTCAACTTCGATGAGTTCGCCAAGTTCAAGGAGGCGTCCGGCAGGGCACGGACCAAAATGTATCCGGGCTTCGTGCTGGGTGCCGAATACGACATTTTCGGCAACAACCTGCTGGGTGCAGGTGCGTTGTTCACCCACCGGAAGAACGAATATTATGCCCGTACCGAAGTGGCGCTGTCGGCGACGGTACGCCCCATCGAGTGGTTCACGGCTTCGCTGAGCTGGTCGGTCGGCAACTACAAGAATATCGGCGACAATTTCTTCAACTCGTTCGGTTTCGCCTTCAATTTCCATACGGGGTGGATAAACTTCTTCGCCGGGACGGATTTCCTCATGTTCAAGGTCAATCCGCAGTTCATACCGGTCGGGCAGAAGGTGTTCAACATCACTGTCGGCCTCTCCGTTCCGCTCGGCCCTTCGCCGTACTGCCGTTACGGAAAGTGCTGAAAGACGATGCCGCAATACCGTATCGAGAGTATATTGCACGGGGGATGTCCGGTCGGGGCATCCCCCGCGGTTTTGTCGGCCGGTTTCGCGGCGGATATCCGGATGCGGTGCGCCGGTTTCCCGCAGGGGATACCCGTGCCAGTCCGGCGATGAAAATTGCCGATTTGTTTGTTATTTAAAAAACAATGGGATACCTTTGCGAGCGGTAACCATTTGTAGGTATAGGCGGCCTGCCGCCGGACTTTCCGGGTCAATACAAACACAAAATAACATATTCGTTCTATGGCCAACATCTTTACTTCATCTATCGGCAAGAAGCTGATTATGAGTATTACGGGAGCGTTTCTGATACTGTTCCTGACCTTCCACATGATTATGAACGGGGCGCTGGTCTTCTCCGACGACGCTTACAACGCCATCGTGAATTTCCTCGGGGCCAACTGGTATGCGCTCGTGGGGACCGTCATCCTGGCGGCGGGCGTGGTGTTCCACTTCGTGTACGCCATCGTCCTCACCGTGGGTAACCTTCGGGCACGCGGAAAGGTTCGCTATGCCGAGACCAAACGCGAGAACGGCGTGGAGTGGTCCTCCAAGAACATGTTCGTTCTCGGACTCGTCGTATTGGGCGGACTGCTGCTCCATCTCTTCAACTTCTGGTACAACATGCAGTGGACCGAGATAATCGGCAGGCATGTGAACAGCCTCGGCTTCGGTCCGAAGGAGGGTGCCGAGATGGTGAGGTTCGTCTTCTCGCACGTAGGGTATGTCATCGCCTATATCGTATGGCTCGTGGCGCTCTGGTTCCACCTTACGCACGGTATGTGGAGCATGATGCAGACCGGGGGATGGAACAGCAAGGTGTGGATGAAAAGGCTGAAGTGCATCGCCTATATCCTTTCGACGCTTATCGTCGGCTGCTTCATGCTGATAGTCGTTATCCTGTATGTACAGAGCCTGATGTAGTTTTAACTAACCGCTGAATAATAAAAAAGCAAGATATGACAAAGATAGAATCCCATGTGCCGCAGGGCCCCATTACCGAGAAATGGAGCAAGCATAAGGCCGACATCAAGGTGGTCAGCCCGGCCAACAAGCGTAAACTCGATATCATCGTCGTAGGTACCGGCCTCGGCGGCGCGTCGGCTGCTGCCTCGCTGGGCGAACTCGGCTACAATGTCAAGATATTCTGCATCTCCGACTCGCCGCGCAGGGCGCACTCCATCGCCGCGCAGGGCGGTATCAACGCTGCGAAGAACTATCAGAACGACAACGACTCCGTCTTCAGGCTCTTTTACGACACCATCAAGGGCGGCGACTACCGTGCTCGTGAAGCGAATGTCTATCGTCTGGCGGAAGTTTCCAACAATATCATCGACCAGTGCGTCGCACAGGGCGTGCCGTTCGCACGCGACTACGGCGGGCTGCTCGCCAACCGTTCGTTCGGCGGCGCGCAGGTATCGCGTACCTTCTATGCCCGCGGCCAGACGGGACAGCAGCTTCTGCTCGGCGCTTATGCGGCGCTCAACCGGCAGATAGCCAAAGGGTCGGTGAAAAGCTATCCGCGCCATGAGATGCTCGACCTGGTGCTTATTGACGGCAAGGCCCGCGGCATCATCACCCGCAACCTCGTGACGGGCGAAATCGAACGGTTCGGCGCACACGCCGTGGTTATCGCCACGGGCGGTTACGGCAACGTCTTCTTCCTCTCGACCAATGCGATGAACTCCAACGGTTCGGCCGCCTGGCAGTGCTACAAGAAGGGGGCGATGTTTGCCAACCCCTGCTTCACGCAGATACACCCGACCTGTATTCCGGTGCACGGCGAACACCAGAGCAAGCTGACGCTCATGTCGGAGTCGCTGCGCAACGACGGCCGCATCTGGGTACCCAAGAAGAAGGAGGATGTGGAGAAGCTCCGCGCCAAACTCAAAAAGGCTTCCGAAATCGCGGAGGAGGACAGGGATTACTACCTCGAACGCCGGTATCCTGCGTTCGGTAACCTCGTTCCCCGCGACGTGGCTTCCCGTGCCGCCAAGGAGCGTTGCGATGCCGGTTTCGGCGTGAACGAAACGGGGCTCGCCGTATTCCTCGACTTCAAGACCGCTATCGAAAGGCTCGGCAAGGATGTCATCAAGGCCCGCTACGGCAACCTGTTCCAGATGTACGAAAAGATTACCGACGTGGACCCGTACGAGGAGCCGATGATGATTTATCCGGCCGTACACTATACCATGGGCGGCATCTGGGTGGATTACAACCTGATGACCACCATTCCCGGCCTTTACGCCATCGGCGAGGCCAACTTCTCCGACCACGGTGCCAACCGCCTCGGTGCATCGGCCCTCATGCAGGGACTGGCCGACGGTTACTTCGTACTGCCCTATACCATCGGCGATTATCTGTCGCATGACATCCAGACGCCGAAGATAGATACCAACGCTCCGGAATTTGCCGAAGCGGAGAAGAACGTCCGTGCACGCATCGAGAAGCTTTTCTCCATCAAGGGCAAGCAGACGGTGGACGAAATCCACAAGAAACTCGGCCACATCATGTGGGAGAACGTAGGCATGGCCCGTTCCAAAGAGTCCCTTGAAAAGGCGCTCGTCGAGATAAGGAAGGTGAGGAAAGAGTTCTGGGAGGATGTCAAGGTTCCGGGTAAGAACGAAGAGTTCAACCAGGAGCTCGAAAAGGCGCTGCGTGTGGCCGACTTCCTCGAAGAGGGCGAACTCATGGCCCGCGACGCGCTCCAGCGCAACGAATCCTGCGGCGGCCACTTCCGCGTGGAGTACCAGACACCCGACGGAGAGGCGCTCCGCGACGACGAACATTTCGCTTTCGTCGCCATCTGGGAATACAAGGGAGAAAACGAGGAACCTGTCATGCACAAGGAACCGCTCACTTTCGAGGCCATCAAGGTGGCACAGCGTAATTACAAGGACTAACCGGTAAAAACAAAGGACGATGAATTTCAAACTTAAGATATGGCGTCAGGCGGACGCCAAGGCAAAAGGCGGGTTCGAGACGTACGAGGTGAACGATATCTCCGAAGACACGTCGTTCCTCGAAATGCTCGATATCTTGAACAACAACCTGATACACGAGGGCAAAGAACCGGTGGCGTTCGACCACGACTGCCGTGAGGGTATCTGTGGCATGTGTTCGCTGCATATCAACGGCGAGGCGCACGGTCCGGATACCGAAGTGACCACCTGCCAGCTCCACATGCGCAAGTTCCATGACGGCGATACGATTACCATCGAACCGTGGCGTTCGGCCGCTTTCCCGGTCATCAAGGACCTCGTCGTGAACCGCTCGGCTTACGACCAGATTCTTCAGGCCGGCGGTTTCATCTCGGTACGCACCAACTCGGTGCCCGACGGCAACGCCATTCCGATTCCGAAGCCCGATGCCGACGAGTCGATGGACGCCGCAGCATGCGTAGGTTGCGGAGCCTGCGCCGCGACCTGCAAGAACGGTTCGGCCATGCTCTTCGTCGCTGCCCGCGTATCGTCGCTCGCCAAGCTGCCGCAGGGCCGCGTGGAGGGTGCACGCCGCGCCAAGGCGATGGTCGCCAAGATGGACGAACTGGGCTTCGGCAACTGCACCAACACGGGAGCCTGCCAGGCCGAGTGCCCCAAGCAGATTTCCATTGCGCATATCGCCCGTCTGAACCGGGAGTTCCTCTCGGCCAAGTTCGAGGACTAACCGCCGCCGAAAGCGATAACAACGAGGGCCGGAACGAATGTTCCGGCCCTCGCATTTTACGATAGATCCGCGACCTTTTGATGCAAAAGGTTGCAAAGTGTCATCGCAACCCCCAAATCCGGCGTATTACGCCGGTGATGTTGGGTGCCTTTCAGTGACAAAAGGTACTAAACTATTTCTTCGGCCTTATCGTCGAAAGCCGCGCCACCTGCTTGAGGTCGAACCGCCCGTAGATATTCACCGCGACGGTCTCTTTCGCGCCGTAAGTCAGCATCAGCAGTTCCGAATTATTGTAGAATTCCGCTTCGCGGATATAGAATTTCGTGGTTTGCCCCTCCTCGGTCCCGGACATCACCAGCTGGAATTTATACTCCGGCTTGGCGGCCAGCTCCTCCGCATCGGCGACGAACCGCTCACCGTCGCCCGTGCCGAGGGCCACGATGCGGATATATTCGATGCCGGCAAGCAGTTTAGCCAGTCCTTCATCCCCCTTCTCCGCGGCTTCGCGGCTCATCATCCGCATCATTTTCCGTTCGAGCCGCACGCTGGTGAATCCCTCGGCTTCGGCATAGCAGTCGAAGAACTTCCAGGAGGCGTTCTGCGCACGCGCCAGCAGCGGCAGCGTGACCAGCAGGATCAATATCAATCGTTTCATGGCAGGTTCGTTTTACAAAAAAATACAAATTCCGAGACTCAGCGGATGAGAGACCGGTCCGGCACTCTTCTTAAAATAGGAGGTGACACCGTAACGGGCATAAACCCCGATACCGCAATACGCGACCGAAGCGCCGACCCCGAATTGGAACGTATTCACCCCGGAAAGCCTCTGCATCACACGCGGCTCGGGCATCGCATAGACCGCATCGGTCCAAACGGCAAAATCGCAATAGGCCGCAGCCGATATGCGGAGATGCTGCGCAGGCCGGAGTGTAACCCGCAGGGGAACTCCCAGCGACAAGGTTGTCAGGCCTGACTTTTTCGCCGTTTCGCCCAACGCTTCGGGAACAACGCGCCCGTCCCGATTGCGCAGGGTGATCGAACGGTCGGACAACCGATAGTTGTCGACCGTCATGGAAAATCCGGCCGAGAAAAGAATCCTCCGGCGACGGTCGAGCCGGACATGGATTCCGGCAAGGTCTTCGGCGGCATGGAACGACTTGGAGGTCTGCAAATCGAGAAAATCGCCCGATTCGGACGGATAACCGCAGTAATCGACACCGGACAGCCGGTTGAAGCCGAACTCGAAATTATCCAGAATATAGTATCTCACCCGCCGGGATTTGCCCAGTTGCCCGGGTCCTTCATCCATCTGCCCGAGCGTGATGCCGAAACCGGCCACTTCGAGAACAATGCTGTTTTCATCGACTCCCTTACGCATGGCGATCAAGTCGCCGCCCACGTTCCCGAACCGTCGAACGGTATCGCACGAACCGACCCTTCCCTCATTTTCCGGCAGACCGTTGCCCGCATGTGCATGAAAGCACACGGCGACGGCGATTCCTAAAATAACTCGTTTCATGGCAGCAGTTTTTTACATGAAGACACAAACACCGAACGATACCGGATGGCAGGCCGGTCCCGCCCCGCTCTTGAAGAGCGGCGTCACGCCGTAGCGGACATACAAACCGAATCCGCGGTAGGAAACCGAGCCTCCGAATCCGAACCGGAAGGGATTGACGCCGGAAAGGGAACTCTTCTCCTTCGGCTTCTTATAGATCGCGTTGGACCCGAGCGTGAAGTCGCAATACCCCACGACGGCAACGCGCAAATGCCGGACCGGGTCGAACGAGAACTGCAACGGAATGCCCAGCGACGTGATGCGGAGTTTCGACTTGTCGGCCTTCTCGTCCAGCGGCAGGGGAACGATCATTCCCCCTTCGCGGCCCAGCGTAATCGAATTGTCGGACAAGCGGTAGTTGTCCACCGTGTAGCGCAGCCCGGTCGAAAACTCGAACCGCCGCTTCCTGTCGAGCGCCACGCTCAAACCGACGGGCGTAATGCCGAAGTGGAACGAATTGCCGCCCTTGACGTCGAGGAAATCCCCCGCTTCGGCCGGATAGCCCGCATAATCCGCGCCGGTCAGGAAATTGAAGCCCAGTTCGACACCATCGAAAAACAGGCCGCACACCCGCGGATAGGACTTCACTTGCTGTTTTTCGCCCCCCGCGGCCTGCCCGAGCGTGATGCCGAAGCCCGCCACTTCGAGAATCATCCCCTCCCCGTCGGCGGCGCGCCGCATGGTCACCGGGCCGGTGCCGACATCCCCGATCCGCCCGAGGGAATCCGCGGCCGTCGAATCCGCAGTCTGCGCCGGCGCGCACAGCGACAGCAAAATGAAAAGGCCCGTAAAAACCAATCGTTTGTTCATGGCAATGTCGTTTTTTTAATTGTTTCTGATCAGTTCGTCGACCATCCGGCCCGACGCATCGAGCGCCGAAAACGATTCGAGGTAAACCATCGCCTGCATGGCCGCCTCCTTGTCGTAGACCGCCCGGCCGTCGATGTAGCAGTAGGGCTTGCGCAGCAATTCCGCGCAGAAGAAAAGCCCGAGGGCCACGACAGCCGCAGCCGCAAAGCCCCACAGCGGCGACATGCGCCGGCGCAACGGCACCCTGCGCCCGGCGGGAAGACGCTCCTCCGCCAGCGCATCCAGCCCCGCGAGCATCGCCTGCACGTCGCGCAGTGCAGCCGGCACTTCCTCCGCCTCCCGCAGCCATTCGCGCAGTTCGCGCTCCTCGGCATCGGTCGTCCCGGCCGCAAACCAGCGCTCGGCCAACCGTTCAATCCGTTCTTGTCGTTCGTTCATCGTCCATCATTTTTTTCAGTACCTCCCTCAAAGAGTTCCGGGCGCGGGAGAGGATCACGCGCACCTGCGCTTCGTCACAGCCGACCGTTCCGGCGATCTCGCGGGTCGGATACCCCTCGATGTCCTTCAGGTGGAGCACCTCGCGCTGCCGCTCGGGAAGACATCCCATCGCCCGCCGCACCAGTTCGCGCATCTCCCACCCCTCGGCCTCGGCTGCCGCCGAGCGTTCGGTCCACCCCGCCAGCGTGTCGTCGCGCCGGCCGCAGGCCTGCCGTCGGCGAAGACAGTCGTAACAGCGATTCCGCACGGCCCGCATCACGAAGGAGTCGATGCTGCGGCATCCGTCCAGCCGCGCCCGCTCGGCCCACAACCGCTCGAGCAGGTCGTGCACCGCGTCCTCCGCTTCCGCCGGAGAGAGCAGCAAGCTCTGCGCATAGCGGAACATCCGGTCGCGAAGCGGCACGACGAGCGAGGTGAATTCTGTTTCCTTCATGGTATCTGTAAGACGAAGCTGGCGTGCAAAACGCAACATTGCCACGCCAAATATCGCATTTTTTCCGGCGCAAAGCCTCCGCAGAGGCTAAAATTTACACCATTATAAATATAAGTATAAAAATATTTTCAAAAAATAAGGTACTTTGTATTGCATAATACTAAAATTCGTATTATATTTGCATTGTAATAATAGTAAAACCCGCAAAACATTAAACCGCGACAATACTTTTACGACCATGAAAGAGACTGTAAACGTAAACATCGGCTCCGTGGCATTCATCCTCGACGAGGACGCCTACCGGGTACTGGGCAGTTATTTCGACGACATCCGGCGGCGCCTGCCGGAGGGTGACGCCGAAACGATGGGCGACATCGAAGCCCGCGTGGCGGAGATTTTCCGCGAGCGGGTCGCTTCGCCCATGCGGGTCATTACGCTCGACGTCGTCCGTGCGACGATGGCCCAGATGGGCAGTCCGGCCGACTTCGGCGAACCCCGCGGCGCAGGGCGGCCCGAGGCCGCCGAGGGACAGGCCGGAACCGAATCCGCCGGGCAGCCGCCCCTGCGCAAACTCTACCGCTCGCGCACCGAGCGTTCGATCGCCGGCATCTGCGGGGGTCTGGCCGAGTATTTCGACTCCGACCCGACGATGATCCGGCTGCTGATGCTCCTGCTGATCCTTTTCGGCGGACTCTCGATCTGGGCCTACATCATCCTCTGGATCGTCATTCCCGAGCAACCGGCCCGCAAATTCAATATCAACAACAAAAACCGATAAAATTATGGCAACGAACGAAAACAGACGGTTATTCCGTTCCCAAGACAGCATTATCGCAGGCGTCTGTGCCGGCCTGGCCGAATTCTTCGGACTTGACACATCGCTCGTACGCATCGCGACCCTGATCCTGATTTTCTTCGGAGGACTCTCGCTCTGGGTTTACATCATCCTCTGGCTGATCGTCCCGAAGGCCCCCAAAAGGTTAAACGCATAGCACCATGGCTGAAGACAACGTAAAAGCGCAGATGCGCAAAGGAATCCTGGAGTACTGCATCCTCGCCATTCTCTCCCGCGAGGACTCGTATGCTCCGAAGATCATCTCCGAGCTCAAACAGGCGGAAATGATCGTAGTCGAGGGTACGCTCTACCCGATCCTGACCCGGCAGAAGAACGCCGGACTGCTGACCTACCGCTGGGAAGAATCCCCCCAGGGCCCGCCGCGCAAGTACTACACGCTCACGGACAAAGGCCGCGAATACCTCGCAACGCTCGACGAAGCCTGGGATGAACTCGTCGGACAGATCCAACTCATCCGCCACGGAAAAAACGATTGACCCTAAAAAAACAATACCATGAAAAAGTTCCTGTTGATAGCCGTCCTGATTGCAGCCATGCTCTCCGTAACCGCTTATGTCGCCTGCATCGCAACGCCCCTGCTGGGCAAAACCATCAAGGGCAGCGGCAATATCGTCACCAAAACCGTCCCGGCCCCCGATTTCGACGGTATCGAAGCGTCGCGCGCCGTGAAAGTCGTCATCTCGGACAAGGTGTCGGACATCCGCATCGAAGCCGACGACAACCTGATCGACCTGGTGGTGGTCCGGGCCGTCAAAGGCAAACTCGAAGCCACCCTCGACCAAAAGGTGAACAGCATCCAGAACGCCAACGTCACGATCACCGTCCCGGCCAACGGAAAAATCCGCTTCCTCGACGCTTCGAGCGCCTCGAAGATCGTCAGCGAAGTGATGCTCAAAGCCGACAAATTCAGCATCGAGGCTTCGAGCGCCGCCCGGATCGAAACTGCGGTAGAAGCCACCTCGTGCACCATCGAAACGTCGAGCGCCTCGAAGGTCGAGGCTTCGGTCGAGGCCGGAAGCTGTTCGCTGGACGCTTCGAGCGCTTCGAAAATCACCCTCGAAGGTTCCGCCCGGACGTTCAAGGCCGACATGAGTTCGGCATCGAAACTCGACGCCGAAAAATTCTCGGCCGTCAACGCCACGATCGACACGTCGAGCGCCGCAAACGTTTCGATCGACTGCAGCGGGAAACTCACCGCCAGCGCATCGAGCGGCTCGTCGATCCGCTACTCGGGCGACTGCCAAACTTCGCTGGAAAAGTCGAGCGGCGGCAGCATACGCAAACTCTGAATTCCGAAACGACGCGACAACCATGAAAGAGGTTAAAAAATGCAGCATCTCGGGCGTGGCGTTCACCATGGACGCCGACGCCTACGAGGCCCTCGAAACCTACCTCGAAAGCCTCAAGACAACCTATAAGGACACGGCCGACGGCGCGGAGATCGTCGCCGACATCGAAGCCCGCATCGCGGAACTGATCCTCTCGACGCAGGACAACACCCGCATCGTGGAGAAACCGCTGATCCTGAACATCATCCAGCAGATGGGTTCCGCCGAAGACATCTCCCGGGAGAGCGTCGACCGCGACCTGCACTGCGACACGCCACGCATCCCCCGCCGGCTGTACCGCGACACGGGAAACGCCAAACTGGGCGGCGTCTGCGCCGGCATCGGCAAGTATTTCGACATCGACCCCGTGTGGGTGCGTCTGGGGCTGTTCCTGCCCCTGCTGTTCACCTGCTTCGGATGGATTCCCTTCTTGCACTGGTTCAGCCCGATGTTCGGCAACCTGTTCGGCATCTTCCTGATCTGCTACTTCATCATGTGGTTCGCCGTTCCGGCGGCCCGTTCGGCGCGGCAGAAACTCGAAATGAACGGCGAGAAGATCACCGCGCAGTCCATCGGCGAGGTCACCGCGGCCACCGCCACGGCCTGCGCCGAACCCGACGCCAAGGCCAAACCGATCGTCGCCGAAGTCGTATCGGTCTTCGGCAAGGTGGTGCTGATCCTGCTGAAAATCATCGCCGGATTCATCGTCTTCGGACTCATCATGGCGGCCTGCGCCCTGATCATCGGCATATTCGCCCTGATCGTCGGCGGCGAAGGGTTCTTCACGCCCGCCGTCTTCGGCAACACGGTGTCGATCTGGATCGCGAGCCTGGGCATCCTGGCCGCACTCATCCCCATCATCCTGCTGATCTACGTGCTGATGTGCCTGATCGCCTCGCGCAAACCCGGCGGCAAGACCGTGCTGGCGATCTTCCTGCTGTGGCTGGCCTCGATCATCGCCGTATCGTGCGTGGCCATCCGCGAGAACGTGGGCGACAAGTTCCGGACGAAACGCAGGGCTCTCGAACAGATATTCCAGAGCGAAATCGTCATCGACGGCGACACCACCACCCTCGAACGGCTGCTGGAAGATTACGACGACGAGAGCGTGATCGAGGAGGGCCGCAAGACGCTCCACATCTCCGTGCCTTCGAAATCCATCGACATCACCGTCGACAAGAAGCAGGGCGAACTGCGGGTCAACGCCGACGGCCGGAAGGTCTCGGTCAAAGCCTCCGAGAACGACGACGAAGCCTCGGTAACGATCCGCCGGGAGACCGACGCCGCCGACAGCGCAAAAACGACCCGCGGCAGCGCCGCCCGGACCCTGTAAGCGAAGCCGGAAATCATTCGCATTAAAATAAAAAGTTCCCGGAAGTGCGGGCGGCATCCTTTTTGGGCCGCCCGTATTTTTTGAAATTTTTGAAATATTTTCGTACCTTTGAACGGTTTTGTTTTTAACAAATGAGAGTATGGCCGGAATCAAGAGCATAGGCATTCTGACATCGGGCGGCGACGCGCCGGGCATGAATGCGGCAATCCGCGCGGTGACGCGCAGCGCGATCTACAACGGATTTACCGTAAAAGGAATCATGCGCGGATTCAAAGGTTTGGTATTCAACGAGATCGTCGAATTCAAATCGCAGAGCGTAAGCAACATCATCCAGCTGGGCGGCACGATCCTGAAAACCGCCCGCAGCGAAGAGTTCAAGACCGTGGAAGGCCGCAAGGCGGCTTACGACAACATGGTGGCCGCGGGCATCGACGCCCTGGTGGTGATCGGCGGCGACGGATCGCTGACCGGCGCGGGACTTTTCGCCGAGGAATACAACGTTCCGATCGTGGGGCTTCCCGGAACGATCGACAACGACCTCGGGGGAACGGACTCGACAATCGGTTATGACACGGCACTGAATACGATCATGGAGTCGGTCGACAAACTGCGCGACACGGCGTCGAGCCACGAACGCCTCTTCTTCGTCGAGGTGATGGGCCACACGGCAGGTTACCTGGCGCTCAACAGCGCCATCGCGACGGGTTCCGAGGCGGCGATCATCCCGGAGATGGATACCGAGGTCGACCAGCTGGCGGAACTGATCAACCACGGGTTCCGCAAAAGCAAGAACTCGGCGATCGTGATCGTCGCGGAGAATCCCAAGACGGGCGGCGCCACGGCACTGGCCGAGCGTGTGAAGAAGGAGTTCCCGCAGTACGACGCGCGGGTGACGATCCTGGGGCACATTCAGCGCGGCGGCTCGCCGACGGCCGTGGACCGCATCCTCGCCTCGCGCATGGGCGAAGCGGCCATCGAGGCGATCCTCGACGGACAGCGCAACGTGATGATCGGCACGATGAACGGCAAGATCGTCTACGTGCCCTTCGCCAAGGCCGTCAAACACGACAAAGGCATCGACCGCGGGGCGCTGGAACTGGTGAAAATCCTGTCGATTTAGACACTTCAGCCTGCCCGCCGCCGAACGGCCGCAATGCAAACGAATTCAACAAAAACCCGAACATAAGCGAATGAAACGCGTAATTGGCATCGGCAATGCCCTGACCGACATGCTGGTCAACCTGAAAACCGACTCCGTGCTGGGGAGGTTCAAATTAGCCAAAGGCTCGATGAGCCTCGTGGACACACGGCTCCAGACCGAGATTTCGAAATCGGTGGCCGGACTCCCCTATTCCCTCTCGCTCGGAGGATCGGCCGGCAACACCATCCGCGCCATGGCGCAGCTGGGTTGCAGCGTCGGTTTCATCGGCAAGGTGGGTCCCGACACCACGGGCGATTTCTTCGTGCAGGCACTGGACAACCTCGGCATCGAGCCGATCATTTTCCGGGGCAGGGAGCGCTCGGGCAAATGCGTGTCGCTGATCTCCGCCGACGGCGAGCGCACGATGGTCACCCACCTCGGCGCAGCGCTCGAACTCTCGGCCGGGGAGATCGAACCGTCGATTTTCGAGGGGTACGACTGCCTCTACGTCGAGGGCTACCTGGTGCAGAACCACGACCTGATCCTCAAGGCCGCCCGTACGGCCAAGGAGTGCGGGCTGAAGGTCGCCATCGACCTGGCCAGCTTCAACATCGTGGCCGAGAACCTCGAATTTCTGCGCAATCTGGTGTGCGAGCACGTCGACATCGTCTTCGCCAACGAGGACGAAGCCAAGACCTTCACCTGCGAGGCCGAGCCGCTGAACGCCCTCCAGGCCATTTCGCAGATGTGCGAACTCGCCGTCGTGAAGATCGGCACGAAAGGCGCGCTGATCAAGCAGGGCGAAGAGGTCGTGCACGTGGGCATCATGGCTGCGGCCAGGCGCGTGGACACCACGGGAGCGGGCGATTTCTATGCCGCCGGATTCCTGGCGGGACTTTGCGACGGACTCTCGCTGCGCCAGTGCGGCACGATCGGCGCCATCACCGCCGGCAAGGTAATCGAGGTCGTCGGCACGACCTTCGGCGAGGAGGCCTGGGCCGACATCCACCGGCTGGTCAACAAGGTCAAAAACGAAAAATACCTGTTTTAAAAACAAGGGGTTGAACGATCGTTCAACCCCTTGTTTTCAACATATCGGCGCATATCCGGATTCCGGGAAATGCGCTGCCGGCTCGTGTTCCCACGGCGTCCCGCCGTATCCGCAAATTCCGTCCCGCACAAGCCCCTCCCGAGCGAGGAGCCATGCGCCCGGAACCCGCGACTCTCAACGTTCTATCTTCGAGAACAGCCCCCGGCTAATCCCCAGACGCATGCGCAGCAGCCACCGCGATTTGCGGGGCGGCATCGTGCAGCAGAGCACGAGCGTCGCCGCCCATTTGGCGATCTCCAGCACGAAGGTCTTCGGCAGGCGGCGGTGGATTTCGGCCCGCAGCCGCTGGCTCACGCCGACGTTATAGCTCAACCGCCGGAAATAAGTCCCGGTGAGTTTCGCCGGCGGAATGATATGCCACATCACCGCCCCCGGCACATACCAGATCGTTTCGCCGCCGAGCAGGAGGCGTTCGAAAAAGTCGTTTTCCTCACCGCCGATCAACTCGCCGTTCACGCGTCCCAGCGCCGGGTCGAAACCGCCGTAACCGGCCAGCCCCGCACGGCGGAAAGCCATGTTCCCGCCCCCGGGGACGCATCCCGCCGGGAACGGACGCACCTCCTCTCCGAAATCCATCGGATTGGCGATCGGCATTTCAACGTATTTCGACATCCACGCCGGACGTCCCATGGAGTATTCGGCGATGATGCGCCCCCCGGCCACGACGGCCCCGGGACGGGCTTCGAAAAATTCGAGATAGGCGCGCAGAAACCCTTCGTTGACCCGCTCGTCATCGTCGATGAAGGCCACCAGCGGCGCCTGCGCCTCCCGCAGTCCGCGGTTGCGGGCGTACGACACCCCCGGTCCGTCCTCCGCGACGAGCCGCAGTGCGCACTCCGGATGGGCCGCGGCAAAGGCCGCGAAACGCGCTTCGGTGTCGTCCGTGGAATTGTTGCTCACCACCACGCACTCCCACTCGGCACGCGGCAGATCCTGCCGCACGACGGATTCGAGCGCCGCAACGAGTTGTGCGGCACGGTTGTGGGTGGGAATGACGAGCGAGATTCGAATCATCGTGCGAATGTAGCAATTTATCCGTAAAAAACCCGTATATTTGTCCGAAATATAAAAAGCGATACGACTATGTACAAACTGATTCGTACCCTTCTGCCGGTCCTTGCCGCGGTGATCGCCACGACTGTCTCGGCGCAGAGCGTCAGTTGGAAAAGCACGGTGCAGCACCTCGACGGCCAGACCTACCGGATCGTGCTGGAGGCGTCCATCCCGGCTCCCTGGCACATGTACGACATGGGTCCCTACGAAGGCGGACCCAACGCCACTACGATCACGTTCACCCCGGGCGAAGGCGCCCTCCTCGAAGGAGGCGTCGAGCAGCTGACCCGTCCCGAACGCCACTACGACAAAACGTTCGGAATGGAGATCGGAACCTTCGCCCGAAAGGCGCAGTTCGCCCAAAGCGTGAAACTCACGGCCCCGCAGGCGACCGTCACGGCCGAACTCGCATGGATGATCTGCAACGACACGAGCTGCCTGCCGCCCGACGATACGGAGCTGACGATCACCCTGCCCGCAGGCGCAACACCCGCCGTGCAGCCCGCGGAGACTCCGTCCAAGGAGAGCGCCGCGGCCAAGAAGACGACCCCGGCAGCCGAAATCGCTCCCGCGCAGAAGGACGCCGCAGGCGGCGGCTCGCTGTGGGGGCTGATCATCGAAGCCATTCTGTGGGGCTTCGCCGCCCTCTTGACCCCCTGCGTCTTCCCGATGGTCCCGATGACCGTCTCGTTCTTCATGAAAGG
>ERZ827469.1664-NODE-1664-length-19144-cov-7.500131_pt1 | contig 19144 bp, 16 predicted proteins | sample MGYA00519917_ERZ827469 | MGnify/ENA primary metagenome ERZ827469 (study PRJEB31778, sample SAMEA3449314) | human gut metagenome | biome: human gut; feature: human-associated habitat; material: faeces | place: United Kingdom | collected 2010/2012 ... | reverse complement strand
TTCCAACTTGACGATGGTTTCGGGTGCATCGGTCTCGCGGGACAGCGGGGATGTGCTATCGCATGGCATACGGTCCGACTCCTTTCCGCACGGGCTCGTTTTGTTCATCCAAACGCTAGCACATCGGACGTGGCACAGGCGTGACTTTCGTCCGTCGCCGCCCTTGCCCCCCATCCAAACGTGTACGTCAGCCTCCAAACATGTCATTATTTGTCGGTTTTGGAGGCTGACGTACACGTTTTGAGAGCAAGCGAGGCCGCACCACGCGCCGCGCAACCTTTCCAATCGATTTCGATCCCCGGCGTGCCCGGCGTGTTGAGAGCTGCGCCATTACAATGAAGCGGATTCGCTTGACGCTGTGGAAATAATTATGGCGATAGAGGATGAGTTTGAAATCGAAATTCCCGATGATGATGCGGAAAAATTTCAAAACGTTTCAGATATCGTAAGATTTGTGGAAGAAAAAACAAATTAGAGAGAATTTTATATGAAGGAAAAAGCAAAAATTTCAAATGCGGTCATCAAAAGGCTGCCGCGTTACAGAAGATATCTTAAAGAACTCAGTAAAAAGGGAGTAGATAAGATATCGTCAAATGAGTTTTCGAGTCTTATCGGCTATACAGCATCGCAGATAAGACAGGATCTCAACAACTTCGGTGGCTTTGGACAGCAGGGATACGGATATAATGTTCAGTTTCTCTACGAGGAAATCGGAAAGATAATGGGACTTAATACAGAGCATAGAATAATTATCATCGGTGCAGGCAATCTGGGCCAGGCACTCGCCAATTATGTAAAGTTTGAAAAGCTTGGCTTTGTCATAACAGCGCTTTTTGACGTAAATCCTGAGCTTTCAGGAAAGAGTGTGCGAGGTATTCCAATCCTTATGCTAAGTGAGCTGGATGAGTATTGCAGAACACACAGGGTGGATATTGCGGCGCTCACCATGCCAAAGTCAAAGGCTGACTCTATTGCGTCAAAGCTTGTGGATTTAGGAATAAGGGCTATATGGAATTTTGCACATGTGGATCTTGAAATTCCAAATAAAGATGTGGTTGTGGAGAGTGTTCATCTGTCTGACAGCCTTATGCAGCTCAGCTATAATATTGTTAAAAACTCCAAAAATAAATAGAGGGTGAGTCTTATGAATGATAAAAAAGATTTTGAGGCTGCATTAAAAGGAAAAAAAGTGCCTTTACTGGTTTTAGACCAGAAGTGGCACAGACTTTTTGCCATTCATGGTAAGACTGATGAAATATCAGCCACGGAAAAAGAACTGGATGAACTGTTAAAGTTGCAGGGAAAGTACAACAATGAGCTTAAGAATTTAAAAAAGCTTAAGTCGAAAATTATGTCTAATATTGTTGCCAACATGGGAGATGACGGCGATGAAAAGCGTGACAAGGATAAGCAGCTTATAGATGAGATAAATGAGAAAGCTGACAACATTGAGGGAGAGCTTATTGAAATCCAGAAGAATATAAAAGCTGTAAATGACAGGCTGATGCTTTTATCGATGGATTATTTCAGTGAAAAGATCGAGAAAAATAAACTGGAATCAAAAGAAATTGACGACTGGATTGCAAATATAAGAGTTGAACTTAAGAAAAATGTAATCAGAAAACAGAACAGAGATATTAACAACAGGGAGATTTATTCGTATCTTCATGATATTTTTGGCGCTGAGGTTTTAGATCTTTTTGATATTGAATATGACGATCCTATGGTTTTCAATGCCAATAATGCAAATACTGATAATGCAAACAATGAGAATAAGGGGAATTGATATTGGAATATATTGTTACAGGTAATGAAATGAAGCTTCTGGACGATACAACATCACAGGTCTTTTTGGTTCCTTCGGTGGTGCTGATGGAGCAGGCTGCGGCCGGTGTTGTCCGGGAGCTTGTTGCATGTTTTGATAAATCAAAGGAGTTTGCCGTGATATGTGGCAGAGGCAATAATGCAGGAGACGGTATCGCGATAGCAAGACTTTTAAATCAGGCCGGATACAGATGCATGGTGTACTATGCTTTTGGCACAGATGAGGCAGGAAGCGAGCTCTTTGAGCTGCAGAAAAATATATACGCAAGGTATGGCTTTAAGGTAGTCTCTGATATTGAGTGTGTGTGTAAAAGTGACGTAATAATAGATGCACTGTTTGGCACAGGGCTTAAGCGAGCCATAGAAGGCTCTTTAGCAGATGTGATTTCAGCCGTTAACAAGGCAAATGCTTACAGGGTGGCGGTCGACGTGCCGTCGGGAGTGGATTCTGATAAAGGACATGTGATGGGATGCACTTTTAAAGCAGATTTCACATATACTTTTTCTTATAAGAAGAATGGCCTTCTCCTGTGGCCGGGCTGTGATTATTGCGGTCTGGTTAAGGTGGTGCCTATAGGCATAGATGACCACAGCTTTTGTGGTAATCTGCCATCAGTAAGGGCTCTTGATGAGTCTGATTTAAAGAAGCTTGATAACAGACCGGCACACTCCAACAAGGGAACTTTCGGAAAACTGTTAGTTATAGCAGGAAGCCGCAATATGGCCGGTGCCGCGGTGCTTTCGGCAAAGGCTGCATACAAAAGCGGAGCAGGGCTTGTGAAAATTATAACGCCGGAGTGCAACCGCTCAATAATCCAATGTGCTTTGCCGGAAGCACTGCTTTGTACTGATATCGCGTCAGCTAAAGCACTTGAGACAGAGCTTGATTGGGCAGATGCAGTGGTGATAGGTCCAGGTCTTTCAAAGTCTGATAATGCCAAAATGTTAGTTGAAACAGTACTAAAAACAGCAGAGATACCTCTTGTGATTGATGCGGATGCGCTTAATATCATATCAGACAACATGACTTTACTTAATGAGCATAAAATGCCTGTCATCGTGACTCCGCACCTGGGCGAGATGTCCAGACTTATGAAAAAGAGCATTGCTGATATACAGGAGGATATCATCGGTGTGGCAGGAGAGTTTGCAAGCTTGTACAATGTGACCTGTGTGCTTAAGGATTTTCGTACGATTATCGCAGCGGCTGATGGCGAAAAGTTTATCAATCTGTCCGGCAACTGCGGTATGGCAACAGCCGGAAGCGGAGATGTGCTAAGCGGTATCGTGGGAGGTCTTCTGGTACAGTGTCGTGACACGAAAAAGGCCGCGGCATACGGTGCATTTATTCATGGACTTGCCGGTGATATGGTATTTGACAATACCGGCTCTTATGGTATGATAGCAAGTGATATTATTGATGGATTAGATAAAGTTTGGATTAAGGTGGAAAAAAATGGCAATTAACAGAATCAGAGCAGATATAGATCTGGATGCAATTTTATATAATATGGAGTCGATGCACAATAAGCTAAAGCCGGGGACAATGATGGCAGCAGTCGTAAAGGCTGATGGTTACGGTCATGGTGCTGAGGCTGTTTCAGAGGTACTGGAGCCGCTTCCGTATCTGTGGGGCTATGCCGTTGCTACAAGCAACGAGGCAATGCAGCTTATCGCAGCAGGCAGAAAAAAGCCGATACTTATTTTAGGACTCAGCTTCCCGGAGCAGTTTGAGGAGATAGTGGACAACGATGTGCGCCCGGCGGTATGTACATATGAGACAGCTAAGGAGCTATCGCGTATCGCTGTCGCTAAGAATAAAACCTGTAAGATACATATCAAGATAGATACCGGCATGTGCCGTATAGGCTTTCAGGTGACAGAGGAAAGTGCAGATATTATTGCACAGATTGCTAAGCTGCCGAATATTATGATAGAGGGAATATTCACTCACTTTGCAAGGGCAGATGAGCTGTCAAAGGAGCCTGCCTTTGAGCAGTTTGATCTTTTTAAGAGGATGATAGCTCTTGTTGAGGCAAGAGGAGTCGAGATCCCAATTAAGCACTGCTCAAACAGTGCGGGAATAGTAGAAATCCCTGAGTGCAATATGGATATGGTAAGAGCAGGCATCACACTCTATGGTCTGTGGCCGTCAGAGGAGGTAGACAAGAGTAAAATCTCCCTAAAGCCTGTCATGTCACTGCACAGCAGGGTTGCTTATGTAAAGGAGCTTGAGCCGGGCAGGCATATAAGCTACGGCGGCACATTTACGGTAGAGCATCCTATGATGATAGCAACTGTCCCGGTGGGATATGGTGATGGATATTCAAGAGGACTTTCAAACAAGGGCTGGGTTCTCATAAAAGGAAAAAAAGCACCTATATGCGGCAGAGTCTGCATGGATCAGTTTATGGTGGATGTGACAGACATACCTGACGTGAAAATAGGCGATGCAGTTACTCTGCTCGGTAAAGACGGGGATGAGACAATCACTATGGAGCAGTTAGGTGAGCTGTCAGGCAGATTCAACTATGAGTTTGCATGTCTTATCACACCGCGTGTTCCAAGAATTTACCACAAAAACTAAAAAAGTGTAACTTTTAAGAATACACTCGAAAAATCTGGAGATACTTTTTGTATACCATAATATGGAGTGTATTCGTGTATGATTATTCAAAGAGGAGATATTTATTACGCTGATTTAAGGCCTGTTGTAGGCTCAGAGCAGGGCGGGATAAGACCTGTCCTTATAATACAAAATGATGTCGGAAACAGACACAGCCCGACGGTGATCTGCGCAGCGATAACCTCGCAGATGCATAAAGCAAAGCTGCCCACCCATGTGGAGCTTGCCTGCAAGGAGTATGCGCTTGCAAAGGATTCGGTTGTGCTTTTAGAACAGCTTCGCACAATCGACAAAAAAAGGCTTAAGGATAAGGTGTGCCATCTTGATGAGGACACATTGCTTAAAATAGACAGGGCGCTTGAAATCAGTTTAGAACTTATTACATAGGATAATAAAACATTATGTTATATGCAATTATAATTTTATCAATACTTGTAGTGATACTTCTTTTGTGTATTGGAGTATTGCTTTATGGAATGAAAAACAACAAAAAGACTTTCGATGGAATACTTGGAAATGATGATGTCACAGAGGAGGAAATTATTTCCATGGTCAGGGAGGGGCATGAGCAGGGAACAATCCTTGCATCTGAGGCAGAGCTGATACACAATGTATTTGAGTTTGATGATAAGGAAGTAAAAGATATCATGACTCACCGCAAAAATATCGTAAGCCTCGACGGCAGTATGTCCTTTATTGATGCAATCGAATTTATCATAGATACCGGCAAATCTCGCTTTCCGGTCTATGAAAACGATGTTGACAGTATCATCGGAGTCTTACATATCAAGGAGGCTTTTACATTTTTTGAAAAAAATGAGGTTTACCGCAGCAGTATCAAGGACATAGACGGGCTTATCCGGCCAGTGGACTTCATACCCGAGACGGTAAACATCAATGATCTGTTTAAAAAGATGCAGTCTAAAAAGAGTCATCTTGCGATGGTTGTGGATGAGTACGGACAGATATCTGGACTTATCGCGATGGAGGATATACTCGAGGAGCTTGTCGGAAATATCGAGGATGAGCACGATGAGGAAGAAAACTACATTAGAAAGAATGATGACGAGACATTTATAATGGACGGCATGACTGAGTTTTCCGATGTGAAGGAGGCACTGTCACTGCCTGTTGAAGATGATGCCTACGAGACGCTTAACGGTTTTATCATATCGCTTTCGGATAAGATTCCGGAGGAGGGGGATAAGACTGTGATTAGCGCATATGGCTACAGATTTTCTGTTATGAGCGTCGAGGATAAGGTGATTAAGCAGGTAATGATTAAGAAACTTGCGCCGGAAGAGAAAAAATGATATTATAAGGTATGGATTATTTTTAAAAGTAGAAAAGAGGATACAAATTATGTCAGGACATTCTAAATTTGCGAATATCAAGCATAAGAAAGAGAAAAATGATGCTGCAAAGGGCAAAATCTTTACAATGATCGGTAGAGAGCTCGCAGTTGCAGTTAAAGAGGGAGGACCGGATCCTGCCAATAACTTCAAGCTTGCACAGGTAGTTGCCAAGGCAAAGGCCAACAATATGCCAAACGATACAATCGAAAGAGGTATCAAGAAGGCAGCAGGAGACGGCAACAGTGTAAACTATGAGACAGCTACATATGAGGGCTATGGACCATCAGGCACAGCTATTATCGTAAAGTGTCTTACAGACAATAAGAACCGTACAGCGGCCAATGTCCGTAATGCCTTTACAAAGGGACAGGGAAGCATCGGTACACAGGGCTGTGTATCATACATGTTTGACGAGAAGGGTCAGATCATCATCGACAAGGAAGAGTGCGATATGGATGCAGATGACCTTATGATGCAGGCACTCGATGCAGGCGCTGAGGATTTCGCCGATGAGGATGACAGCTACGAAATCACAACTGCACCTGCTGATTTTGATGCAGTCAGGGCTGCTCTTGAGGAGGCAGGCATCACAATGGCTTCGGCAGAGGTTACAATGATTCCACAGACATATGTCACACTGACAGATGAAGCTGACATCACAAATATCGGCCGTATCTTAGACCTTCTTGACGATGATGACGACGTCCAGGAAGTATACCACAATTGGGAAGAGTAAACTAAATATTATATATCACGGGTTTTAGCGGGAGGAGAATATGAAAAAGATTCTATTTGTAGCTTCAGAGTGTGTACCATTTATAAAAACAGGAGGTCTTGCAGATGTGTGCGGTGCACTTCCTAAAGAGTTTGACAAGAACTATTGGGATGTAAGGGTTGTAATACCTGATTATAGCTGTATACCGGAGCAGTATCGCAATAATTTTGAGTATGTTACCCATTTTTACATGAGCTCAGGTCCATATGTGCAGGACAAGTATGTCGGAGTGCTCAAATATGAGCAGGACGGCATTACATATTACTTTATTGACAATCAGGAGTTTTTTACAGGATTTTCTCCATATACTTCTGACACTAAGTTTGAGATTGAGAAGTATACATTCTTTGACAAGGCTGTACTTTCAATGCTCCCGCTTATTGATTTTAAGCCGGATATTATACACTGTCATGACTGGCAGACAGGTCTTCTGCCTGTATACTTAAAGAATGAGTTTGCCGCAAATCCATTCTTCTGGGGTATCAAGACAATTATCACTATCCACAATCTTAAGTTCCAGGGAATATGGGACAGGGAGTGGGTACAGGGTGTTTCTGGTCTTACAGACAATCTGTTCACACCGGACAAGCTTGAGTTCAAGAAGGACGCAAATATGCTTAAGGGTGGTCTTGTATATGCTGACTATATCACCACTGTCAGTGATACATATGCAAACGAGATTCAGACGGAGTACTATGGTGAGGGATTGAACGGACTCTTAAGTGCCAGACATTTTGACATGCAGGGTATCGTAAACGGTATTGATTACAATGTCTATGACCCACAGACTGATGGCAAAATCTATTGCAATTACAATGCTTCCGATTTCAGAAAGAAGAAGTTCAACAACAAGACAAAGCTTCAGCAGGATCTTGGCCTTGCGGTTGACAAGAAGAAGTATATGATAGGTCTCATTTCAAGACTTACAGACCAGAAAGGTCTTGACCTTATCAATCATGTGATTGAAGGTATCGTGGACGATTTCACACAGCTTGTTGTTATCGGTACAGGAGATCCTCAGTACGAGAATATGTTCAGACACTATGCATGGAAATACCCTGACAGAGTTTCGGCAAATATATGTTACTCTGATGATCTGGCTCACAAGCTCTATGCGGCTGCTGATGCATTCTTGATGCCGTCCAGGTTTGAGCCTTGCGGTCTGACACAGCTTATTTCATTCCGCTACGGTACCGTTCCGATTGTTCGTGAGACAGGAGGTCTCAAGGATACGGTTAAGCCTTACAATGAGTATGAGAATTCAGGAGATGGCTTCTCGTTCTCAAACTACAATGCCGATGAGATGCTTGCAGTCATCAATTATTCTAAGCACATCTTCTTCGATAAGAAGCGTGAGTGGAACCAGATTGTGGACAGGGGCATGGCTAATGATTTCTCTTGGAATGCTTCGAAATTCAAATATGAGGGATTATACAATTACCTTATTGGTGAATAAAATATTTTGGTGAAATTGTGGTTTTTGCATAACATTTTGCCCCGCCATTCATGGCGGGGTATTTTGCACCTCATTTATGATTAATCAGATTACTACATGCTACGCATTCCCGTAATCTGACTCCACCTCGAAATCCGCTATTTGCTGCATCCCCGCAGCAAATTGCTACTTTCTCGGTGTAGTGCGGGTCACTAAGGTATACATCGAATTGCATGCAAGCATGCATCGATGATACCTTTTGACCCTTTAATCACAAAATCGAAAAATTACTTTAGAAAATTTACACAGAACAGAAGAAATATGTTATTATATACTCTGTAAATCAAAACACGGAGGTTAGTTACATGGCAACGAGGAAGAAATCCTCAGCAAAAAGACAGACAAAAAAGGAGAGAATGGCTCAGATAGAGAGGCAGCAGGCCTTTAAAAAGGAAATATTTCTCTGGATAGTAGTAGCTGTTTCAATCCTTTTATTTATAAGCAATTTTGGAATAGGCGGTCATTTGGGAAACGCAGTAAGCGGTTTCCTTTTTGGTGTATTTGGAATGGTGGCATATATTTTTCCGCTTGTGCTTCTGGTGGGCAGCTTTTTTGCTGTGTCCAATAAGGGCAATTCATATGCTATCATGAAGCTTGTTATGACCATAGTTTTCATATGGTTTATATGTGTGTTTATGTACCTGGCAGTGTATGGTGAATTCGCGGTTTCGCCGGTGCAGTCATACATTGACAGTGTTGAAAGGCATTCAGGTGGTGGCTTTATAGGTGCTCTTATAGGCTGCATTTTAGTTCCTGCGGTAGGAATTATAGGTGCATACGTGGTGACAATAGTTGTGATGATTATCTGTCTTGTGCTCATTACCGGTAAATCATTTATGAAGGGTATGAGAAACGGCGGTCGAAAGGTATACGAGTCAGCGCGTGAGAATAATGAGAGATATCAGGAGTATCGGCAGTATAAGTCAAGAGAGCGTCAGACAAGAAAGGGTTTAGCTTCAGATGATACAGACAGTGACATAAAGGAGGCTGCAAAAGGTGGCAGAAGGAGTAAGCGTGCCGGCCGAAGGATGGACAATAAGATAACGGGCGTGTCACTTGATACAAAAATTGATGGCAGTGAAAATGTGCTGGATTCAGGCATGGCAGGTAGTGATACAGCGCATGTGGGGATATTTGGACAAGGTGCAGCTGCTACAGATGCGCTTGGTGAGATAACTATAGAGAATTACCCGAGTTCACCTGCAATAAAGGAGAAAAAGACGACAAGCCTTACATCAGGGAATGCAGGTGAAATAGTGCAGACACCGGACTTTGGTGTGGCATCGGAGCCTGTTTCGGTTTTGGGTGGCACAGCCGATAGTGATAGTGCAGATGAGCTTGGCAGAAAGACCCTGCAGCAGATTAATGGCATGAAACCGGACGGCTCGGGTGCAGCAGCTGCAAGCCATGTGTCGCAGATACCTATATCGGGCTGCGTGGAGCCTGATATATCTGATGATTTTGACATACAAAAAGATAATGAGCTGCAATCAAAATTGTCAGCTCCGGCTGCAGATGCGGTAATGACAAAACCACCAGCAGCAGAGCCAGGTAAGAAAAAGGTCAAATCAGACAAGGATGAGCTTGCCAAAGAGGTTGAAAAAGTCAGTGAGCAGATAGCGATAAATGATGCAGAAAATGCAATCCAGCAGAAGCCGTATGTATTTCCGACTGTTGATCTGCTTAAGGCTCCTGACAGGGGGAAAACCGGTGATTCGCAGGCTCATCTGCGTGAGACGGCGGCAAAGCTTGAACAGACTCTTAATGTGTTTGGGGTGAATGCGAAGGTGAATAATATAAGCTGCGGTCCTGCTGTTACAAGGTTTGAAATCACACCGGAGCTTGGAGTGAAGGTATCAAAGATTGTGAATCTGGCAGATGATATAAAGCTTAATCTGGCAGCAGCGGATATACGAATCGAGGCTCCTATTCCGGGAAAAGCCGCTGTGGGCATCGAAGTGCCAAACAGCCAGAGTGTTGCTGTTTCCTTCAGGGAGCTTGTGGAGTCTGAAGAATTTAAAAATGCCAAATCAAAGATTACCTTTGCAGTGGGAAAAGATATTGCAGGCAAGGTTAAGGTTACGGATATCGCAAAAATGCCACATCTTTTAATTGCAGGTGCTACCGGCTCAGGTAAGTCAGTTTGTATCAATACAATTATCATGAGTATACTATACAAGGCAAAGCCGGATGAGGTAAAGCTGATTATGATTGACCCGAAGGTGGTTGAGCTTAGTGTATACAATGGCATACCTCATCTGATGATTCCGGTTGTTACAGATCCTAAAAAAGCTGCAGGAGCATTAAACTGGGCGGTTTCAGAGATGACAGACCGATACGAGAAGTTTGCAAACAGCGGTGTCAGGGAAATAAACGGTTACAATGCCATGATTGATGCAATGGATGGCAAGGATACAGAAAAACCGCCAAAGATGCCACAGATTGTCATTATAGTGGACGAGCTTGCAGATCTTATGATGGTTGCATCAAAGGATGTAGAGGAGGCAATATGCAGGCTGGCACAGCTTGCGAGAGCAGCCGGTATACATCTGATTATAGCTACACAGAGGCCTTCTGTTAATGTTATTACAGGTCTTATCAAGGCAAATATGCCAAGCCGTATCGCATTTGCGGTTACAAGCGGTGTTGACAGTCGTACCATACTTGATATGAATGGTGCAGAAAAGCTCCTTGGAAAGGGAGATATGTTATTTGACCCACAGGGGGTTCCGAAGCCCCTTCGAGTACAGGGCGCATTCGTTTCAGATAAAGAAGTTTCCGATATTGTGAAATTTATTATTGAAAATAATGAGAATGCACAGTACAGTAATGATGTGGCACAAAAGATGGAGAGCCTGTCGAATGATACGACAAATACAACCGTTACCATTTCAGATGTGGAAAACACGGATGATGGCAGGGACTCTTACTTTGCGGAGGCAGCGTCAATTATCACAGATAAGGAACGGGCTTCAATTGGAATGCTTCAAAGATACCTTAAAATTGGCTTCAACAGGGCGGCCCGCATCATGGATCAGCTCGAAGAGGCCGGTGTAGTGGGACCTGAGGAGGGGACAAAGCCCCGCAAGGTTCTGGTGACTAAAGAGGAATTAGATACTATATTAGAGAATAATTAACACAAAGGAGCAAAGAAAAATGAAAACAGATATTCAGATTGCACAGGAAGCTACAATGCTTCCAATCAAGGATGTAGCAGCATCTATAGGGATTAAAGAGGATGACTTAGAGCTTTATGGAAAGTATAAGGCAAAGATTTCTGATGAGCTCATCAATCGCACAAAGAAAAATCCTGACGGAAAGCTCATACTTGTTACAGCTATAAACCCGACTCCTGCAGGAGAGGGAAAGACAACCACAAGCGTCGGTCTTGGAGAGGCATTTGGACGCCTGGGAAAGAAAGCACTTATCGCACTTCGTGAGCCGTCACTTGGACCTTGCTTTGGTATCAAGGGAGGAGCAGCCGGTGGCGGATATGCACAGGTTGTCCCAATGGAGGATTTAAATCTTCATTTTACAGGAGATTTTCATGCGATTACATCTGCGAACAATCTGCTTGCGGCACTTCTTGACAATCATATCCAGCAGGGCAACGAGCTTGGCATCGACCCACGCCAGATTGTATGGAAGAGATGTATGGATATGAATGACCGTGTCCTTAGAAATATCGTTGTTGGTCTTGGAAGCAAGATGGACGGAATGGTCAGAGAAGATCATTTTGTCATCACTGTAGCATCTGAAATTATGGCAATACTCTGTCTGGCCGATGATATGGCAGATTTAAAGAAGCGCCTTGGCAGAATTATCGTGGCATACACCTTTGACGGAAAGCCTGTCACAGCCGATGATCTTCAGGCTACAGGCTCTATGGCAGCTCTCTTAAAGGATGCCTTAAAGCCGAACCTTATCCAGACACTTGAGCATACACCGGCAATAGTTCACGGTGGACCTTTTGCCAATATAGCACATGGCTGTAACAGTGTCCGTGCCACAAAGACAGCATTAAAGCTTGCAGACTATGTTATCACTGAGGCAGGCTTTGGCGCAGACCTTGGCGCAGAGAAGTTCTTTGATATCAAGTGCCGTATGGCAGGACTTAAGCCGGATGCAGTTGTACTTGTTGCAACAATCAGAGCATTAAAATATAATGGCGGCGTGCCGAAGGATGAGCTTTCATCAGAGAATCTTGATGCACTTAAGGCTGGAATCGTAAATCTTGAGAAGCATATTGAGAATCTTCACAAGTTTGGTGTGCCTGTAGTTGTCACATTAAATTCATTTGTCACAGACACCAAGGCTGAGACTGATTTTGTAGAGCAGTTCTGTAAGGAAAGAGGCTGTGAATTTGCACTCTCAGAGGTATGGGAGAAGGGTGGCGAAGGCGGAATTGACCTTGCCAACAAGGTACTTGAAACAATCGAGCACAAGGAAAGCAATTTTAAGGTGCTCTATGATGATAGCCTGTCACTTAAGGAAAAGATTGAAACTGTTGCAAAAGAAATATATGGAGCAGATGGTGTTACATATTCTCCGGCAGCAGAGAGAGAACTCAAGAGGATTACAGACCTTGGAATGGGAGATTTCCCTGTATGTATGGCAAAGACACAGTATTCGCTTTCTGATGATGCTAAGAAGCTTGGCAGACCGAGCGGCTTTAAAATCAACGTACGTGAGGTTTATGCGTCAGCAGGTGCAGGCTTTGTTGTAGCAGTAAACGGTTCTATTATGACTATGCCGGGACTTTCAAAGAAGCCGGCTGCATACGGCATTGATGTGGATGACAATGGTGTGATCACAGGATTATTCTAGGAGGAAATATGGCTAATCTAATAGACGGAAAATTGATTTCAACACAGATTAAGGATGAGCTTAAGGAAGAAGTGGCAGAGCTTAAGAAAAAAGGCATCGAGGGCTGCCTTGCGGTGATTCAGGTCGGAAATGACCCTGCATCATCAGTGTATGTTCGCAACAAGAAAAAGGCGTGTGAGTATGTCGGAATCAAATCGCTTTCGTATGAACTTGCAGAGGAGACTACGGAGGATGAGATATTAAAACTTATCGAAAAGCTCAATGCTGATGCTTCTGTAAATGGTATTCTCTGTCAGCTTCCGCTGCCAAAGCATATCGATGAGGACAAGGTTATTGATGCTATCGACCCGAAGAAGGATGTTGATGGCTTCAGTCCACAGAGTGTTGGAGCGATGGTTATAGGAAAGCCTGGTTTTTTGCCGTGTACTCCGGCTGGTATCATTCAGCTTTTAAAGAGAAGCAATATAGATATTGATGGTAAAAGCTGTGTTGTGGTTGGCAGAAGCAATATAGTCGGCAAGCCTATGTCACTTCTCATGCTTAGGGAGAATGCAACTGTTACGGTATGTCATTCACATACAAAGGATTTAAAAGATGTATGTAAAAATGCTGATATACTTATAGTGGCAATAGGAAAGCCTAAATTTATAGATGCTTCATATGTGAAGGATGGTGCGGTTGTCATTGATGTTGGAATCCACAGAAATGCTGAAAATAAGCTGTGTGGTGATGTGGATTTTGATTCTGTTGTGTCTAAAGCGTCACATATCACACCTGTACCGGGCGGTGTAGGTCCTATGACAATTGCGATGCTCATGAGCAATTGTGTAGAGGCTATGAAGAGATAATTAGACAATTAGACAATATGTAAGAGGATTAGATGTATGAGATGTGCCAATTGTGGTAATGAATTGAAGGCGGGCAGTCTGTACTGTGATGTCTGTGGGCATCCGGTTCAGATAGTGCCTGATTACAACGAATTTGATGATTATCTTGATAATCTGGTTGGAAATGATGACAGGCGAACTGATGGACAAAAGACTGCAAAGCCCGTGTCTGACAGGACAATCAGGTTTGATGAGCCGGTGAGAGAACAGCTTCATAGTGCCGGTCAGTGGAACGGACAAAAACCGGACAGAATGTCACAGTCTGTAAAGCAGCAAGTGAGACAGGCTCAGACAGGTGAGCAGCTGTCTCAGACGAAACAACCGTGTGAGAAGCCGCAGTCTGACGGACAGAGGGCAAAGAGAGCGCAGCAGAAGAAGATAATTAGTATATCAGCTGTAGTGTGCGCTGTAGCAATTGTAATACTTATTGCAGCTATTACACGTAATGTAAGCAGATCACATGACAATTCATTTGATTATCAGGTGAAGCAGGCAAAGGCAGCTTATTCGGCGGGAAATATAAATTCCGCGGTTTCTTATTATGAGAAGGCTTTGTCGATTGATTCGGATAATACAGATGTCAGATTTGCTTTGGCTGATATATATATGTCGAAGAAGGATTATGATGCCGCTCTTGTGCTGTATCAGGAAATTATCAATATTGATCCAAAGAGCAAAGAGGCTTATAAGCAGCTTATCTCGATTTATGAATCAAAAAAGGATTATGATGCAATTGTTGCGCTGCGTGAGAGTGCTAAGGATGCATCTGTTTTAAAGCTTTTTGCGGATTATACTGTATCTAAACCGCAGTTTAGCAAGAGCAGTGGCAAGTATGGAGAGACTATTGAGCTTTCTATAGATGCAGACAGCGATACCAAAATATACTATTCATATGATTCGGATGATCCTTTGACCAGAGGAGAAAGATATTATAGCCCGATCACCCTGGACAAGGAAGGTACATATGAGATAACAGCTGTTGCGGTTGATGACAGAGGAATCAAAAGCGAGGTGGCATCTGCCAAGTATGAAATCGAGTTTGAGGCACCGGATGCACCGGAGATAGACCCTGACGGAGGTACATTTGGTGCACAGACAGACATTACAATCACAGTACCTGAAAATTGCAAGGTATACTATACCTGGGATTCGTCAGATCCGAGTGCTGCATCAACAGAGTATACAGCTCCAATACCTGTTCCTGAGGGAAATAATGTGCTTTCTGTTATTGCGATAGACCAGAATACCGGAAAGTGCAGTGATATATACAGATCAAGATTTGAATTTTATATGAATTAATAAAAAACACGCATGAGTTGATTAATCATGCGTGTTCTTTTTAATGAAATTATCTGTTATGGCTGTAAAGCCTTTATTGTATCCGGATTCTGTGTGGATGTACAGTACTCTTTGTTCGAGACAAAATCTGTGAAATACACATACTGTGATGTTACGTTTATGTTGCAAAACTCACCCTTAGCAAGCTCTTTAAAGCCGGTGCCGTCATTTTTTACAACACACAGTGCCGGATTATCACCACCGCGCTGATAGAATATCAGACTGCCATATACATTGTAATGCTCAATATTGGCCTCCGTTAAAACTACAGGATTTGGATTGTTGATATTGACATGGACAATCGCATTGTCACGATTTACATCCATGTAGTATACATTTGTGTCATCCAGCACAACCGGCTTGTAGCAGTTGCAGTCGTAGAATAAGGCTTCACTCTGTGAAGCAGTGTCATATCTGTATAGCTGTCCGTTTTTTGGATTATTATAATAAAAATACCGGTCTGATGTGTTGCAGGTAAACAGATAGTGATTTTTTATTTTCTTTTTTTCTTCTCCATCTATTCTGATGCGGTATAGAGAGGTAGCTGTTTGTGTGTCATAGTGCAGATAATATATGTAGTTGCCTATCAGGGATGCATAGATGCATGGGTCAGGATCCAGCACGGTGGAGCCGTGGCCATTTCTTTTTATACGGCAGAGACTGTTCCTGTCATATGAAAAGAAGGTCTGACTTGTGATTTTCTGATTGTTGTTTCTTACGTAATAGACATAGTTTTTATCTGCGTTTATGTACATGGCTGTGTCATTGCTCAGTTTATGTATATTGCTGCCGTCAATATTCATGGCATACAGCCTGCCGTTGTCGTTTGTATTTGAGAAAAATACTTCACCGTCACTTTCACAGAAGAGCCCGGCATTGTACAGATTACCTGCAGTATTACCATTTACATAGGATGAATTAAGCTTTACCTTTGATACAAAATGGTATATAACAAGGCCTGTGATGCATATTAAAATTAGTGGAATAATTATTTTTAGATATTTTTTCATGTAATTCTCCCGAGGGTATTTGATATTTATGCTTAGCTATTAACTAAATTATATCTATATATGATAAATCTTTCAAGGATTACTTGCCTTTCTATAAAATTTGTAATAATATTTTATTATATCTTTTTTAGGAGACAATAATGGAAGATTTAATGAAATTGAGAGAGTCTATCGATGAGATAGACAGTGAAATAGTCAGATTATATAAGGAAAGAATGGATATCTCAAAGCACGTTGCCGAGTATAAGATAACCACCGGCAAAAAGGTCTTTGACAAGACGAGAGAGGATGAAAAGCTTGAGAAATTATCGTCTCTTGCAGATGATGAGTTTTTGAAGCATGGTATAGTTGAGCTTTTTGAACAGATTATGTCGACCAGTAGAAAGAAGCAGTATCAGCTTATGACTGAGCATGGCATAGTGGAGAAGGAAAACTTTACTGAGGTAGACAGCCTGGATTTTTCCAATGCACGGATTGTGTTTCAGGGAGTTGAGGGTGCATATTCACAGCTTGCCATGAAGACATACTTTGGCGAGAACTGTAATGGCTACAACGTGGATTCCTGGAAGGATGCCATGGAGGATATCAAATGCGGAAAGGCTGATTATGCAGTGCTTCCGATAGAGAATTCTTCAGCCGGTATTGTATCTGAAAACTATGATCTGCTTGTTGAATACGACAATTATATAGTTGGGGAGCAGATTATACGCATCGACCACAGTCTGATGGGACTTCCGGGTGCAAAGATTTCTGATATAAGGACTGTGTATTCACATCCACAGGCGCTTATGCAGTGCTCAGATTTTTTTGATGAGCATAAGGATATTAACCAGGTGGCTGTCAGGAATACAGCTTTTTCTGCAAAGAAGGTAAAGGATGACGGAGATATCACACAGGCTGGCATAGCTAGCCATATCTCGGCTGATATATATGGGCTTCAGGTGCTTGAGAGCCGCATACAGAACAATAAAAACAATGCAACAAGGTTTATAATTGTGTCGGCTAAAAGGGTATGCCGCAGAGATGCGGACAGGATAAGCATATGCTTTGAGACACCTCACAAGAGTGGTGCACTATATCATATGCTGGCACACTTTATATACAATGGAATCAATATGTTAAATATCCAGTCTCGTCCGATATCTGATAAGGCGTGGGAGTACAGGTTCTTTGTTGATTTTGAAGGACGTTTTACAGATACAGCGGTGCAGAATGCGTTAAGAGGCATAAGGGAAGAGGCAATTGCCCTTAAGATTCTTGGTACATATTAGATTATAGAAATTTAGATAAAAGTGTTGACAACAGAAATTGTCTGTGCTATATTCTAGTAGTTGTATGAAAACAAAGTAGAGTATCCACTCTCACCTAAGCGCAATGGCGCGACTTAGCGTTAATATTTTCAAACATTTGTGTTGAAGATTGTATAGTGGATAGTCTGCCTATCCACTATTTTTTATGGAGGTACAAGACCATTAGCGAATTAATGATTAATGAACAGATCAGAGACAGAGAAGTTCGACTGATTGGAGCGGATGGAGAGCAGTTAGGAATTGTTTCTTCAAGAGAAGCTCAAAAGATTGCAGACGAGGCAGGACTTGATTTAGTAAAGATAGCACCAAATGCAAAGCCACCTGTATGTAAGGTGATTGATTATGGTAAGTATCGTTATGAGCAGGCCCGTAAGGAAAAGGATGCAAAGAAAAAGCAGAAGACCGTTGAATTGAAAGAGATTCGTCTCTCACCTAACATTGAGGCTAACGACTTGAATACCAAGATGAATGCTGCAAAGAAATTTCTTGCAAAAGGAAATAAGGTAAAGATCACACTCAGATTCAGAGGACGTGAGATGGCTCATGTTAATGTGGGTAAGCAGATTCTGGATTCTTTCTATGAGAAGCTTGATGACATTGCTGTTGTAGATAAACCTGCTAAGCTTGAGGGCAGAAGCATGGTAATGTTTTTAACTGAGAAGAAATAAGGAGGATATAATTATGCCGAAAATGAAGACAAGAAGCGCAGCTGCTAAGCGTTTTAAGAAGACAGGTTCAGGCAAGCTTATGCGTATGAAGGCTAATAAGAGCCATATTCTTAACAAGAAGACAAGAAAAAGAAAGAGAAATCTTAGAAAGCAGACAGAGATAGATGCTTCTAATGTAAAGCAGATGAAGAGATGTATGCCTTATATGTAATAAGAATTTAGGAGGGTTTTAATAATGGCTAGAATTAAAGGCGGAATGAACGCTAAGAAAAAGCATAAGAGAGTCTTGAAGCTTGCTAAAGGATATCGTGGAGCAAGATCAAAGCAGTATAGAGTTGCTAAGCAGTCAGTAATGAGAGCGCTTAACACATCATATGAAGGAAGAAAGCAGAGAAAGAGACAATTCAGAAGATTGTGGATTGCACGTATTAACGCAGCTGCAAGAATTAATGGATTATCATACAGCAAGTTCATGTACGGACTTAAGCTTGCTGAGGCTGATATCAACAGAAAGATGTTGTCAGAGATGGCAATCAGCGACCCTGAGGGATTTGCTGCACTTGTTGAGCTTGCAAAGTCTAAGATTGCTTAAATATATATATTTTCAGTGATTTAAAAGAGGATGTTTTTGGACATCCTCTTTTTTATGAGATTTTTCTACAACAGCCATGCCGGTTATATAGCCGGTTCGCATATATAATCAGGCTCAGCATATTTTACATAAGGTTCCTTTATCAGCATTGTGATAGCATCTATTACTGCTTTTCTTGATTTATCAGAAAGAACGATTATATATCGTTTTCCGAGTTCTTTCTCAAATTCATCCACTTTCTCGCTGTCTGCACCTTCTGTCTTCTTAAGATTATTATATATTCCTTCTAATAAATCACTTTTTTCAACAATATCAAGTTTGGAAAAAATCTCATTTTTTGCCGATTCAGGGCAGTCGTCTGTAAAACAAATAATTACTTCTCCCGGCATCCATTCATCATCTAATATATTGGGAGTAGGTTCAGGAACATCAGGTGT
>ERZ827469.1663-NODE-1663-length-19164-cov-5.344236_pt1 | contig 19164 bp, 15 predicted proteins | sample MGYA00519917_ERZ827469 | MGnify/ENA primary metagenome ERZ827469 (study PRJEB31778, sample SAMEA3449314) | human gut metagenome | biome: human gut; feature: human-associated habitat; material: faeces | place: United Kingdom | collected 2010/2012 ... | reverse complement strand
ACCGATTTCTTTGCGGGACCGCGGGGATTGTAAAGGGGGAGACGGTTTTCTCCCCTTTTACCCGTTCACGTGCCTCGATGAGACATTTTCTGCGACTTGATGGTGAACGGAATCCCTCAACACCGTCCCGGAGGCGGCGCTGCCACGCCTGTCCGGGTACCCAATCTCCCTCCCTCAGGCACCGGGCCCGGAAATCCCGGGTCGCGGCGTAAACGCCTTACCCGGGCTACTCCCCGCAGACGATGTTTTGCCGACTACCTGCTCTCCACCGCGATCATGGTGACGAACGGATGGTACTGCCACGGCACGCTGCCGCCTTTCTGGTACATCTTCGAAATGGTGCCGTCGAGATAGAGCATCTGGCGCACGTTGAGCTTCGACTGCGCGTAGCAGGCAAAATCATAGAAATTGGTTTCGCGCGCGCTGAGCATAAAGACCACTTTGCCATCGCCGGTGATGCCCACGCCGTTACGCAGCTTGCGCGAGCTGGCGGACGGCTTCAGCCGCCAGTTGATCTTGCCGTTTTCAATCAGCATCGGCCCGGACTGCACGGCGTAGCGGATGGCTGGCGACGGCTTGAATTTATCGATGCTGACAATCCCCGCGTTTTGCCCGCGCAGATAAAACACCCCGCCGGGACGAATAAAAAAGTTGCCGCCGCCGGAAGCACGGTTAAGCGGGGTCAGCTGCCTGCCTTTCTCGATATACAGCCCCAGCGGCGCATAGGCTTTATCATAAATTCCGCCGTTCATCGCCATCTGCACCTGTCCGTTGTGGTCGATATCCGCCAGCAGGGCGCGCAGCGATCCCCAGGCTTTACCGTCCTCTTTTTGCCAGTACATCACGATGCGTTCGCGCTGCGGATCAACGGTATAGCTTTGCAGCGTCAGCGACGGGTCGGTCAGCGAGCACTTCCCGCTGGCGAAAGCGGGCAGGGATAACAGCAGCAGCGGCAGAAGAGAGAAAAAGCGCACGACAGGTTCCAGACAGACGACGAAAGCGTGCAGTATAGCGTTTTATCGCCGCTACGCCGTCCAGATTTCGCAGTGCTTTTGTACCAGCCCGATCAATGACCCGCCGTTGGCGACAAACTCGCGCATCTGCTGCGGCTCGCTGCGATCCTGCTTCGCCTGGCGCACAATCGCCTCCAGCGCGCTGCCGGCATTCAGCTTGTGGGCGCTGGGGGCCAGCCTATCCGCCAGCTGTAAAATTTCTTCGCGCAATGTTCGTTGTTCGCCGCCGTTAACATCGGTATTGATCCCATCGAGCCCGTAGCGGCAGGCCTGATAGCGGTTGAAGGGGTAGAGCAGATAATCCTCGGGCTGATGCTTAAACGGCCGCTCCGTCAGCAGCCAGCAGGCGATGATCTGAATAAACCCGGCGATATTCACCGCCTGAGCAATCGTCAGCGGCGTATCCATCACCCGGACTTCGACGGTACCAAAGCGCGGGCTGGGGCGGATATCCCAGTGCAGATCCTTCATGCTGTCGATCATGCTGGTATAGCTAAGACGGCGAAACAGACCGGTAAAAGCCTGCCAGTTATTCACCCACGGCATCGGGCCGTTATCGGGATAGGCGGCAAACAGGTTAAGCCGCGAGCAGGCAAAGCCGCTATCGGTCCCGTCGAGCCAGGGCGATGCCGCATTCAGCGCGATAAAATGCGGTACGAAGCGCGACAGGCCGTGCAGAAGATAGATGGCATCATCGCCGTTTTGACACCCCACGTGCACGTGCTGGCCGAAGATCGTCGCCTGCTTCGCCAGGTAACCAAAGTGCTCGACGGTTTTCAGGTAGCGCGGGTTATCGCTGATCTGCTGGCGCTGCCAGCTTTGAAACGGATGCGTTCCGCCGCCGCAGATCAGCACATGATGGCGGGAGGCGGCGCGCAGCACCGCCTGTTGAATCGCGCTCAGCTGCGCGGTGGCCTGGTGGATATCGCGGCAGACGCCGGTGGCGATCTCCAGCATGCTTTCGGTAATGTCATGCTTGGCCTCGCCCGCTTTCAGCGTGCCCTGCACCTCGTCAATCAGCGCGGAAGAGTCCTGGCTCAGATCGAAACCCGGCGGGTTGACGACCTGAAGCTCCAGCTCGATACCGAGGGTAAACGGCTCGGAGCGGTGAAAATCAGGTAACGGCATGGCGACTCCCTCTTTCTCTTTATCAGAAAGTATAGAAGACAACGCCTCAAACTGATGATTTGCCGGACATTATGAATTTAATTTATAGAAAATAACGCCACGTGATTATCCCTTTAAAAAGAAAGTAAGGCTGGTGCAATCCTGCAACAGAATTCCCGCCGGTGGTGCAAAAAGATAAGGTTATTCTATTTTTTAAATAAAATCATATAGATGATATAAGTCATTCTTATTTTATAAGCCATTTCACGCTTATTCCCCGCGCGTTCAGAACTGGTATGTATCTTGCCTGTTAAATAGCGACTTTTATTTAACAGGGACAATGTGATGCTGAAGAAAAAAATATTTTCGCGTAAATGCCATCTCGCCGTTGCTGTTAGCGGAGCATTGGCGCTGATCGCCTCTTTGCCGGCCAATGCCTCAACCCTGCGGATCGCCATGACCGCCGCCGATATCCCTTTGACCCTCGGACAGCCCGATCAGGGCTTTGAGGGCAACCGCTTCACCGGCATTCCGCTCTACGACGCCCTCGTTGAATGGGATCTCTCTCAGGGAGAAAAGCCCAGCGGCCTGGTGCCGGGGCTGGCGACCGAGTGGCACGTTGACCCGCAAAATCAAAGCCGCTGGATTTTCACCCTGCGCCCGGGCGTTAAGTTTCACGATGGTTCAACGGTCAACGCCGATGCCATCGTCTGGAACGTGGATAAGGTGCTGAATAAAGCCGCGCCGCAGTATGCCCCGGGCCAGATAGGCAACACCCTCTCACGCATGCCGACCCTGACCGGCGCGGAAAAGATTGACGACCACACCGTGGCGCTGACCACCTCCGAACCGGACGCGCTGCTGCCTTACAACCTTACCAACCTGTTTATCGTTTCGCCGACGGCGTGGCAGAAGCTGTATGACGCAGTGCCGGCAAACGCCGGCGATGCCGCCGCGCGTAGTAAGCAGGCGTGGACCGAGTTCGCCGCCCACGCGGTGGGCAGCGGTCCGTTCAAAATGGAAAAACTGGTTCCTCGCCAGCAACTGATCCTCGATAAGAACCCCGACTACTGGAACAAAGATCGCATTCCGCGAGTGGACAAAGTGGTGCTGATCCCGCTGCCGGAAGCTAACGCCCGCACGGCGGCGCTGCTCTCGAAGCAGGTGGACTGGATCGAAGCCCCGGCCCCGGACGCGGTCGATCAGATAAAAGCCCAGGGCTTTAAAATCTACGCTAACACCCAGCCGCACCTGTGGCCGTGGCAGTTCTCCTTCGAAGAGGGCTCGCCGTGGAAAGATATTCGCGTGCGCAAAGCCGCCAACCTGTGCCTGAACCGCGCGGAGCTCAAAAGCTATCTCGGCGGCTATATGACCGAAGCGACCGGCGTCTACGAGGCCGGCAGCCCGTGGCACGGTAAACCCACCTTCCAGATCAAATATGACCCGGATACCGCCCGTAAGCTGATGACCGAAGCCGGGTATAGCGCCGGGAAACCGCTGCACGTCACGGTCGCCACCTCGGCCTCCGGCTCCGGGCAGATGCAGCCGCTGCCGATGAACGAGTACATCCAGCAGAGCCTGAAAAGCTGCTTCTTTAACGTCGACATTAAGGTCAACGAATGGAACACCCTGTTTACCAACTGGCGTCTCGGGGCGAAAGATCCGTCGGCGAAAGGGATCGACGCGATCAACGTCAGCGCCGCGGTTAACGATCCCTATTTCGGCATGATCCGCTTCTCCACCGCGAAGGCCTTCCCGCCGGTGGCGACCAACTGGGGCTACTTCTCGACCCCGGAAACCGAAAAGCTGGCGGCGGCGGTGAAACATGCGTTTACCCCGGCTGAAATGGATAAAGCCGCGGGTGAACTGCACGCCGCGCTGGTCGATCAGGTGCCGTTCCTGTTCGTCGCACACGATGTCGGGCCAAGGGCGATATCGCCAGCCGTCACCGGTGTGGTACAGCCGCAAAGCTGGTTTATCGACCTCAGCCTGGTGAGCAAAAAAGAGTAATCGACACGGGAGCAAGAGATGATCAATACGCTGCTATATCGCATCCTGCTGGCCGTCCCCACCATGCTCGGGGTGGCGGTGATCTGTTTTATGCTGGTGCAGATAGCGCCGGGCGACCCGCTGGTATCGGTGATGCCGCCGGACGCTTCGGAATCGCTGCGTCAGACCTTAATGCAGGCCTACGGCTTTGATAAACCGCTGCCGCTGCAGTTTGTGCACTGGCTATGGCGGGCGCTGCACGGCGATCTGGGCATGTCGGTCGCCACCGGGCGCCCGGTCATCGATGAAGTGATGACGGCGGTCACCTACTCTCTGCGTCTGGCGCTGCTGGCGACGGCGATCGGGTTTGCGCTGGGCAGCCTGTTCGGTTTTGTCGCCGGCTACTTTCGTAACAGCATTATTGACCGTCTGGCCTCGGTGCTATCCGTGTTTGGCGTCAGCGTACCGCACTACTGGCTGGGGATGCTGCTGGTCATCGTTTTTAGCGTCAAATTCGCGCTGCTGCCGGCGACCGGCGGCGGGCCAATCGGCGAGGTGGGCTGGCAGTGGAACTGGGAACACCTGCAGTTTATGCTGCTGCCGGCCTTCACGCTGTCGGTGATCCCGACCGGCATTATCGCCCGCACCGTTCGTTCGCAGGTGGCGGACATTCTCAGCCAGGAGTTTATCGTCGGCCTGCGCGCCCGGGGGCTCAACGAGTCGCGGATCTTTCTGCACGTGGTGAAAAACGCCGCCCCGACCGCGCTGGCGGTGATGGGGCTGCAGGTCGGCTATCTGATGGGCGGCTCGATTCTGGTGGAAACCGTCTTCTCCTGGCCCGGCACCGGTCTGCTGCTGAACACCGCTATCTTCCAGCGCGATCTGCCGCTATTGCAGGGCACCATCTGGGTACTGGCGCTGTTCTTTGTCCTGCTCAATCTGCTGGTGGATATTCTGCAAACCAGTCTCGATCCGCGAATTAAGAGGAGCTGACGATGGTGGATACCGTGACGACCAAAGGCATTACCGTCTCTGCCGCGACGGTTGCCAGACAAGGCTACTGGCGCGGCGTGTTTCGCCGCCTGCTGCGCGACCCGGGCGGCGTATTCGTCGGCGCGATCATTCTCATCCTGCTGGCGCTGGCGCTGTTCGGTCCCTGGCTAATCGTGAAAGATCCGTATCAAACGTCGATGTTTTTACGCCTCAAACCGATTGGCGCCGACGGCTTTCCGCTGGGCTCCGATGAGCTCGGGCGCGATATGCTATCAAGGCTGATTCTCGGCACCCGGCTGTCGCTGTTTATGGGGATTGTCCCGGTGGTGTTCGCCTTTTTCATCGGCGGGGCGATCGGCATTATCGCCGGCTATGCGGGCGGTAAAACCAACACCCTGATTATGCGCACCGTGGACGTGTTTTACGCCTTTCCCTCGGTGCTGCTGGCGATCGCGCTCTCCGGCGCGCTGGGGGCGGGGATCGGTAACGCGCTGCTCTCGCTGACCCTGGTGTTCGTGCCGCAGGTGGCGCGTATCGCCGAAAGCGTCACCGCGCAGGTGCGGCATATGGACTATATCGACGCCGCCCGGGCCACCGGGGCCAGCGCGTTCACCATTATTCGCGTCCAGGTGCTGGGCAACGTGCTGGGGCCGATTTTCGTCTTCTCCACCGGCCTGATTTCGGTGTGCATGATCCTCGCCTCCGGGCTCTCTTTTCTCGGTCTCGGGGTTCGCCCGCCGGAGCCGGAATGGGGGCTGATGCTGAACACCCTGCGTACGGCGATTTATACCCAGCCGTGGGTAGCGGCGCTGCCCGGCCTGATGATTTTTATCACCTCCATTTCGTTCAATATCCTCGCGGACCGCCTGCGTGCGGCAATGGCGATTAAGGAGTAAGCGATGCAACCCTTTATCAATATCGACCTCGGCGGACCGGCGCAGCCGCTGCTGAAGGTCAACAATCTGCTGAAACATTTTCCCGCCGGCGGCGGCAAAGCGCGCGAAGTGGTGCAGGCGGTGGACGACGTCAGTTTTTCGGTGATCAAAGGCGAAACCCTCGGCGTGGTGGGGGAGTCGGGCTGCGGTAAATCCACCACCGCGCGGCTGCTGATGCAGCTGCTTAAGCAGGACAGCGGGGAGCTGATCTTCGATGGTCTGGAGGTGGGCTCATCGCGCCTGCCGATGAAAGCGTATCGCCGCCAGGTGCAGATGGTTTTCCAGGATAGCTACGCCTCGCTCAACCCGCGCATGACCATGGAAGAGAGCATTGCGTTCGGCCAGCGGGTACACGGCGTCAGCGCCAAAGAGGCCAGCGAGTACGCCCGCTATCTGCTGGCGCACGTCGGCCTTGAGCCGGAACGTTTTGCCCATCGTTATCCGCACGCGCTTTCCGGCGGCCAGCGCCAGCGGGTGAATATCGCCCGCGCGCTGGCGATGAAGCCCCGGCTGGTGATCCTCGACGAGGCCGTCTCGGCGCTGGATAAGTCGGTGGAAGCTCAGGTGCTGCAGCTGCTGCAGGAGCTGAAGCGGACGCTGGCGCTGACCTATGTGTTTATCAGCCACGATCTGCACGTGGTGCGCTGGCTGTCGGACCGCATTCTGGTGATGTATCTCGGCGAGGTGGTGGAGATTGGCCCGGCGGAGCAGCTGTTTACCGCCTCGGCCCACCCCTATACCCGGGCGCTATTAAGCTCGATGCCGTCGATGGACCCGCACAATCGCACCTTAACTTCGCCGCTGAGCGGCGATCCGCCCAGCCCGATTTCTCCGCCCTCCGGCTGCCGCTTTCATACCCGCTGCCCGCACGCCAGAGCGGTGTGCGCCGAGGTGAAACCGACGCTCGAAAGCGTCGGCGAGGGGCACCAGAGCGCCTGCCTGATGGCGCAGCCCGCGTCGCCCTGGCATCAAAATATCGCCATTCAGGAGGTCAGCCATGTCGCATGAAGCCTACGTCCATATCCGCGACCTGCGGGTTGAGTTTCGCCGCGACGGTCAGACGGTCAACGCGGTCAACGGCGTCTCCTTTGATGTGCAAAAAGGCGAGGTGATGGCGCTGATCGGCGAGTCTGGCTCCGGGAAAAGCGTCACCCTGCGCGCCCTGATGCGGCTGCACCCGCCGAAAAGCAGCGTGCTTTCCGGTACCCTGAGGGTCGGGGAAGAGGATGTGTTGAACATGAGCGCCGGGCAGCTGCGGCGCTACCGCGGCGCGCGCTGCGCGATGATTTTCCAGGAGCCGCTGCTGGCCTTCGACCCGGTCTATACCGTGGGCCAGCAGATTGTCGAGGGGCTGCGTCGCCATGAAGGCCTGTCGCGGCAGGCGGCGCGGGAAAGGGCGCTGGAGGCGCTGCGTCAGGTGCGCATTCCGAGCCCCGAGCGGCGGCTGGATGCTTACCCGCACGAGATGTCCGGCGGGATGCGCCAGCGGGCGATGATTGCCCTCGCGCTCTCCTGCAACCCGCAACTGCTGCTGGCGGATGAGCCGACCACCGCCCTCGATGCCACGGTGCAAATCCAGATCTTGATTCTGCTGCGTGAGCAGCAAAAGCAGCGCGATCTGTCGATTATATTTGTGACCCACGATATCGGCGCGGCGGTGGAGATCGCCGACCGGGTGGCGGTGATGTACGCCGGGCGCATCGTGGAGGAGGCGTCGATCGAGGAGATTCTGTATCGTCCGCGCCATCCCTATACCCAGGTGCTGCTGGGCAGCCGGCCGAAAGAAGGGTTGAAAAAGGGCGACGCGCTGCACTGTATTCCCGGCTCGCCGCCGGATCTCTCGCGCCTGCCGCCGGGCTGCGCGTTTGCCGAACGCTGTCCACACGCGCGCCCCGCCTGCGCGCAAAGCCAGCCGACGACCGAACCGGCCGGGCTGCGTCACGTGGTAAGTTGCCATCGCTGGCGTGAGCTGAGCCCGTCCGTTGAAAACCAGGCGCTTTACGCCTGAGGCCAGGAGGAAACCATCATGCAGGACGACATTCGCGCCTTTATGCCCTATCCGCCGCATCCGGTGGCGCATGCGCTCAGCGGGACGCTGAGCGGCTTAACCTTTGCGGTCAAAGATCTGTTCGACGTGGCGGGCTACCCAACCGGCGGGGGCAATCCGCACCTGCTGGCGCTGTCCGGGATTAAAAACCGCACCGCGCCGGTGGTGCAAAAGCTGTTAGATAACGGCGCGCGCTTTATCGGCAAAACCCATACCAGCGAGCTGGCGTATTCGATGAGCGGGCACAACGTGCATTACGGAACCCCGCGCAACGGCGCCGCGCCGAATCATATACCCGGCGGATCGTCGTCCGGCTCGGCGTCGGCGGTATCGAACGCGGCGTGCGACTTTGCCCTCGGCAGCGATACCGGCGGTTCGGTACGCACGCCGGCGAGCTACTGCGGACTGTTTGGCCTGCGTCCAACCCACGGCCGTCTCTCCCTCGACGGCTGCCAGCCGCTGTGCGCCACCATGGACACCTGCGGCTTCTTTGCCCGCTCGCCGGAGGTCTTTTCCGCCGTCGCCGCCTGTCTGTTCGACGATGAACGCGCGGATTTCGACGGCGTGCGGCTGGCCTGCCACGATGGGCTGTTTTCCCGCCTGCCGCTGCGCAGCCAGCAGGCGCTGCTGCCGGTCCGCCAACGGCTGGCGCGCTTTTTCGGCCCGTTAGCGCCGCTCGATGCGCCGCTGCCCGACGCGGACGATATTTATCTCGCCTTCCGCCAGATTCAGGGCTACGAAGCGTGGCAGGCGCAGGGCGAAACCATTGAGCGCTATGGTCTGCAGCTAGGCCCGGACGTCCGCGAGCGCTTTTTCTGGGGCAAAGCGGTCACCCGCGCGCAGTTTGATGCCGCCTGCCAGCTGCGCGAGCGTTTTACCGCCTGGTGGGACGCGCAGCTGGGCGATGCGGTCCTGGTGATGCCGACCGTTCCCGATGGCGCGCCGCTGCTGACGGCGCAGGCCGAAGAGATAGAAGCGGTCCGGCGCCTGTCTCACGACCTGCTGTTAATTTCCGTGATGACCCAACGTCCGCAGGTGACGCTGCCGGTCGCCCAGACGGGCGGTCTGCCGCTGGGGATGTCATTTTTAGGCCCGCGCGGCAGCGATCGTCTGCTGGTCGAGCTGGCCGCCGCGTTTATGCAAGGAGACCGAAATGAGCAGTGATGTCCTTTTTACCCCGATGACCGAAACCACCGACTGCCGGGTTAACGGCGAGCGTCTGTGGGAGTCGCTGATGGCGCTGGCGGAAATCGGCGCCACGCCGAAGGGCGGCTGCTGTCGTCTGACGCTCACCGATCTCGATCGCCAGGGGCGGGATTTGGTGATTAGCTGGGCGCAGGCGGCGGGGATGCGCGTCACCGTCGATAAAATCGGCAACGTCTTTATGCGCCGGGAAGGGCGTAATCCGGCGCTGCCGCCGATTGTCTCCGGCAGCCATATTGATACCCAGCCCACCGGCGGCAAATTTGATGGCAACTACGGCGTGCTGGCGGCGCTGGAGGTGGTGCGCACCCTGAACGATCGGCATATCGAAACCGAAGCGCCGATTGAAGTGGTGTTCTGGACCAACGAAGAGGGCTCGCGCTTTGTGCCGGTGATGATGGGCTCCGGGGTGTTTGCCGGGGTATTCCCGCTGGAAACTGTCTATGCCGCGCAGGATGCGGACGGTAAAACCGTGGGCGAGGAGCTGGCGCGCATCGGCTATATCGGCAGCCAGACGCCGGGCGATCATCCGATTGGCGCCTACTTCGAAGCGCATATTGAACAGGGGCCGATTCTGGAAGATGAAGCGAAAATTATCGGTATCGTGCAGGGCGTGCTGGGGATCCGCTGGTATGACTGCGTGGTGACCGGCCAGGAGTCCCACGCCGGACCGACGCCGATGCGCCTGCGTCAGGATGCGCTGCAGGCGGCGACCCGCATTATGCAGGAGGTCGTGGCGATCGCCGGGCGCAGCGACGAGGGGCGCGGTACGGTAGGAAGAGTGCAGGTCTATCCGAACAGCCGCAACGTGGTGCCGGGAGAGGTCACTTTTTCGATTGATATGCGTAATCTCAGCGATGCGCTGGTGGATGAGATGGACCGCCAGCTGCGGGCGTTTATCGCCGGGGTTGAGCGGGAGAGCGGCCTGAAGGTGGCGCTGAAAGAGGTGAGCCACTATCCGGCGGCGCCGTTCCACCCGGATTGCCAGGCGGCGATCGCCGATGCCGCGCAGCGGCTGGGCTATCCGGCGCGGGAGATTGTCTCCGGCGCCGGGCACGACGCGGTGTATATGAGCTACCTGGCGCCAACGGGGATGATTTTTATCCCCTGCAGGGATGGGATCAGCCACAACGAAATTGAGTATGCGTCGCCGGAGCACGTTGAGGCCGGCGCGAACGTGCTGCTGCAGGTGATGCTGCAGTACGCGCGGGTGGTATAAACGGCCGCTCTCCCCGGTCGCGCTGCGCTTACCGGGGCTACGGGTTTCCAGCCGCCTGCGGGGCAGTAGCCCGGGTAAGGCGTTTACGCCGCGACCCGGGATTTTCGGGCCCGGAGCCTGAGGGAGGCAGATTGGGTAGCCCGGACAGGCGCGTCAAGCGCCGCCTCCGGGCTACAAGGGCTACGGGTTTCCAGTCGTCAGCGGGGAGTAGCCCGGGTAAGGCGTTTACGCCGCGACCCGGGATTTCCGGGCTACAAGGGCAATACAGGCTAGCGGCCAAATTTGCGCGAACCGATAACGCACAGAATCACGCCCAGCGTCACGGCCAGCATCAATGGGCTGACGGTTTCATGCAAAAGCGCCGCCGCCAGGCCAAGCCCGAAGAACGGCTGTAATAGCTGGAGCTGGCCGACGGCGGCGATACCGCCAGCGGCGAGCCCTTTGTACCAGAAAATAAAGCCGATAAGCATGCTAAAGAGCGACACATAGCCGAGCGCGATCCAGGCGGAAGGCGATATAGCGCCCCATGACGCTGGCCGGGTCATCCACGAGGCCACCAGCATAAAAGGCAGCGCCATAATCAGCGCCCAGCTAATCACCTGCCAGCCGCCGAGCTCCCGGGTCAGCTTCGCGCCCTCCGCATAGCCGAGGCCGCAGACGATCACCGCCGCCAGCATCAGCAGATCGCCGCTGAGCGACGCCGTCGCGTTTTGCGTCAGGGCGAATCCCACCACCAGCAGGCTGCCAATAACCGAAAAGATCCAGAAAGCGCGGCGCGGACGTTCTCCGCCGCGCAGTACGCCAAAAATGGCCGTCATCAGCGGCAATAGCCCGATAAAAACGATCGAATGCGCTGATGTGACGTGCCGCAGGGCCAGCGCCGTGAGCAGCGGAAAGCCGATCACCACCCCTGACGAGACGATGGCCAGCGGCACAAGCTGCGACGCGCGCGGCCGTTTCTGGCGAAAGCCTGCCAGCAGCGCGATGGCGAGGAGCCCGGCAATGGAGGCACGCAGAAAGGTCAGCAGGAACGGGTCCATATCGAGCACCGCCAGACGCGTCGCGGGCAGCGAACCGCTAAAAATGATGACGCCCAGTAAACCATTCAACCACCCGGACCACGGCCCGGGCGCCGTTTTGAGAACCGCTGAATCTACCATGCTAACCTCGCTATATTGACCGTGCTGTGCCCGCTTGAGCAATGTTTCAGGCGATGGTAGTGTGCGTAATCTAATACAATCAAATTATTGTCATAGATACATTTCACGATGAAAGCCCGATACAAAACCATTGTCGACAGCTACGCGCAGGCGATTCATCGCGGACAGCTGGCGGCCGGCACCCGCCTGCCGACGCATCGTACGCTTGCCGCCGCGGAGCGGATCTCGCTGGCCACGGCCACGCGCGTTTATCGTGAACTGGAGGCGATGGGGCTGGTCAGCGGCGAAACCGGGCGCGGCACCTTCGTGCGGGATATCACGCTCCCGCCGGGCCACGGCGTCGATCAGCAGGCGCTGGCGGGGGATGTTGTCGATCTCAACTTCAACTATCCTTCGCTGCCGGCGCAGGGGGATGCGCTTCGCGAGGCGCTCAGGCGACTGGCGATGGCGGGGGATATTGACGCTCATCTGCGCTACCAGCCTCATGCCGGGCGGCTCTCCGAGCGCGAAATTATCGCCCGCTATTTAACCGGCAATCGTTTTGCGCCTGACGCGGAAAATGTGCTGATCGTCAACGGCGCCCAGCACGGACTGGCGGTGACCGTGATGGGGCTCCTGCGCCCGGGCGATGTGGTGGCAGTGGATGCGCTAACCTACTCGGGCTTTAAAGCCCTGGCCGCGCTCTATCATCTGGAACTGGCGGCGATCCCCTGCCGCGCGGACGGGCCGGATCTGCAGGCGCTTCACGTGCTGTGTCAGCAGCGGCGCGTACGAGCGGTGTATACCATGCCGACGCTACACAATCCGCTGGGCTGGGTGCTCAGCGCCCGCCAGCGGCAGGCGCTGGCGGATCTCGCGCGCCAGCACGACCTGCTGATTATTGAAGATGCCGCCTACGCCAGCCTGATTCGCCATCCGCCGCCGCCGGTGGCCAGCTATGCGCCGGAAAGCACGGTTTATATCACCGGTTTTTCGAAAAACGTCGCCACCGGACTGCGCGTGGGGACGGTTGTCTGCCCGTCCCGCTATCGGCCGGAGATTGAGCGCGCTATACGGGCCACCACGTGGAACACCCCTTCGCTGGTGAGTTCGCTGATCTGCGCCTGGATTGAAGATGGCACGGTGGCGCGTTTTGAAGCGCAGAAACGCCAGGATGCGCGGCGGCGGCAGGGGGTTGCCCGTGAGGTTCTCGGCGCGCTTCCCTTCGTCAGCCATCCGGATTCGTATTTTGTCTGGCTGCCTCTGGGCGAGGAGAGTCGGGCCGATCGGCTGGCGAAAACGCTGATGGAGCGCCATATTTCCGTGTCGACCGCCGAGCCTTTTTGCGTTACAGCGAACGTTCCGCAGGCGATCCGCATCGCCCTCGGCTCCGTTCCCTTCGATAGCCTGCGCGCGGCGCTAGTCCAGGTTCGCGAAGCCGTGGAGTATGAGCAATATCGCTAGCGTTTCGGCGGCGAGCGATAGGGTGACTTATTAGTAACGTTTTATGGGGTAAATAGCGGGTTAATAGTCTTAAAATAAATGTTTGTTTTTTATTATTATGATTTATAGGGTTAATTTTAAATTTGATGACAATATAAAATTGTTACGGTAGTGTACAAAACACATCAAGTACGGTTGTGCTGTTGACGCTGAGCGAGCGCACGTCCTGAAGATACGACGTTGTTAATCATTTCAGGGGCGGAGCCGCGCCCTGTTCTGTACAGGATCCTTTTTCAATGCAGCAGCTCTACCTTTATATACTGATTGCCAGCCTGACCATTGCCAGCCCCGGGCCAGGAGTGCTTCTGACGCTGACCAACACCCTGAATTATAATCTGCGTAATGCAATGGCGGGGATTATCGGCGTGGCGGTGGGGATGGGCGTCATATCGATTATTGCTGCCAGCAGCGTTGGCGTGATGATTACCACCTCTCAGCTGACGCTGTTGATAGTCAAGGGGGTTGGGGCGGCCTATCTGATCTATCTGGGCGTAAAGCTCTTTCGCTCGGTGCCCCGCGCGCTGAATCAACCTCTCTCTTCTGCCGATTCAACGATGCCTTCCGCCAGCCAGCGGTTTCGTCAGGGAGTACTGGTGTCGTTGTTTAACCCCAAACCCATTGTGTTTTTTATGGCGCTGTTTCCCCAGTTTATTCATCCGCAGCAGCCCTTTATTCCGCAGTTCAGCGTGCTGTCGATAACCTTCTGTATTCTGGTGGTTGTCATTCATTCACTCTACGGCCTTTTCGCACACAGCGTAAAAACGAAAATGTCGTCCGGGAATGCCTTCGTTAAGCTGAATAAAACCGGTGGCATCGTGTTTGTGTGTTTTGCCGTCGGTCTTATTGTTTCCGCCGTTCATCCTTATTTGTCGCTATCATCGTGAGGCCGCCGCGTTAAGGCAGGGGGCCCTGCGTTCAGCCCATCTGCGCCAGCTGGCCGCGCAGTACCTCCACGCCCTGTTCGATGGCGTCAGGGTGAATGGCGTGGAACCCCATCCGGAAGAAGTTAGCCGGCGGCGCGTCGCTGAGAAAATGCCGCGCGCCGGGCTCAATCAGCACCCCGGCGTGGGCGGCGCGCCAGGTCAGTTGCTGGGTGTTGATTTGCTCCGGCGTGGCCAGCCAGAACGCGTTGGCGTGTTCGCTGCCGGGGATGATGCGGCACTCCGGCAGATGCTGCTGTAGCGCGTTGTTGAGACGGTCCCAGCGCTGGGCAGAGTCGTAATGGTAGCGCCGCAGGTGGGTTTCATAGTGGCCCTGGGCGAGGAAATGGGCCATCTGATACTGAATATTGGTCGGCGGATGACGATACACCAGCCGCCGCAGCGCCCGGGCTTCGTCAATCAGATCCGGGTCAGCGACCATAAAGCCCAGCCGCAGGCCCGGCGATAGCGCTTTTGACAGGCTGCTCACGTAGATCACTCTTCCGCAGCGATCGCTGGCCTTCAGCGCCGGCAGCGGGTTGAGCATAAAGTTACTTTCAGAGTCGTAATCGTCCTCAATAATCACCGCATCATGGCGAGCGGCATGCTCCAGCAGCTGGTCGCGCCGCGCTTTGCTCATCGCCACCCCGGTTGGCACCTGGTGTCCGGGAGTGACGTAGTAGTAATCGCAGGGGGCGTCGTTGAGGACGATCCCCTGTTCATCCACCGGATGCGGCACGATATCGGTATCGGCAAGCAGAAAGGTGTTAATGGCCTCGCGAAAGCAGGGATTCTCCACGCCAACGCGCGTGCTGGATGACATCAGCAGGCGCGTCAGCAGGTACAGCGCGTTTTGCGAACCGAGGGTAATCAGAATCTCGTCCGGCGAGGCGACAATGCCGCGTTTAGGCAGTACCCGGGTGCGGATCTGCTCAATCAGCATCGGCACGTCGCGATCGATGTGATCCACCACCCACTCCGGGTCGCGAACCCCGCCGTGCAGCCAGTTTGCCGCCGAGCGCCAGGTCGCCAGCGGGAACTGGCGGGTATCCGGCTGGCCGTAGATAAACGGATAGCGGTAGTTCATCCAGCCGGCCGGCTTCAGAATCGACTCCTGCTGGCTGGGGGTGATTTGCAGCCGCGTGCCCCAGCGTGGTGCAGAACCCTCGTCCTGCGGTGCAGCTTCCGGCGCCGAAGAGGGGCTGGCGTGCTGGTAATCCGGATGCAGGTAATAACCGCTGCGCGGGCGACTCACGAGGTATCCCTCGTTAACCAGCCCTTCAAAAACCAGCGCCGTGGTGTTGCGCGAGACCCGCAGCTGGCTGGCCAGCTGGCGGCAGGAGGGGAGCGGCGTGTCGGCGGAAAAAATGCCGCCCAGAATGGCGTTAATCAGCGTCTCGCGCACCTGCTCCTGCAAACCGCGGCGCGGGTCGAAATCAACGTGTAACAGGTGTCGGATCATGCCAGGCTCCTTACTCAAACGCACAGTACAGACACTGGAGCAAATTCCATACCACCCTGAGAATGACTGACACATCCGCGCGGTGAATCTGGCTCTATCCGGAAATTTAAAACGCTCCCTACAGTAAAAACGTATTCATCAGTCGCGGACCGGAACTTCCGTCGGCACATATTTTGCAAAACCTTTTCATGTTCTGGAGTGAACACGTCTGGCGAATTAATTAGGGGTGAATTAATGAAAAAATCATTAGGTTCAATTTGTCTGGGCGCCATCATGGCGATGGCCTTTTCTTATCACGCAGCCGCCGCGGATCTTCCGGAAATAGAAAAATCCGGCACCCTGAAAGTCGCAACCGAAGATGATTACGCGCCTTTTAACTTTATGAATAACGGCCAGGCGGATGGCTTCAACAAAGATATGCTCGATGAATTACGCAAATACGCGAAATTCAACGTCGACCAGAGCATTTTGCCGTGGACCGGATTACTGGCGGCGGTTTCTACCGGGCAATACGATATGGCCTTAACCGGCGCGGTAATTACCGACGATCGTCTCAAGGTCTTTGATTTCACGCCGCCGTGGGCGTCAGCGCAGCACTATTTTGTCAAACGCGCGGGCGATAATTCATTGAACACCATTGCCGAACTGAGCGGGAAAAAGGTGGGCGTACAGGCGGGCAGCGCGCTGCTGGCAAGGCTGCCGGAACTGAAAGCGATGCTGGAGAAAACCGGCGGTAAGCTGGGGCCGGTGGTGGAGTATCCCTCTTACCCGGAAGCTTACGCCGATCTTGCCAACAAACGCCTGGACTACGTGATTAACGTGGTTATCTCGGTCAACGACCTGGCGAAGGCCAAGCCGAAGGTGTTCGCCAAAGGTCTGGCGGTATCCGGCCCGGGCTATATGGCCTGGCCGATCCCGAAAAACTCGCCGCAGCTGCTAGCCTATATGACCAAGTTTATGAACCACATGAAGGAGACCGGCAAGCTTGCGGAACTCCAGAAAAAGTGGTTTGGCGAAACCTATGACGATCTTCCGAACGTGCCAATCACCAGCCCGGAACAGTTCCATAAATTGGCCGGTCTGTAATGCGTTCTGCGGCGGGTAACCGCCGCCCGTTGAGTGAAGGAGGGCTTCATGGATGCAATTTCCTGGCAGTTACTGATTGAAGGCGCATGGACGACCCTCTGGATTTCGGCCATCGCCATTGCCTTTGGGGTGGTGATTGGCCTGCTAATTGCGCTGGTGCGCATGCTGCGCATTCCGGTTATCGATCAGCTGCTGGTGGTCTATATCAGCCTCGCCCGCGCGACGCCGCTGGTCACGCTGGTGCTGTTCCTGTTTCTTTCTCTGCCGACCGTCGGGATTAACCTCGACAAAAACGTCGCAGCGATAGTGGCGCTGACGCTCAATACTTCGGCCTTTAACGCCGAAATCTGGCGCAACGCCTTTCGCACTTTTCCCCGCGAACAGCGGGAAGCGGCGGAGTCGGTCGGGATGCGCCGCTGGGCCTACTTCCGCTACATCATGCTGCCGCAGATGTGGATTGAAAGCCTGCCCGCGCTGGTTAACGAGATGTCGTTCCTGATTAAGGGCAGTCCGGCCATTGCGGTGATTGGCGTGGTGGATTTGACGCGCGTCACCAACCGGATTTCTTCGGTCACCTATGAACCGCTTTCGCCAATCCTGGCGGCGGGTCTGCTGTACGTGGTGATTATTGGCCTGCTGCTGAAACTGCAGGGAATGGCCGAGCGTAAAGCGAAGCGTCTGGCACGATAAATACGGGAGGTGCTATGAATCAGTGGGCCGTTATCTGGTCGGTGCGCGACAGCTTTATTGCCGGTTTACTCGCCACCCTTGAGCTTTTTATTACCGCGGCAATTGCCGGATTAATTATCGGCGTTGTCCTGTGCTATTTAAGCGAATATCAAAAGAAAACCCTTAACCGGCTTATTATTGCCTTTGTCAGCTTAATGCGGGCGATTCCCTTTTTGATCCTCGCCTATTTGCTCTATTACGGGCTGCCGCAAGTGGGTATTAGTATGGAGCCCTGGACCGCCGGCTTAATTGCCTTAATTATCTACCACGGCGCCTATTTCTTTGAGATTTTGCGCAGCCAGCGGCGGGTATTTTCCGGTGGCTATATCGAGGCGGCGGTCGCGCAGGGGTTTTCGCGCTACAAAATATTCCGCCGCATTATTCTGCCCAATATTCTCTCTTCCGCGCTCCCGCTGATGGGGAACCAGCTGATTATCTGCCTGAAAGATACCGCTTTCCTCAGCATTATCACCGTCCAGGAGATAACCGCCGCGGCTAACAGCGTGCAGGCCACCTATTTTATCCCGTTTAACGCTTTTATCGTCGCGATTGGGCTCTACTGGGCGATCAGCATCCTGCTGGAGCTGCTGATTAAACGCCTGAGCGCCTGGGGAGTCAGAAGAGGAATGAGTCATGTCTGATACTATTGCTGTAAGCGTCAAAAACGTCTCTAAACAGTTTGATAACGTGGAAGTTCTGCGTGATATAAACCTGACGGTAGAAAAGGGGACCGTGGTGAGCATTCTCGGCTCGTCGGGGTCGGGTAAATCGACGCTGCTGCGCTGCATGAACTGGCTGGAACAGCCGGATCGCGGCGAGATCCGCATCAGCGGCCAGCGGCTGGGGATTGATGAGCATAATGGCCGCGCGATGTCCCATCGCCAGCTGTCGAAAATCCGCGAGCGGGTTGGCATGGTGTTTCAGAGCTTTAACCTGTGGCCGCACCTGACGGTGCAGCAGAACGTCAGCGAAGCGCTGCTGCACGTGAAGGGGATGAAGCGTGATGAAGCGAAAGCTATCGCCATGCAGCAGCTGGAGAAAGTGGGGATGGCGCATAAAGCCGACGTTTACCCGATTACGCTCTCCGGCGGACAGAAGCAGCGGGTGGCGATTGCCCGTTCGCTGGCGATGTCGCCGGAGGTGATTCTGTTTGATGAGCCGACGTCGGCGCTGGACCCCGAGCTGGTCAACGAGGTGCTGGGTGTGATGAAGGCGCTGGCCGCCGAGGGCTACACGATGGTGGTGGTGACCCACGAGATGGATTTTGCGCGCCAGGTCTCGGATGAGGTGGTGTTTCTAGAGAAGGGGTTGTTGATTGAGAAAGCGCCGCCGGAGAAGTTTTTCACCAACCCGGATTCCGAGCGCGTCAGGCAGTTTTTGCAGAGCAGTCGGTAAGCATCAGCGACCGTTCCCCCCGGTCGCGCTGCGCTTACCGGGGCTACGGGTTTCCAGCCGTCAGCGAGGCAGTAGCCCGGGTAAGGTGTTTACGCCGCGACCCGGGATCTCCGGGCTCGGTGCATGAGGGAGGCAGATCGAGTAGCCCGGACAGGCGCGTCAAGCGCCGCCTCCGGGGGAGTTTCATGCAGCTACGGATATGTCTCTGAAACAACGTGATATGCAGGGGAGTAGCCCGGGTAAGGCGTTTACGCCGCGACCCGGGATTTTCGGGCTCGGTGTTGGAGGGTGGCAGATTGGGTAGCCCGGACAGGCGCGTCAAGCGCCGCCTCCGGGACGGTGTGGTAGGGGTTCCGTTCACCGCTATTTCGCAGAAAATGTCTCACCGTGGTAGGTGAACGGGTAAAGGGGGAGAAAACCGTCT
>ERZ827469.1654-NODE-1654-length-19227-cov-5.393699_pt1 | contig 19227 bp, 11 predicted proteins | sample MGYA00519917_ERZ827469 | MGnify/ENA primary metagenome ERZ827469 (study PRJEB31778, sample SAMEA3449314) | human gut metagenome | biome: human gut; feature: human-associated habitat; material: faeces | place: United Kingdom | collected 2010/2012 ... | reverse complement strand
AAGAACCGGAAGGTGAACTGGTACATTTTCTTGTACGTAATGAAAAGCAGAACAAAAGTTATGCATACGATAAGGAAGTGCCAAACAGCAAGAAAGCGATCTTGCATTACCGGTTGATCGGTCATTCGGAGAATTACTATTTGCTCGAAGTCGATTTAAAAACCGGACGTCATCATCAGATTCGTTGTCAGCTGGCAAAAATGGGATGCCCTATCAAGGGAGATTTGAAATATGGCTCTCCACGCTCCAATCCGGATGGGAGCATTTGTCTGCATGCCCGGAGAGTACGGTTCGTACATCCTGTCTCAAAAGAACTGATAGAGCTTGAAGCTCCTCTTCCCGAAGGGAATTTATGGAAAGGATTCGCCATAGATTAACACGGATTTCCACAGATTCATCTATTATGTTATTTATAGACGGTACGCAGTTTTTCTGTGGAAAACCGTGTAAATTTGTGGTTGGAACTTGCCAAAAGAGTAAACCTGCCTGCCATTTTTCTTGTAAGCTCTAGCGACAGTTAGTTAATTCCTAAATAGGTAGTATATTTGCATCATTCGCTAACTATAATTTTCAATCATACCAAAGAAAAATACGAATGAAAGCATTTAAACTACTTGCACTTACTTCCTGTGTCTTGCTTGCAGCGGGAAATGGAGTAGCGCAACAGAACTATTCAAAAAGTGAAGGATTATTGCAGTACGTCGATCCGTATATCGGATCCGGTTATCATGGACACGTCTTTGTTGGGACGAGTGTTCCGTATGGAATGGTACAGCTGGGCCCTACCAATATCCATAAAGGTTGGGACTGGTGCTCGGGTTATCATTATTCCGATAGTATTTTAATCGGCTTTTCACATACCCATTTGAGCGGTACGGGTTGTACTGACTTATGTGATATTCTCATCATGCCATTGAATGAGATCCGTACCCCCAGAGGCAATCAGGATGATATACGTGATGGGTATGCTTCCAGATATTCTCATGCGAATGAAATCGCCCGTCCCGAATATTACTCTTTGCTTCTCGACCGTTATAATATCAAAGCCGAGCTGACAGCTACAGATCGTGTAGGCTTCCATCGTTATACTTATCCCGAAGGAAAACCGGCTTCCATATTGATCGACTTACGTGAAGGAAACGGATCGAATGCTTACGACAGCTATATCCGTAAGGTAGATGATTATACAGTAGAGGGTTATCGTTATGTGAGAGGCTGGAGTCCTTCCCGCAAAGTTTATTTTGTGTTGAAAAGTGATAAGAAGATAGAGCAGTTTACTGCCTATGATGATAATACCCCGCAACCTTGGGACCAACTGAAAGTGGCATCGGTGAAGAGTGTCCTCACTTTTGGTAACGTGAAGGAAGTGAAGATAAAAGTCGCCCTTTCTTCTGTCAGCTGTGACAACGCAGCGATGAACCTGCAATCCGAACTTACTCACTGGGATTTTGATAAGGTGGTGGATATGAGTGCCGACCGATGGAATAAGCAACTGGAGAAGATGACAGTAGAGACTGATGATGAGGCTTCCAAACGTGTATTCTATACCGCCCATTATCATACTATGATTGCCCCTACGCTTTTTTGCGATGTGAATGGAGAGTATAGAGGGATGAATGACATGATTTACACAGACCCGAAGAAAGCCAACTATACGACTCTTTCTTTATGGGATACCTACCGTGCATTAAATCCTTTGATGACTATTACTCAACCTGAAATGGTTGACCATGTAGTCAATTCGATGATTTCCATCTATCGTCAGCAGGACAAACTCCCTATCTGGCCTTTGATGAGTGGAGAGACCGATCAGATGCCGGGGTATAGCTCCGTGCCGGTGATTGCCGATGCATATCTGAAAGGATTTACCGGGTTCGATGCGGAAGAAGCATTGCAAGCAATGATAGCTACAGCTACTTATGAAAAGCAGAAAGGAGTACCTTATGTAGTCAAAAAAGGCTATATCCCTGCCGACAAAGTTCATGAAGCTACTTCCATAGCCATGGAGTATGCAGTGGACGACTGGGGAATTGCCGCTATGGCACGTAAGATGGGAAAGACAGAAGATGCTGAAACATTCTCAAAACGTGCTCATTATTACAAGAACTATTTTGATTCTTCTATCCATTTCATTCGTCCGAAACTGGAAGACGGCTCTTGGCGTACTCCTTACGATCCGGCACGTTCCATCCATACTGTTGGAGATTTCTGTGAAGGAAACGGATGGCAATATACTTTCTTTGCTCCACAAGACCCCTATGGGCTGATTGCCTTGTTTGAAGGTGACAAACCTTTTACAACGAAGCTTGATGGTTTCTTTACCAATACCGACAGTATGGGGGAAGAAGCATCGAGCGACATAACCGGATTGATCGGACAATATGCACATGGAAATGAACCCAGTCATCATATCGCCTATTTGTATGATTATGTAGGGCAGCCCTGGAAGACACAGGAAATGACACGCCACTTACTTGATGAGATGTACCAACCTACTCCGGGAGGTATCAGCGGCAATGAAGATTGTGGACAGATGTCCGCATGGTATATCTTGTCCGGTCTGGGCATTTATTCCGTTTGTCCGGGAAGCAATGAATTTGCATTGACCACCCCTCTGTTCGAGAAAGCGGTGCTTAAGTTGGCAAATGGAAAGAGACTGACTTTGCTTGCCAATGATCCGAAGAAGAATATCTATATCCATAAAGTAGAGTTGAATGGAAAACAGATAGATACTAACTTTATTACTTACGCTCAATTGATGGAAGGAGGAGAGCTTCGCTTTACTCTATCAGACAAGCCGGACAAAAGCAGAGGTATTTCGGAAGAGGCTTCTCCTTATTCTTATACCAAAGAAAAAGTGGTTTCCATTCCTTATGTAGATAGAGATCTGAACTTGTTTATGGATAAGGTGACAGTAGCTCTTGCCACAACGACCGAGGGCGCGGAGCTTAGATACACTCTGGATGGGACCGAACCTACAGAAAAGTCTTTGCTCTACGATAAACCATTTAAAGTAGATATGACTACACAGATTAAAGCAAAAGGATTTAAAGAGGGGTTCCGCCCGAGTAGAACTTTGTCTATTACAGCTACTAAAGCTGAATTGAAAGCGTCGCTTCCGGTACATCCTTCACGGAACGGTACATCCTATAAATATTTTGAAGGAACTTATCAAAAAGTGGCTGATATTGAAAAAACTCCATTGTTAGAGGTAGGTGTATTGCCGGAACCCTCTATAAAGGAAGCAAAACAGAAAGATCATTTCGGTTATATATTCTCTGGTCTGATTAATGTTCCCGAAGATGGAGTTTATATTTTCCAGACTCGTTCGGATGATGGTAGCGTTTTGTATATAGGCAATGAATTGGTGGTGAACAACGATGGGTCACATGCCGCTATTCCTGCTACAGGATATATTGCGTTGGAAAAGGGATTCCATCCGTATATACTTTATTATTTTGAGGATTATGAAGGGGAGCATTTAAGCTGGTTCTGGAAACTTCCTTCTGCAAAGGAATTAGCACCGATTCCTACTTCAGCCTTGTTTGTAAAATAATTAATGACATAATGCCATGGAAAAAATAATTTTATTAGTTTTGCCATTTTTCGCTGCATCATGCGGCCTAGTGAAACAACAGGCATCTGCACCGGAGCCTGTCAACGTCATGTCTTTCAATATTCGCTATGATAATCCGGAAGACAGTCTGGACAATTGGAGATACAGAAAGGATCGTGTGGCAAATGCTATTCATTTCTACGACGTGGATATATTGGGTACACAAGAAGTGCTTCATAACCAGTTGGAAGACTTGAAGCTGCGTTTGCCGGAATACGGCGTGGTTGGAGTAGGCCGTGAAGACGGTAAAGAGAAAGGAGAATACAGTGCACTTTGGTATAAGAAGGATCGTTTCAACGTGCTTGATTCAGGATATTTCTGGTTGAGCGAAACACCCGAAGTAGCCGGTTCAAAAGGTTGGGACGGTGCTTGTGAGCGTATCGCTTCATGGGTCAAACTGCAAGATAAGGTTTCCGATAAAGAATATTTTGCCTTGAATACCCATCTGGATCATGTGGGGGGGATGGCACGTCGTGAAGGTATAAGCCTTATGCTGGATAGAGTGAATGAGTTAAGTGATGGATTACCGGTAATTGTGACCGGAGATTTCAATTCAGAACCGGAATCAGATGTGATCAAACACGTCACAGATTCTGCCAATCCGGAACATCTGACGGATGCTCGCCAGGCATCTTCCATTGTTTATGGGCCTTCCTGGAGCTTTCATGATTTCGGAAAGATTCCCTATAACAAACGTCCGTTGATTGACTATGTATTCGTACGCAACGGTCTTAAAGTCTTGAGATATGGTATTTTGGCTGAAACGGAAAACAACGGTTTTTTGTCAGACCATACGCCTGTACTGGTAACGGTTGAATAGTGTATAAACTTAAGAAAGAGACAACTTAGTTAAAGTAATGATAACAATGAAAAATATATTGAGAAACTTCGTATTCATAGTTTGGGCAGTTGCATTATTGCCCGTCAATGTGTCGGCGCAAAATCGTAGAGACAAGGAGCAAACGTATGTATTGGAACAACCGTATGAAGTAACCAAGATAACTCCTTCTCAAGGAAAGAAGATAAAAAATGTCATTCTGATGATCGGAGACGGCATGAGTCTTATGCATGTATATTCTGCATGGACAGCCAACCGTGGTAAACTCTTCTTAGACAACTGTCAGGCTGTAGGTTTGTCGAAAACTTACTGTGCAGATAAACTGATTACTGATTCAGGAGCGGGGGGGACAGCTATTGCTAGCGGACAGAAAACAAACTATCACTATGTAGGTGTAGATACTTTGGGACATCCTTTGAAATCATTGGTTGATTTTGCTGCTGCCAAAGGCAAATCTACGGGAATTGCAGTAACCTGCCGTCTTTGGGATGCTACTCCTGCTGATTTCTGTTGCCATAATAAAGACCGCGATGCTGAGAGTGAGATTGTGACAGATTATGTGAATTGTAATGCGGACTATGTATTTGGTGGGGGTGCCAAACTCTTTGAAAATCGCGAGGATGGACGTGATCTGTTCAAGGAGTTACGTGAAAAAGGTTTCCGGACTCCCCGTAGTTGGGATGAACTGGCAGGTATAAAGAGCGGTAAAGTATTCGCAGTTCCTTATCCGGTAGACACCCCGCTTCCTGCTGAACGTGGTGACCTCCTTGCACGTGCTTCATTGAAAGGAATTGATTTGCTGAATCAGAACAAAAATGGTTTCTTTATGATGATTGAAGGTTCTCAATTGGATGATTACGGGCATTTTAATGATCTTGATCTGCTGATGCAGGAGACACATGACTTTGACCGCACTATTGGCGCTATTTATGAGTGGGCAGCCAAGGATGGTGAAACACTGGTTGTTGTTACTGCAGACCATGAAACTGGTGGCCTTACATTAGTAGATGGTGATTTAAAGGAGGGTAAAATCGTATGTAAATTCTCTACAGGCGGGCATAGTGGTGTGATGGTGCCGGTATATGCTTTTGGTCCCGGAGCACAGGAATTTACCGGAATTTATGAGAATACTGCTATCTTTGACAAGATAAAGAAATTACTCGATCTTTAAACTAAAACAATATTTCCCATGCTGAAACACATTTTGTTTACATGCTTCTTTTTCTTTACGGCAATTCCGTTGCTGAAAGCTCAGGGCTGTGGCAATGATGAAAAATATCATTTGCCTTATAAAAACACGTATGTAAAAGAACCTTTGGTAGCCGAGAACGAGTACCGCATAGCCAAACCCGAAGCCGTTGAACCGAAGAGTTTCGAAGAAGCCCGGCAGATTCTTCCTAATCCTATTTGGGCCGGACACGAAAAGGAACTTGAAATGTATTGGAGAGCATGGGAAATAGCTGTTGGCAATATCCGTGCTCCTCAACAGGGGTCAGGTTTCGTATCAAGTTATCTGGATACGGCTTACAACGGTAATATCTTTATGTGGGATTCTTCTTTCATCCTAATGTTTGCACGATATGGTACACGCTTCTTCCCTTTCCAGCGTACATTGGACAATTTCTATGCCAAGCAGCATCCCGATGGTTTTATCTGCCGTGAAATAAAGGCCGACGGAGCCGATTGCTTCGAGCGTTACGATCCGGTCAGCACTGGTCCTAACTTGATGCCTTGGTGTGAAATGGTTTATTATTACCAGTTCGGTGATACGGAACGCCTGCATAAGATATTCCCGGTACTTTGCGCGTATTACAAGTGGTTGAAACTCAACCGTACGTGGCGTAACGGAACTTATTGGTCAAGCGGATGGGGAACCGGTATGGATAATATGCCCCGTGTGCCCGAAGGTTATAGTCCTATTTACAGTCATGGACATATGATTTGGCTGGACACCAATCTCCAACAACTGTTTACGGCCAACTTGTTACTTGAGATGGGATTCTATCTCGAACGTTGGCAGGAAATAGAGGAATTCGAAGATGAGGCTAAGATGTTAGGGAAGTATATCCATGATAATCTTTGGGATGAAAAGACCGGTTTTCTGTATGACCAATATGCTGATGGTACACTCTGCAAAACAAAAGGAATAGGTGCCTATTGGACATTGCTCACTGATGTGTTGGATGATAAACAGCTTGACCGTATGGTGAAAGAATTAGATAATCCGGCAACGTTTAACCGGAAATTTCGTATTCCCTCTTTGTCGGCAGATCATCCTAAGTATAAAGAGAACGGGCGTTATTGGCAAGGTGGCATATGGCCGGGTACCAACTATATGGTGATGCAGGGACTTGTAAAGAAGGGATATCATAAATTGGCCCGGGAGATTGCTTTGAATCATTATGCCGAGGTTCTGGAGGTATATAAAAATACAGGGACATTTTGGGAATACTATTCTCCGGAGAAAGCGGAGCCTGGATTTATGGCGAGAAAAGAATTTGTGGGCTGGACTGGGCTTCCTCCTATTGCCGAACTGATAGAGTTTATTATCGGCATTCGGGGAGATTATGTCAATCAACAGATAATCTGGGATATGAATTTGACTGAAACTAATGGAATAGAGCGTTATCCTTTCGGTTCGGAAGGAATCATAAACCTGAAAGCTGAGGCACGTCGTTCTGCAAATGATGAACCACGTATCGCTGTTGATACGAATATCGGTTTTGAGTTGCTGGTGCTTTATGGTGGTAAGGAAAAGAAGGTGAATGTAACTCCTGGTAAGCATACCTATTAAAAAAGATTGTCTATGAAAAGAAATATGTCGCGGCGTCATTTCTTGAAAACAGGAGGACTCGCTTTGGCTGCTATGGCTATGTGCCCACCTTTGTCGTTTGCCTCCTCCGAAATGCCGGTGCAGAAGTACATTTCTCTGCGTCCTCCTGTGGGCAAAAGACATTTTGTATCGAAGGCGGTAGAGGCAACTATTGAGCAGACCAGGCCAAAAATAAAAGATGAGAAGTTGCGTTGGATGTTTGAGAACTGTTTCCCTAATACGCTCGATACCACCGTCAGGTATAAAATGAAGGCCGGCCGGCCGGATACATTCGTCATAACAGGTGATATTGACGCTATGTGGCTCCGTGATTCATCTGCGCAGGTATGGCCTTATTTGCCATTGATGAAAGATGATAAGGAACTGCAACTTTTAATAGCGGGGCTTATTAACAGGCAGGCGGAATGTATTCGGATTGATCCTTATGCCAATGCATTCAATGACGGTCCGTTGGGCAGTTATTGGGAGACTGACCATACACAGCATATGGTGAAAGAACTGCATGAGCGCAAATGGGAAATAGATTCTTTATGTTACCCCATACGTCTGGCTTATCACTACTGGTTGTTGACGAAAGATATTTCCGCATTTGATGCAGATTGGCACGAGACTATGAAGCTGGTAGTGCAGACCTTTAAAGAGCAACAACGCAAACAAGGTTTGGGGCCATACAGTTTTGCGCGTGATTGTGACCGCCCGACTGATTCACAAATTAATAACGGATGGGGTGCGCCGGTAAAACCGGTGGGTTTGATCGTTTCCTCTTTCCGCCCTTCGGACGATGCTACTCAATACGGCTTCCTTATTCCTTCCAATATGTTTGCGGTGGTGTCATTACGGCAGTTGGCGGAGATAGAACGTGAGGTTTATGATAATCTTCCCTTTGCGGAAGAATGTACCGCATTGGCGGATGAAGTGGATGCCGCTATCCGTAGATATGGAACATTCAATCATCCTGTATGCGGGCGGATATATGCTTTCGAAGTGGATGGTTTCGGTAATGCCCTTTGTATGGACGATGCCAATGTTCCTTGTTTACTGGCGGCTCCTTATTTGGGTTACTGTTCGTTTAAGGATGCCGTCTACCGGAATACCCGTAAAATGATATGGAGTGAAAACAATCCTTATTTTTTTAAAGGTAAAGCCGGTGAAGGTGTGGGAGGCCCCCATGTGGGGTTGAACTACATTTGGCCGATGAGTATCATTATGAAAGCTTTTACGACGGATGACCCTGAGGAAATACGCAATTGCCTGAAACAATTGCGTGATACGGATGGCGGAACAGGTTTTATGCACGAATCCTTCAACTCGGAGAATGCCGCTGATTTCACGCGCTCTTGGTTTGCCTGGACGAATACATTGTTCGGTGAACTTATCTTTAAGATAATCCGGGAGTATCCCGGCCTTTTATCCCAAGCATTATGAAAATGGCTTATTGGTTGCTAACTGTATCATTTGCCCTTTTTCAGTATGGAGATGAAGTAGAAATATACTAATATCAAAGAATCATGAAAAAATTAATTATTTTTTTATTCGTGTTGTCGGGTTGTGTCCCGGCTGTGGTTTTTGCGCAGCAACAATTCTCTTTTAAAGATGGGAAGTTTAAAATTGCCCAATTTACGGATTTGCATTGGACACCCCGATCTCTGGCGTGTACTGAAACAGAAGCGACCATCTGCGCCGTCTTGAAAGCGGAACATCCTGATATTGCCATATTGAGTGGAGATGTAGTAACTGAAGATCCTGCCATTGATGGTTGGAAGTCCGTGATTCGTATCTTCGATGAAGCTAAGGTTCCTTTTGTCGTTACTATGGGAAACCACGATGCGGAACACATGGCAAAGGACGATATCTATGATCTTCTTCTGGAGTCTCCTTATTATGCGGGAGCAAAAGGACCGGAAGGCATCATGGGATGTGGCAATTGTGTGATACCGGTTTATGGCTCGAAAAACAGAGAGAAAGTAGAAGCATTGCTGTATTGTATGGATTCTAATGACTATCAGCCGAACAAGCTTTACGGTCCTTACGACTGGATTCACTTTGACCAGATAGCATGGTATCGCGAGCAAAGCGCCCGTTTTACCAAAGAAAACAATGGAAGCCCTGTGCCTGCATTGGCTTTTTTCCATATCCCTTTGCTTGAATACAACGAGATAGCAGGTGATGGAAAGACTTTCGGTAATAACAGGGAAGGTAAAGTCGCTTCTGCGAATATCAATTCCGGCATGTTCGCTTCATTTATTGATATGAAGGATGTGATGGGTGTATTTGCGGGTCACGATCATGATAATGATTACCTTGGAATTAACAAAGGCATTGTACTTGGGTACGGACGTGTAACCGGTGCGGATGCTTATGGTGAACTGACGAGGGGAGCACGCATCATCGAACTGTACGAAGGCAAATTCAGGTTTGATACATGGATCACTACACCTTCGGGACGTGAAGCGACCTATTATTATCCTTCCGGCTTGAATTCAGAGGAAGAACGGACCGCGGACTACCTGCCGGCAGTAAAGAATGTATCTTCACCCAAACAAGGGGTGGCATATACCTATTATGAAGGAAAGTGCAAGCGGGTTGCCGGCATCGCTTCTTGTCTTAAAGTAAAAGAAGGGGTTATGAAGAATATTTCGATCAAAGAGGCTGCCGTTGCAGATCACTTTGCCTATGACTTCCATACGTTGATACAGATTCCCGAAAAAGGAATATACCGTTTCTATACATTCTCGGATGACGGTTCAATGCTTTATATTGACGGTAAATTGGTTGTTGATAACGACGGTGGACATAGTGCCCGCCGCGCCGAAGGAAAAATTGCTCTTGAAAAAGGTTTTCATGAGTTGCATTTATTGTATTTTGAGGATTACATGGGGCAGGAATTGGAAGTAGGATTCTCCGGACTGGATTTTCCGGAAGTTCCTCTGCAGGATGAAATGCTGTTCTTACCGAATTAAGAGAGCGATTCTTTCAATAGTTATCATTGGACATCATCCGGTGTTCTTTCCTGTATTCATAGGGAGAGACGTTCTTTAAAGTTTTAAATTGGCGGGACAGGTTTTTGAGATTATTTATTCCTACTTGTTCCGCCACATCTGCAATCGGGGCGTCGCTTGCCAGAAGTAATTGTGCAAAACGCTCGATCCTGAGATTTAAGATATATTTGTGAATGGATTGCTTGGTGACCTCTTTGAAACGTATCTCCAACAGACGGCGTGATAAAGGCACTTGCTTGACAATGTCCGATACAGTGATGTCATTGGCTAAGTTTCGGTGGATATATTTCAAAGCTGTGTGAATATGTGTGTTGGTGGTAGAGTAAAAGTCTGTTGAAAGCCTATTTACTATATTTACCGGTTGGAGTACCACGTCTTGGTAAGAACATTCTTCGTCGTTCAGTAAATGTTCTATAAGTTCGGCAGCTTCGAATCCACCTCTCACAATATTTTGACTGATACTGGATAGGGGAGGATCAGACAGATTGCATATTATTTCGTCATTATCAACACCTAATATGGCTATTTTGTCGGGTACTCTGATATTGTTAACCTTACAGATTTCAGTGATGCGGTTACCTTGGTTGTCATCACAAGCCATAAGCGCCGTGGGCTGTGGCAATGATTTTAACCATGTAAGCAGAGGAGGAGCTTCATAAAACCATAAATCATCAAGTGACTGCTCTTGATAGGAATAGAAATTATTGCCGAAACCATGTTCGGCTATACACTCGTAGAAGCCTTCGCAACGTTCCTGCGACCAAACGGTATCACGGTAACCATAGAAAGCGAAGTTCCGGAATCCTTTGCTTAAAAAAAACTCTGCTGCCATCCTGCCGGTTTTGTGGTAGTCGCCGGTGATGTTGGGAATATTGCTGAATCTTGATTTGTAGTCTTGCGCAATTGCGATAATTCCGTTTTTACGGAACAACTCTACATTATCATCATTATCAAATCTACCGATAATGGCGTCTGCCTGCCACGCTTTTGCCCATTTCAGAACCCCTTCTATCCCATAAGTAAGTTTATAGGAAGGTGGCATCCGGCATACAACCCATGGTTCATGTTTTTTTGAGTATGCCAAAACCCCTTTCAATAAATTGTATGAAAAGGATTCTGTAAAGTCAGTCAATAGTATCAGTCGAATCATGGTATCTGGTAAAATCAAAATAAATGAAAGAAATAGCTTTAATTTGGTTTAGAAGCCTATCAGTTGGTCGTTTCTTATCTCCTTTTGTCTTTGAATATAACGATGAAATCGTACTTAAAGAGTAATAAAATGGGATCTTACATATCGACCTGACTGATAAACAGTGGCAAGTTATAGAAAATCTTTTAGATGACAAAGGGGCAAGCGTAAATATTCTCTCCGTTCCACTTTTAATGGTATTGTTTACTTGGCAAAGACCGGAAGCAATGGTGTATGCTTCCTAAGGAGTTGCCCCTTGGGAACCAGCCAAATGTCATCCGTTTGCAGAATAATGGCGCAAAAAGATAGCGAGTATCCGCTTTTTGATAACAGATCCCTTTGTTGTTTCTGACATTCCACAGTTCTCCACTGTCTGGTCGAGTGATTTTTTCAATTTGGTCTGGTCTACATCATGCTGGTATTGGCCGACACCGATGGACTTAGGATCGATCTTGACCAGTTCCGCCAGCGGATCCATCAGCCGGCGAGCGATGGAGACAGCCCCACGGACGGTGACATCATAATCGGGAAACTCGTCACGGGCCGTTTTGGAGGCCGAGTAGATGGAAGCACCCTGTTCGCTGACAACAAACACCTGTACGGGACGGTCGAACTGTTGGTGCGTGACGAAATTTTCCGTTTCGCGGCTGGCAGTTCCGTTACCGATGGCGATGGCCTCTATCTTGTAAGCTTCAATCATTTTGCGGAGTTTCGAAGCCGCTTCGGTTTTCTTGTCTACCGGCGGGTGAGGATAGATGTTTTCATTGTGTACGAGATTGCCTTGTGCATCGAGGCAGACCACCTTACAACCGGTGCGAAAGCCGGGATCGATACCCATTACCCGTTTTTGTCCCAAGGGTGGGGCAAGAAGCAGTTGGCGCAGGTTTTCGGCAAAGACCCGGATCGCTTCGTCATCGGCCTGTTCTTTACTGAGGGAGGCAAATTCGGTTTCGATGGAAGGTTTCAGCAGACGGCGGTAGGCATCCTGTACGGCCTCTGCCACCTGGCGGCCACATTCGTTATTGCTACGGACAAACTGGCGGTCGAGCCGTTCGAGGCATTCGTCATCGTCGGGGGTAATGCTGACCTTCAGCAAACATTCGGCCTCGGCACGGCGGATGGCCAGCAGGCGATGGGAGGTGCAGCGTTTCAAGGGAGAAGAGAAGTCGAAATAGTCCCGGTATTTGGCGGCCTCTTCGTCTTTACCCTTCACTACTTTAGCGCTGATGACAGCCTGGCGGGCAAAGAGATTGCGCACTACATTACGGGCACGTTCGTCTTCGCTCACCTGCTCGGCGATAATGTCGCGGGCGCCTTTCAAAGCGTCCTCTGCGTCTTTGACATCGCCTTTGACGAACGCAGGAATACGGGGGCCCAGGTTGTTCTCGCGCTGCATCATCAGTAGCAGAGCCAGAGGTTCGAGTCCTTTCTGGCGGGCGGCTTCGGCGCGGGTCTTGCGTTTGGGCTTGTAGGGCAGGTAGATATCTTCAAGAGCGGTGGCATCCCAGGTGGCATCGATGCGTTGCCGCAACTCAGGCGTCAGTTTGCCTTGCTCGCCGATGGTGCCGAGAATGGTCTCTTTGCGTTTGGCGAGTTCTGAGAGTTTATCGTACTGCGTTTTGATAGATTCTATCTGCACTTCGTCGAGTCCGCCGGTGATTTCTTTACGGTAACGGCTGATGAAAGGGATAGTGGCTCCCTCGGCTAACAGCCCGAGAGTATTACTGATTTGCTTTTCCGGCAGGTTGAGTGCTGCCGAAATCATTTTGTGAAAAATTTCCATAAACTATTTTTAGGACATTGAGCGACAAATGTACGCAATAAATCTGCTATAACCATCAACTTTTACTATCTTTGCGGGCATAAAAAAGCGGATACACACACTCTAAAACAGATGAATATGCCGGTATCGTTCAAATATATTCTTTATTTACTTCTGTTAATTATTGGTTGCTGTCCTCCCATGGCAGGACATGCTGCTACCGGTGAGAAACCCATCCTGATGATCTGTTCGTACAATCCGGGAGCGTATCCGACTTCTGCCAATGTATCCGACTTTATGGACGAATATCAGAGGCTGGGGGGCAAACGGGGAGTGGTCATTGAAAACATGAACTGTAAGAGTTTCTCAGACTTTCCCCGCTGGAAGGGAGTGATGGAGAATATTCTGGATAAATATCGGGGAAGCCAGGAACCGGCGCTGATCATTCTGTTCGGACAGGAGGCGTGGGCGTCTTATCTGTCGCTGAATGACTCGGTGACAGGAGAAGTGCCGGTAATGTGCGCACTGACCAGCAGGAACGTGGTGCTTTTGCCGGACGACGGGAAAGATCTGGCACACTGGATGCCGGAATCCTCCGATTTTTATGAAGACAGTCTGAAGCACCAGGTATGCGGCGGTTTTCTGTACGAATACGACATCGCGTCGAACATCCGCATGATCCGGGCAATCTATCCCGATACGAAGAACATTGCTTTTATATCCGACAATACTTACGGTGGCGTCACTTTGCAAGCTCATGTGCGAAAGGAAATGAAACAGTTTCCGGATATGAACCTGATTTTGCTGGACGGGCGCGAACATACCATTTATACTATTGTGGATGAACTTCGGAAATTGCCGAAGCATACGGCCGTTCTGTTAGGCACTTGGAGAGTGGACAAGAACGAAGGCTATTTTATGCGCAATGCTACGTATTCGATGATGGAGGCGATTCCGGATGTACCGACGTTTACGGCTACTTCCATCGGTCTGGGTTATTGGGCCGTAGGCGGAGTGGTTCCCGTTTTCCGGACGTTCGGTAAGGAATTGGCGGAGGAGGCGGTCAAGTTGTTGGATAATCCTGAAGATCCGAATATGCGGGTAGAAGTAGTGGGTACGGAAGCGTTGCTGGACAGTAAGAAAGTGAAGGAACAGAAGATAGACGTGGCCGCTCTGCCGATGAAGGTAAAGTTGGTCAATGAATCACCCTCTTTCTATAAACAGTACCGGTATCAGATTTGGGTGGGCGTAGGTGTCCTCTGCATTCTGGTGATAGGATTGCTGGTTTCTATCTATTTCTATCTGCGGACAAAGCGGCTGAAAGACGATCTGGAGCGTTCGCAAGTTGCTTTGTATGAAGCGAAGGACCGGGCGGAGGAGTCGAACCGGCTGAAGAGTGCTTTTCTTGCCAATATGAGTCATGAGATACGAACACCCCTGAATGCGATTGTAGGATTCTCGGATGTATTGGCCGTTGGCGGTAGCACGGAGGAGGAACAGCAGTCTTATTATCAGATTATCAAAACCAATTCGGATTTGTTGCTTCGGCTGATTAACGATATTCTCGACCTTTCACGTCTGGAGGCCAACCGGGTGACGCTGACTTGGGAGGAATGTGATGTGGTGCAGTTGTGCAGCCAGGTGGTGGCGTCTGTTAGTTTTTCGCGGCAGTCGTCGGAAAACCAGTTCTTGTTTACCACTTCTTTCGAATCTTTCCGGATGGTGACGGATGTGCAGCGTATGCAGCAAGTGATGATTAACCTGCTGTCCAACGCCAACAAGTTTACAAAATGCGGTAAGATCACATTGGACTTTTCTGTGAACGAGGAAATGCAAATGGCTGTCTTCTCGGTGACGGACACCGGATGCGGTATCCCGAAAGAAAAACAGGGACTTGTGTTCGAGCGTTTTGAGAAACTGAATGAATATGCCCAGGGTACCGGACTGGGATTGTCTATCTGTAAATTGATTGTGCACAAATGGAAAGGAAGTATATGGATCGACCCTGACTATACCGGTGGGGCGCGGGTTGTATTCTCTCATCCGTTAAATCTAAATATAGAAAAAGAATGAAACGAATCGTATTAATTTATGGCTTGCTTCTCTGCCTCGCTCTGTCTGTTGCGGCGCAGGAGAAGGTGGTGAAACTGAAGATTGTAGAAACAAGTGATGTACATGGCAATTATTATCCTTATAATTTTATAACCCGCCACGAATGGAAGGGGAGTCTCGCACGGGTTTATTCTTTCGTGCAGAAAGAGCGCGAACAATATAAGGAGAATCTGATATTGCTGGATAACGGCGATATTTTGCAGGGACAGCCCACTGCCTATTACTATAATTATATAGATACGGTGTCTCCCCATCTTTGCTCGGAAATGATGAATTACATGAAGTATGATGCCGGCAACATGGGTAACCATGACGTGGAAACGGGACGTGCCGTTTTCGACCGTTGGATCGCCACTTGTGATTTCCCAGTGTTGGGTGCCAACATCATAGATACGTCTACGGGACAGCCCCATCTGGCTCCTTACAAAGTGTTGGAACGTGATGGCGTGAAGATCGTGGTATTGGGAATGATTACCCCTGCCATCCCTGCATGGCTCTCCGAAAACCTGTGGAAAGGATTGCGTTTCGACGATATGGAAGAGACGGCACGCAAATGGATGAAGGTTATCCGTGAAAAAGAGAACCCGGATTTGGTGATCGGCTTGTTCCATGCCGGACAGGAGGCTTTCAAAATGTCGGGCAAATACAACGAGAACGCTTCTCTCAACGTAGCGAAGAATGTGCCGGGATTCGATATCGTATTGATGGGGCACGATCATTCCCGCGAATGTAAGAAGGTGATGAATGTTGCCGGAGACTCGGTGTTGATTATCGATCCGGCCAGCAATGGGATTGTTTTGTCTAATGTAGATGTGACCTTGAAACTGAAAGATGGGAAGGTGCGCAGCAAAGATATAAAAGGAGTATTGACCGAAACGAAAGATTATGGAATCAGCGAGGACTTTATGAAGCATTTTGCTCCTCAATATGACACTGTCCGTAACTTTGTCTCTAAAAAGATCGGTACATTCACCGAGAGTATCTCAACCTGTCCTTCTTTCTTCGGACCGTCTGCTTTTATCGACTTGATCCATACCTTGCAGCTTGATATCACCGGTGCGGAGATATCCTTTGCAGCACCGCTTTCATTTGATGCGAAAATAAATAAAGGTGATGTGTTTGTCAGCGATATGTTCAATCTGTATAAGTATGAGAATATGCTATATATGATGACTTTATCCGGAAAAGAAATCAAGGACTATCTGGAAATGTCTTATTTCATGTGGACCAACCGGATGAAGTCTCCGGACGATCATGTCTTATTATTGAAAGAGAGAAAGAAAGGACAGGAGAATTATGTCTCATTCGTCAACTTCAGTTTTAACTTTGACTCCGCAGCTGGTATCATTTACACCGTGGATGTAACGAAACCAGAGGGTGAGAAGATTACGATCTTGAAAATGGCGGATAACAGGCCCTTCGACGAGAATAAAACGTATAAAGTAGCTCTCAACTCTTACCGAGGTAATGGAGGAGGTGAGTTATTGACGAAAGGGGCCGGTATTCCCCAAGACGAGTTAAAGAGTCGTATCATTCATTCGACCGATAAAGACCTCCGTTATTATATGATTCAATATATAAAGGAAAAGGGCGTACTTAGCCCACAACCTTTAAACCAATGGCAAATGATCCCGCAGGATTGGACGAGACCGGCGGCCGAACGGGATTGTAAGTTTCTTTTTGGGGGATGAGTTTCCGTCCTTGAAGTGTCTGGTTTGCGATAGTATCTCAATGGGAAACGGTGGTAAAGTCAATGGAATAGAGATGGTTTCTCAATGACTTTACGGCCGTGTCCCATTGACTTTTTTGTATCCCGTATTAGGGATGTTGCTGATAGGTTAGGGCGCAAGGGGCGCATCTTTACGTATGTTTCTAAAACTTTTTCTGTAAATAACGTTTATACCCCTCTTGTCTGTAGAGTGATGTAAATATTATTTTTCTAAAAATGTTTCTTTGAAAGCGTAAAGATGCGCCTTTTGCGCCCTAGGATTTTTGCCGGGGAATTTTCCTGATGCCTTAACATGTGGATATACAGTTGTTTGTGTGGTTCTTCCCTCTTCGGCTTTTTGGGTCTTTGGGGGGCGATATAATGGGTCCTTACCCACGTTTACGTGATCCGAAAGCACTAAAACCAAGTGCATTTCGCATGATTTCATGAGCTAAAAGCCGTTTTTTCTGTGTGATTTCCTATCGGGGCCAAGATCGTTTTTGTCGTTTTCATACGTGCAAATGTACTCGTGGAGCACTTGTTTTAAGTGCACGTGGTGGGCCACGTGAGCCGAGAATGGATATCGACGTATTATTAATGTACGCGATCCCCCTCGTGAAAAAAACTTGAAAAATAATACCGGAAAAGTTTGGAGGTTATGTTTTATAGCACTACTTTTGCACCCGCATTCGAGAGAGAACGCCGGTCCAAAATGATGAAACAAACTTTTAGAAAAAAAGTTCCGAAATAATTTGGAGGTTTAAAATAAAAGTCCTTATCTTTGCAGCCACGTTCGCAAAACGATAGCGACAAGAGTTCTTTGAGAGATTTACATAATTCAACAAGTAGTACAAGTATAGGAAAATTAATTTTCCGGATTGATACCGTCAAAGAAGTATGACTTTGGACTACAATAACGGATTCCGGAGCGAGGATAATAAAACAATTTAAACAACGAAGAGTTTGATCCTGGCTCAGGATGAACGCTAGCGACAGGCTTAACACATGCAAGTCGAGGGGCAGCACAGGTAGCAATACCGGGTGGCGACCGGCGCACGGGTGAGTAACGCGTATGCAACTTACCTATCAGAGGGGGATAACCCGGCGAAAGTCGGACTAATACCGCATGAAGCAGGGGCCCCGCATGGGGATATTTGCTAAAGATTCATCGCTGATAGATAGGCATGCGTTCCATTAGGCAGTTGGCGGGGTAACGGCCCACCAAACCGACGATGGATAGGGGTTCTGAGAGGAAGGTCCCCCACATTGGTACTGAGACACGGACCAAACTCCTACGGGAGGCAGCAGTGAGGAATATTGGTCAATGGACGGAAGTCTGAACCAGCCAAGTCGCGTGAGGGAAGACTGCCCTATGGGTTGTAAACCTCTTTTATAAGGGAAGAATAAGTTCTACGTGTAGAATGATGCCTGTACCTTATGAATAAGCATCGGCTAACTCCGTGCCAGCAGCCGCGGTAATACGGAGGATGCGAGCGTTATCCGGATTTATTGGGTTTAAAGGGTGCGTAGGCGGTTTATTAAGTTAGTGGTTAAATATTTGAGCTAAACTCAATTGTGCCATTAATACTGGTAAACTGGAGTACAGACGAGGTAGGCGGAATAAGTTAAGTAGCGGTGAAATGCATAGATATAACTTAGAACTCCGATAGCGAAGGCAGCTTACCAGACTGTAACTGACGCTGATGCACGAGAGCGTGGGTAGCGAACAGGATTAGATACCCTGGTAGTCCACGCCGTAAACGATGCTCACTGGTTCTGTGCGATATATTGTACGGGATTAAGCGAAAGTATTAAGTGAGCCACCTGGGGAGTACGTCGGCAACGATGAAACTCAAAGGAATTGACGGGGGCCCGCACAAGCGGAGGAACATGTGGTTTAATTCGATGATACGCGAGGAACCTTACCCGGGCTTGAAAGTTAGCGACGATTCTTGAAAGAGGATTTCCCTTCGGGGCGCGAAACTAGGTGCTGCATGGTTGTCGTCAGCTCGTGCCGTGAGGTGTCGGGTTAAGTCCCATAACGAGCGCAACCCCTACCGTTAGTTGCCATCAGGTCAAGCTGGGCACTCTGGCGGGACTGCCGGTGTAAGCCGAGAGGAAGGTGGGGATGACGTCAAATCAGCACGGCCCTTACGTCCGGGGCTACACA
>ERZ827469.1653-NODE-1653-length-19234-cov-7.206372_pt1 | contig 19234 bp, 19 predicted proteins | sample MGYA00519917_ERZ827469 | MGnify/ENA primary metagenome ERZ827469 (study PRJEB31778, sample SAMEA3449314) | human gut metagenome | biome: human gut; feature: human-associated habitat; material: faeces | place: United Kingdom | collected 2010/2012 ... | reverse complement strand
ACGATGCGATCAAAGGCTGTCTGCCCAAGTGCAAAAGTTGGAACGAACTGGAAGGCAAATTGAAGGAACAGGGCATCGGCGTGCGATACAAGTATTGCGGAAATACCGACCGCAAACAGGGTGTCCTCTTCTCGAAAAATGGTTTCGAGTTTTCCGGATCGAAGATCGACCGGGCTTTCAGCTTTACAAAGATCGACTGCCATTTTACTTACGCGCAGCAACAGACCCAGCACAGGGCCACGCTCTTCGGGAACCTTACAGCGGCGGCAGGCAATTACCGTTCAGCATTTGCCGGGTTATTCGGCAACATGGGCAGAGGCGGCGGCAGTGTGCGCGAAGAGCCACCATCGGTAAACCTCGGAAAGGCAGGCGGGATTCCGCTGCCGCCGGCCAGTTCGCCCGGCGGAGTGTCGGCCGAGCAGTTGCAGCGCAAGCCGGGAGAAAGCCCCGAAGAGCATATAGCACGAATTACGGCGCTGCTCAATGCCGCAGCCGAAGCAATGGCCATCACCGCGATGGAGCACCGCCGCAGGACGGAAGAACAGAAAAGAAGAGCCAAAATGAAACTGTAACCGAATTAGAAAATCTCAAAAATCATGAACGACGAAAATAAGATCGACCTCTCGATCGAAATGTACGAAGACCTCAAGGAAACACTTGTCAAAGCCATCAAAAACGCCAAAGCAGGCAGCGCAGGAAACGCAGGGCTGGATAATGTACAGCTGGAACGGATCGAACGGCTGATAGAGGCCGCAGAGCTCTCGCAGGGGCAGGTCGCACAGCTGCTCGAACATCTGCAACGGCATACAGCCTTGCCGGGAGTAAAAACCGAGCAGGAGCGAGAATTTACCAACAGATACAACACGCTGCTGACACAATTGGCGGGCAAACTGGGGACAATCAACCACGAGAACCAGCAGACGCATACATTGATCGAGCAGGTCGGGCAGGCCGTCGAAGCATTGAAAAGGCCCGGCGCCCTGCCCGTGCAGGAGCATCGACATACTTATACGCTCGACATCAAATCCTTGAAAACATTTCTGACGATGTTCGCCATGCTGGGATGTATTTTCCTGCAAGGCGCATTCATTTACCGAATCTCAGAGAATAATCGGCTGTTAGCTGCGAACGACCTGAAATACCGTTATGTGAAGATGCGCGGGAAAATCGGCGAAAAGGAGCTGATGGAATTGGAAACGGTATTTTGGGACGAACAGTATAGAAACCTCCGCGATACCGTCCGAAACCAAGTCGAACGATACGAGGAAGCCGTAAAGATTCGGGCTATGCAGTTAGAACAGGCTGCAATTAAAGAACAGGAAGCGCTCCGACTATTGCAAGATGCTGAAAATATTCGGAATAGGTAAAGATAATTGGTAGCTCCAAGTAAAACGAAAAAATATCGTTGCTCTTGGAGCCACCAATAAGAACTCTGCACAAATATCGGACCGGTCGATTTGCCTCGTTTTTCGTTTCTTACAGAACTGAGGTTTTAATCAGCGTACTAGTTGCTGCCATTTCATGTAAGTCCCGGTGCGCCACAGCCATTCCATCGGGCCGTAGCGGAAGCGTTTCAACCAGTAATGACTGAGCACAATCTGTGCGGCTGTGTAGACAAGGCAGACCACGACACTAAAAAAGACGCCTAACCGGCTCCAGTCCAAACCGAATCCCGCAAAGATAAAGACACCGGCCATGGACTGCACGATATAATTCGTCAGTCCCATGCGGCCGTAGCTGACCAAAGATCCCATCGCCCGTTGCACCTTCTGCGAACGATAGCCCCCGATAACGAGAATCACCCATAGATAAGCGGTCAGCAGATTGATCAGATTGGTCGTAGTCGCAGCCGCCCACGACCGGACGGAGACCTCGCCCCACGCGACAGGCGGAATATAAGACCGGACTATATACAAGGAGATCAGCAACACAAGGGCCCATAGTGCCCAACGGTTCAGTCGTCTGCGGAATTCATCGAGGCGCTCGAACAAACGGACGCGCCCGACGATGAGGCCCAGAATAAAAAGTCCCAATGTCAGGTAGATACGTCCGCTCGACAACTGGAACTTCATTTTCCCGGCCAGCCCGTTCCAGGCATTGTCCTTCACTGTTTCGGCGAAGGACAATGCCTGCCGGGGAGCTGCCGTGCGCACCGGTTTACCGACGGTTTGTTCCGTATGCACTGCGGAAGGCTTCACCAGGCTCCGATAAGCCACAGGGACAAGGGACGCACCGCCCAGGAAAAGAAACAGCGTGATCCCGGCGAGCAATTTCGTCGGCCATTTATACATCAGCACCAATACGAACCCCAGCAGTGCATATATCAGCAGGATATCCACACGGACGATCAAGCCATGTAGGTACCCGATCGCCAACAACAGCGTCAACCGCCACAGAAATCGGGGACGGAAATCGACACCTTTCTTCGACGCCCTGTCCATCTGGATAAAGAAACTCAAACCGAACAGGCAGGAGAATATGATGAAGAACTTTCCGAAAACCAGATTGTAAATGAACCATTCGAAGACCTCGTTTAGCGTTCCTTCCCATGGAAATATGACCTGGGACGTCATCGTTCCCGCAGCCCCGAAATGCTGCATGGCATGGATCAGGCAAATTCCGATGAGCGAGAACCCGCGCAGGGCATCTATTACCGTAATACGGTCGGCCGGAACCGGCATCTTGTCTGCTCCCATCTCCGCAATCATTTGAAACCGATTCTTCCCAGCCACGCTTCTACTCCACCGGCATTCCCCGGCATGTCAATTCCCGCGTCATCGGGGCGTCCGGGCGTGGTGATGTCGTCCGGGTCGAGGTCTTCCGGAAGAGTGGCCGGAATGTGCTCCGAACCCGGAGTGAGGCGGTAAATCTTCTGCATCGACTCGTTCAGATAGGTCTTAGCCCCGTAGGTGAAGAAGGGAATGATGGACTTGCTGCCCAGATCGTAGGCGTCGAGAAAGGTGCAGACGACCATCGCAGGCTGGTGCCACCAGCAGGGCGAACCGACGAAAATCGTGTCATACCGTGCGATTGTTTCCGCCGCAGGCAGGTTCGCCACGCCGGGCCGCAGGTCGCCGTACGCCTCGCGCTGGACACGGTCGCTGTCGTCGTAGGGGTTTGCGGCATACGGGACGGCCGCCTCGATACGGTACACGTCGGCTCCGGTCAGTGCAGCAATGCGTTCAGCCACGCGCTGCGTATTGCCCGTCGCAGAGAAATAGACGACCAAAATCTTGCTGTTTCCGGCAGGTTGGTCGAAACGTCCGTCGTCCGCCGAGCAGGCAGCCAGCGTAAAGAACAAAAACGGGATTAAAAGTAGCTTTTTCATACGTCGTCGTATTTCAGATTATTTATCCAATTCGTTGTCATGCAGCCATCCAGCCAGCAGGTCGGCGATTTCGGCATTGTTGAGATCGGACATCAGAAAATGCGTATTGCCCCGGACGCCAATCTTGGGAAGTTCGACCAGCATGGCATTCCCGCCGTGGCGGTTGACCGCCTCGACGAATTTACGCCCCATCTGCAAGCGCACGCGCCAGTTCTCGCCGCCGAGTTTATCAGTCACCTCTTCGGGAATATAGTCGCCGAAATAGAGGACGATCGGAATCTTCGTCAGTTTCATGAAATCATCCATCGGCACACCCGTCCCGCGAAGCGTCCCCGTCAGGCTCGGCATCGGATCGGGAACCTCGCCTTCGGGAAAAACGTATGTCCCCGGCTCGTAGGAAACGATCCCCCGCACGTTCGGGTTTCCGACGGCGGCCATCCAACCCGGAAATCCGCCGGCAGAATGTGTCACGAGAATACCCTCGCCGATGCGGTTGAACAGCGCGTCGAGCGCCGCAAGGTCGGTCGCCATATCATGGCTGCCGATATCGGGTGTCATCTGGCGGAAGAACTGGTCGAACGACGCCGAATCGGTCGGGAACTGCACGCCGGGATTGAACGCCGGCCAATGGCCGATGCGGAAAATATCGAACCAGAACTGTTCGTCGGCTTTCGGCGTCAGCGTCGTTTCGGCCGTGGTACGTCCCGCGCGTCCGCGCCCGGGCAGATCGACGACATAACCGCCGTAACCGCGCCGCAGCATCAGGGGTTGAAATCCCTCGCGTCCGTCGGGTGTCGTCTGCCAGCAGCGCCCCGACTGTCCGTAACCGTGGACGAAGACCAGCGGCAGCCGGTGTGCACCGGCCGGAATCTGAAAATCGACGACGGCATGGTCGGCGTGGAAACTCTGCCCCTCTTCAACGGGCGTTCCGAAGCCGACAAACCGGCTGTTGTCATACTCTCCGGGGCGTTGCAGCACCGTCCCGCCGACGGCAAAACTGCCCTGCCGGGCGATCGTGAGCGGAGTTGCCGTTTCGGAAAGCTGCTGTCCGAAACCACCGGCCCAGATCAGGGCGGTGAATAAACTTATATATATACTCGTTTCATGGTTGTTGTTTTTCAGTGATTATTATATCGTTTATTGTCCGTTTGCCCGCTTTATATCCATCAGCGAGACATGCTCGTTCCGGTATCGGGCGTCCGGGTTCTTTTCGCCCTGCGCCAGCAGCGGGTCGCCGCTGTCCTGCCTAAAACGGATGGCTTTCTGCGGACAGTTCTGAATGCAGGCGAAACAGAAATCGCAGTCCCCCTGCATCGCAACTCCGTTCGAGGTCAGTTCGTAGTTCCCGCGCGGGCAGACATCCGTACAAACTCCGCAGTCGATGCAGGCATCCGTAACGGTAAAACACCTTTCGCTCCTCTTGAGGAAGCCGACCTCGGGATCGAGCCCCGACAATGCCATGAACCCGGCATGCATCTGCCGTTCCTCTTCGCTCACAGGTTCCTGCCACTGCCGCCTGCTGGATATTTCCCCGGCGATACGCTGTAAATTCTCCGGAATGCGCTTATCTATCTTTATCTGCTCGTTCATATCGAAATTCGGCAGCCAGTTATCCACCATCACGAGCGTGGCGATGTAGTCGAAAGCGTTTCCGGCCCTGGCCGACAGATCGTTCCATATCTCCACCGCATCGCATTTCCGCGCCCCGTAGGTGAGTACTGCGAACTTATATTCCGCTTTCAGCCGGGCTTTCCGGATGAAGTTCCGCACCATATTGGGCGGCATGTGGCCATATATCGGGTAGACAATACCGATTTCGTCCGCCTCGAATTCATACCGGTTCTGTTTCACCATCTGCGGAATGCTCAATAGTTGTTCTTCCGACTCCGCCAGCTGGCGGGCGACATACAGGCTGTTCCCCGTAGCGGTGAAATACAGCACGATGCGCTTCTTCTGCGGTTTCCCGGCACAGGAAGTCAGGGCCGGCAGCCCGATGGCCGCGACTGCCGCTCCGGCGACAACCTTTCCCATCCGCACCAAAGCCTCCCTGCGGCTTATTCCCTTATCCGTTCCCATAGCATTCAGCCATTCTATTCGTTATCGGTCTCCGGGCCGAACCACTCGGCCGGGCCTTTCGATACCTGCGTCCCGATGGCGATATGCGTGAATTCGCTGTCGGGAGCCGCGCCGTGCCAGTGTACCACACCGGAGGCGATCCTCACCACGTCGCCGGGACGCAGCTCGCGAACCGTTCCGCCTTTTTCCTGATATAACCCCTTGCCGGATGTACAGAGTAGGATCTGGCCGCCCGGATGTGCATGCCAAAGGTTACGTACCCCGGGAGCGAAGGTCACGTTGCCAATCGTACAATCCATCGAGTCGGCAGCCGTGACGAACATTTCAAGCCAGGCCTCACCCGTGAAATTGGGATTGTTTTCCAGCGGCGAACCCTTGGCAAAAACATCCTTTGACGGCTGTGTTTGCAGAGCTTCAGTCGTTCGGTTGCAACAGGCGCCCAGCAGGGCTGCGGTTGCAAGTAAGAGCCATTTTTTCATCGTGCGGGGTTATTTAAGGTATTGTTTGAAATAGCTGTCCAGTTTGGGTAGCGTGATTGCCAGGTATTCCGGACGGTCGTAGAGATCGACGTGCGTGGCCCCTTCGACGACAAACAGTTCCTTGGGTTCGGCAGCTTTCGCATAGGCGTCTTCCGAAAAGTAGGCCGACACGGCATGCTCGCCCACAATGAAGAGCAACGGACGCGGCGAGATGGTCTCGATCTGCACGAACGGAAAGAAATTCATCATCGGCGCAAGGCTCGTATAGGAATAATAGGCCGTCGAATTGGGATGCTTGCCGCGTGCGGGATTGTCGTAGTAGTCGAGGAAATCAAGGGCGTACTGCGGCGTCGAAGCGTCGACCTTTTCGGGCAGGGCGCGGATGTCCCTACGGGCGGCTCCGCCGTATTCCGCCGTGCGCTGCGCACCGACGGCATCGAGCGTGGCCATGCGCTGTTCATAGGTCATCGAGTCGCCCACGCCCCGGCGGCGGGCACGACCCATATCGTACATGCTGATCGTCGCCACGGCTTTGATGCGATGGTCGATCTGCGCGGCACTCACCGAATAACATCCGCCGCCGCAAATACCGATCACGCCGATCCTGTCTGCGTCCACAGCCGGATGATTCGCAAGGAAATCGACCGCCGCACTGAAATCCTCCACGCGGACTTCGGGCGACTCGATCCGGCGCGGATAGCCGCCGCTTTCGCCGTAATAGGAAGCGTCGAACGCCAGCGTAACATAGCCCGACTCCGCCAGGCGACGGGCGTAAAGCCCCGAGGTCTGCTCCTTTACGCCACCGAAAGGATGGCCGACAACCAGTGTCGGGTATCGCTTCGCGGGGTCATAGCCCGCAGGAAGAAAAAGGTCGCCGACCACGTCGATCAGAAAGCGGTTCCGGAATGTAACCTTCTGCCTCCTCACTCCGTTTCCTGCTTCGGCGACCGGCATCCCGGGATCGGCGGTCAGGCCTTTACCCTGCAGCACTTCGTCCAACACCATGCGTCCGGCATCCGCTTCACTGCGTCCGATCCGCCGCTCGACGAGGGCAAGCAGGCCGCGCAGTTCGTCGGGTGTGACACCCACGTTCAGGGCGATGCCCATGTGCCCCTTCATCATCGGTTCCACACCGCCGATAGCGGCCAGTATCGCTACCGTGGCGATCTCCCGCTCGGCATAGGTCAGCACGTCGCGTTCGAAGAGGTCGGCGAAAAGGTGCTCTTTGAGAAACACCTCGATTTCGGGAGCCAGCACGGCGTAATCGGCTTTCGGGGCATCCGCAGGGACACCGGAAATTTCAGCGAGAATGTCGCGTCCCCGTTCGTATTTCGGGCGGGTGTCGGTGATCGGCGACGCCTCGCGGCCCCAATTCACCTCGGCACCGGCGGCCTTGCGCCCGTCGAGCACGGCGACCAGGGTTTGCAACCCGCGCAGGGCCCGCGGGAATCCGCAATAGGCGTAGGCGTGTACCATTACCTCTTTCAGTTCATTGACGGTCATGCCGTCGTCCAGCCCTGCAACGAGGGCCGATTCCAGTCCAGCGAGGTCACCCCGCCCCGTGAGGGCGGCGATCTCTGCGATGTGTTGCCGTTTCGTGTCCATAACTTGTTCCGCTTTCGGGGTTTGTGCTGCGGCCAGCGAAGCGGCGCAGAGCATCCCCATTCCCAACATGTACTTTTTCATAGTCTTCGGTGTTTCAGCGTCCTACCCGTGCCTGTAATTCGGCGGGGTATCGGTCGCCCGAAAGGACGATCTGCGAAAGACGCTCGTTTATATCCTTCATCTCTTCTTCGGTATATTCCACCCCAGCGGCCGCGATATTGTCCGTCAGGTGTTGCAGGCTGCGGCTGCCCGGAATCGAAACGATCCACGGCCGTTGTGCCATCAGCCACGAAAGGGCGGCCTGCGCGGGCGTAATGCCTTTTGCGGCGGCAACCTCTCGGACGAAATCCACCAGCGATAGGTTGGCGGCTATGTTTCCGGGGGTGAAGCGCGGTACGACCGACCGGAAATCCCCCTTCCCGAAACGGGCATCCCGGCCGATGGCGCCGGTCAGGAATCCTTTGCCCAACGGGCTGAACGGCACGAGGCCCACGCCCAACTCTCCGAGCGTCGGGAGCAACTGCTCCTCCGGTTCGCGCCAGAACATCGAATATTCGCTCTGAACGGCCGTCAGAGGCAGCTCGGCATGGGCCCGGCGGATGGTCTGTATCCCCGCTTCCGAAAGTCCCCAATGCAGGACTTTTCCTTCACGGATCAGGTCGCCGACCGTCCCGGCAACCTCTTCGATCGGCACCTCGGGATCGACGCGGTGCTGGTAGTAGAGGTCGATATGGTCGGTACGCAGCCGTTTCAGCGAGCCTTCGACCGACCTGCGAATCTGTTCCGGACGACTGCTGAGCGCCTGCCGCCCTTGCGCGTCGATCCTAATGCCGAATTTAGTGGCTATGACCACCTTGTCGCGAACCGGCGCGAGTGCCTCGCCGACCAGCTCCTCATTGGCAAACGGCCCGTAACACTCCGCCGTATCGAAAAAGGTAACACCCTGTTCGTAAGCCCTGCGGATCAGGGCGATCATCTCGTTTCTGTCTGCCGCCGAACCGTAGCCGTGGCTCATACCCATGCAACCCAGTCCGATGGCGGACACCTGCAATTTTCTGTTTCCCAATTCCCGGTATTTCATATTTCTTATGATTTAATTCGGTTCGTCTTTTCCGACAATGCAAAAGTAGGGAACGGATGAAGGCCCATCCATAGACGGATTACGGTTTCAAACACCAATTTTACGGTTCGGACAAGGCTTGTTCTCAACGGACTAACCCGTATTACGGATTCAGGAACCGATATTACGGATTCCGCCGGAACATGGTTGTGCGTATCTGAAAATCGGTTACCTTTGCAATAGAAGAACTAATAAACATGGGAACGATCGTAAAATTGGATTCGGTACAGGACTACAATGAACTGCTGGGCGTGGAAACCCTGCATCCGCTGGTAAGCGTCGTCGACTTTTCGGAACTGGAATATGTACGCCATTGTCTCAAGAATTTCGGGTTCTATTGTATTTTCCTCAAACACATCGACTGCGGGCCGTTGCTCTACGGGCGCAACCGATACGATTACCGGGAAGGAACGCTGGTCTTCATCGCGCCGGGACAAGTCTCCGGCATCGACGACGGCAAAGTCTCGTACGGATACAAGGGCTGGTGCCTGATGTTCCACCCCGATCTGCTGCGCGGAACATTGCTCGGCCGACGCATGGCCGACTACTCGTTCTTTTCCTATTCGTCGAACGAGGCGCTGCACATGTCCGAACGCGAGCAGCAGATTATCATCAACTGCTTCCGCGAAATCCGGGAAGAGTTGCAGCATGCCATCGACAAGCACTCGAAACAGATCATTGCAGCCAATATCGAGGTGCTGCTCAACCACTGCGTCCGTTTTTACGACCGCCAGTTCGTTACACGGGAAAATGTGAATAAGGATCTGCTGACCCGTTTCGAAGCGTTGTTACAGGATTATTTCACGTCGGACAAACCCCAGCAGTTGGGTTTGCCTTCGGTGGCGTGGTGTGCCGACCGGCTGCACCTGTCGGCCAACTATTTCGGCGATCTGATCAAGAAGGAGACCGGGAAATCGGCACAGGAGTATATCCAGCTGACCACCATCGACCGTGCCAAGGGACTCTTGATCGAAGGCCGCAAATCGGTCAGCGAAATCGCCTACGAACTGGGCTTCAAATATCCGCACCACCTGAGCCGCCTATTCAAAAAGGTGGTCGGTTATACGCCTAACGAATACAAAACCCTCTCGGCCTGAGAGGGTTTTGTTCTTGGATTTTCATGCGACAACGGAGCGTAAAGTATGAAAACACAAACTCTGCTCCTTGTTTTTTGTGAATTTATTACTATCTTTGTATCAGTTATTTGAGGTTGAAAAGTCATTGCAACAGACAGAAAACAGAACCGTTGCTTTTTCGTTACCTTATCCCATATAAAAAAATGTAACAGCCCAATTTATTAGACTGTTACAATCTTTCAAAGGAAATCCTTGGACGAGGCTCCCGATTTATTTGTAACCCGCAGGTCAAAGCTCGACTACGGGAGCGCTGGTCCAATCGACCTGCCTATCGGCCGTGGCTAAATCCGTAAAAGGGAAATCCACAAGCAACCGGTGCAGTTTCCCTTCGGCGCCCTTCAGACCCACATAGGATTTGAACCTTCGGGACCATGGCAATTCGCGGATCATCGGCTGCCCGGCATCGAGATCGCGCGGATGAATATATGAAATCATGTATTCGGACTTCTCCCGGGCCCACTTGCGGATCAGCCAATAGGGAAACAACCGGAAATATCCGCCGCCGGAGAAAATGATATGCTGGCTACCGATCACCTTGGTGCATATCGGAAACTCCTTGATCGTCATACCTTCATGGCGGATAATACTCGGCACGGCCTTGCCGTAGGAGGGAATGCCGCCGTGCGCGTGATGAGCCGGAAACACCGAGCAATCGACCTCGATCCCGCACTCCCGGATGACCTCGAAAGCCCAAGCTTCGCTACTGCGGATCGAAAAACCCGGAGCTCTGAAATACCGCACCGGCTTTCCGGTGATATCCTCCAGCAACCCGACCGAAGCGCTCACATCCTCCTTAAAAAGCTTCCGGTTCTGCTGCCATACGAGTTGATGATTCATCGTATGGCTCCCGATTTCATATTTTTCGGCGATACGCCGCACAAGATCCGGATAAGTCCGGGCGATCCATCCGATCACGAAAAACGTCGCCCGCGTATCCGTATCTTCGAGAATCCGGAAAATGCGCTCCATATTCTCGTAAATGCGGACCGGATACCGGACCCACTCCGTTTCAGAGCGTGTAGAGTCATTGTCGAGGAGATGGAACCACTCCTCGACATCGAACGTAAGTATATACATGGTAAGTGTTAAATCCCTAATTTGGATTTACGAAATGCCGGATGCAAATATTTCAGAATACCGGATACACACCCCATTAACATTGGCAACGGATCTTTGAAACACCCATCCTGATAATAAACATTTCGGCCAAAGAATCGGAACCAAGAAGGTCTGAATCGAAACCGATCCGGAGAGAACAAGAACCACATGAAATCCAACCCCATAAACCGAAGCGATTTACCCGGACGATAACCCGACTGCTCCACAGACTCTCCCATGACATCCCGTACGATAATATCCGGAAAATTCACACCGGAAACATATGCACCATGAATGCTGGCAGGAATACGGGGATTTATTTCGATAATCTTCAATTTTCCTGTATCTTTCTCCTCCATAATGTCAAAATCGGCAAAACCGACCCATTGCAATTCATCGAGTACTTGTGCACAAATCCGTATGAGCGAATCATGCCGTATGGTTTCGCAATAACAACTCGTTCCACCTTTAAGCGGGAAATAACGCATGATTTTCAATACAGTCCATCCTATCAAATGCCCCTGGACGGACCTATAAAGCATTACATTATAGTATATTCCCGAATGATTGATAAAATGCTGCAAGGTGCAAGCACCAAATTGCCGATATATCACAGGAAACTTTCTGACTATATCCTCAATAGAATTGACTTGAACAATTCCTTTGGCACCGGCTGAAATATTGGGTTTGATGATGGCCGGAAAACCGACATAAGCAGCCGCCATTTCAATGTTTTCTTCCGACAGTCGCTCTGTTGCAGGATGAGGGAAACCGCATTTCCGACACAGTTCCATCAATTTCCATTTGTCATGGGCCTTATCGAAAACCGGGAAATCCGGAACGGCGCAACGAACTGAAAAACGGGCTTCGAGCATTGCCTTGTTGCGGCTCAATAATTCCGCACTGTCATCATACATCGGAATGATGACATCTACTCTATTCCGGGTAAGGTAATCGCTCAAGAAACGAATATATCTTTCGGAATCTCCTGTATGAGGGGCCCAAATCCGTTCATCGATATATCGGCATACAGCCCCGAATGAAAGCCGCTCCGATATGAACGCCGAGACTTTATACCCGGTCTTTTTCAAAGCCCGGGCCACTGAAACAGACTGAACGGTATGACCGTCCAGTAGCAATATATTCAACATGGAAAAATTATGATTGTTCTCGGCAAATCCTATTGAGCGTCTCGATTACATAATCCACTTCTGCTTCTTCTAATTTATAATATAGAGGCAGATTCAATACAGAATTCGCAATTTCTTGAGCATGAATAAAAGATTCAGGGCACACAACATAGCTGAAACTAAATGCCAAATCCACACCAGATCTGATGCACATCTCATACACAGTTTTTTTAGCTTCTACTTGAATTGCATATTTAATATTACAATTCGTCTCCTTATAAATCGGTTTCCGCAACTGCATGGTTTTCTTAAGCCCCTCATCATACCTTTGGTATAACATTTGTCTGCGGGCGATTATACGAGAGATATCCTTCACTTGCGGAATTGCAATATATGCTTGCCACTCCGCTAATTTATATTTATAAAAATCATCCAGCTTCAAATTAATCGAATGATTGTCATCTAACTGATATCGCCCTCTTCTCCACAACATTACATAATGGAAACACCTGTATAAATATTTATTTTCCAATATAAGATAAATCAAACCTCGACTCCAATGTTTCACTTTATGAGAAAAAGGAGGGGCAATACAGGATTGACATTTCTCGATTTCTCCGAGTGTATCCGGATTTTTAGCTAATATACATCCGCCTTTAGAGGGAATTGTAAGTAGTTTCGTCGAATCAAAACTAAAAAAAGCATAATCGCCATAAAGTCCTGTCAAGATGCCATCTACGGTTGTTCCTAAAGAACCTGCACAATCTTCGATCAACACAGCACCCACACTTGCACATAACGACTGGATTTCTTTAATTGCACAAGGATTACCGTATTGATGAGTTGCAATCACAATCGTTTCGGAATCCAATATTTTACCCAATGACTCCGAAGTCATATTGCAATCCTCCCGAGCAACATCCACATATATAATTTGTTTGCCAGCTAAGGCTGCGGCTTCAGAAACCACTTTACAGGTATATGACGGAATCACAACTTTGGGTTGCGGCAGATAATTCAACAATAAATACAGACTATTACGCCCCGAAGATGTTAACAGAAGATCCGAAACATGAAAATACGCACACAATAAGGCCTTTAATTCCTTCGAATATCTATTCTTATTCTCTCGGACAAAAAGACTTCTAAATAAGATATTAAACGAATAATTGACTTTTGCCCTAGGAATTAAAGAAAAACGAAACGGTATTCTTTTACTCATTACGAAACTTTAATATCTTCGCAGGAACCCCTCCAACAATCGCATACGGAGGAACATCCTTATTTACCACAGCCCCTGCCGCCACAATTGCCCCTTGTCCGATCCTGACTCCAGCTAAAATCGTCGCCCCATGACCAATCCAAACATCATCTTCGACTAAAATAGAAGCATCATAACAATCCTGTTCCATAATAGGAACCGTTCTGTCATCCCAGGAATGGCTGTATGCAATAAACATTACATTTGCAGCTGTCAATACATTATTCCCCAATGTAATCGAAGCGCAGGCCTTTCCGGCTTGAAAAATATTATTATGATTTATCGAACAATGCTTTCCGATAACAATTCGTTCAGGTTGCCGCATAATAACTGTCGGATGCACATTACTGCTTTTGTCAATGTGAGCATGTTGACGGCTAATCACACAATTCACAGTATAATATCCAATCAAACGACCAAGTCCCACAAAAAAGCGGAGAGTAATCACAGAGAAACATAGCTCTTTCAACCAATAGACTCGTGAAGGTTTGTCATAATGGACTTTTTGGAATGATGAATTCATATTATTTTTATAATCATTTTATCATTTTCTATTTCGATCTTGTCGATGCCACGACCAATGTAATATACGAGAGCGAAGTTTTACAGGCATCATCCGAACACATGAACGGATTACAGCATTTCTTACAAACTCCGGGAACGAATAGAATCCTATCTTATAAAAATAGTACATCGCTTTATTTTCATTGACCATATATTTCCACCCTCCCCGCCTATCAATTGTCCCAATTGACACACGAACATAATAGAGGACTTCCTGAATATTATAAAACTTAGCACCACATAATATCATTCGAACCCATAAATGGTAATCTTCAAATTGAAAACAATGCTGATAATTACCAGCCATAAGTACCACACTTTTCCTAAAAACAGTTGCAGCATGGCAAAGTGGCGTTCTTTTTTTTGCAAGTTTTATAATATCTTCATGTGTCTCCGGACGAGCCCTTGTCGCAAGCGGACGAGAAATATCATTCTCAAACATCGTACTCAAACAACCCACCACATCATACCCTTCATCCAATTTCCGGATCTCCTTTTCGAACCGGGTCGGTGCAATCAGGTCATCCGTATCCATGCGTGCCACATATTCGTAAGAACACGCCAACAGTCCCTTAGCCAAAGCCCGGCCGAGACCGAGATTCGTTTCGTTCGTTACGATCTTGAAAATCGGATGGCGGGCCGCATACTCTTCGATAATGGCATCCAGTTCCGGAGTCAGGGGGCCGTCCTTCACCAGAACGATTTCCGCAGGCAGCAGCGTTTGCGCGAAAACACTATCCAAAGCCTCCCGGAAATAAATAGGAGATTCCTTGTAATAGATTGAAATCAGCACAGAAAACTTATTCATAGTTACCTCATTCTTTTTATGGTCCGTATAAAAGAAACCATTTTATTATGCCCCGATTCTCCCAATCCGCGACTCAATATTTTATGAAAGGCTTTTTTTATTCGATGTTTCACTGTCGCATCAATCCATTTTCCATCGAAATGATGGACCGTATACGTTTCAGAAGAAATTTTGATTTTCAATGTTTGATAATTTTTCGGAGAAAAATAAACCGACGGAAACAACGTAATCTCAGGCAACTCCTGAATCCGATCCGGTCTATCCTTAAAATCAAACAACTGATGAAGTTTCTCGTAAATCATACCCGGGATAGGCCGAATATCGAATTTTCCGTCAGGCCGAACGAAATGTCTTCCGTTGTAATATTCCAACGTACATCCGATCCACGGGCAGTAAGGTTCCGCGCCGATAATAGCAGCTTCTAAAGCGCCGGTAGAATCATACCCGAGAAACGATTTACAAACCAACAGTTCATCCATATTTTTGAGAACCTCCACATCGGCATCAAGGTATATTCCTCCGAAATGATACAGTGCATAACACCGGATATAATCTGCAGCAAACGCATATTTCCGATTTCGATACGCCTCCTGCACCCATTCCGACGCTATACCATCTGCCTTTGCTTTATCCCACAATACGAACTGATATTCAGGCAATTTTTTTCGCCATGAATTAATGCAGTGTTCAATTAGCGGAGGATACGGTTCTCCGCTCAACCAACAAAAATGAATGATTTTCGGGATCATAAACGATGCAAATGTGTTACAGGAGCTTTATAGAAAAATAATACGGACAGAAATTTTATCTTCTGGCAAAACGGAGCTTCGACAAAAAACACTTTAGGAAATCGTGTTATGGCATACAAAATCCGATACAAAAGATACACGCCATAAGCCGTCCATTTTCTCATATAGATAAAGCCTCCCTCTATTGCCAGAATATTGATTCGGGATTTGCTGCTTTTGCCTTCCAAATGAACAATCCGCGGCCCTGCTATAATCTTACTGAAACAACCAGCATTTGCATACCTTCTCTGCAAATCGTTTTCTTCATGATACATAAAAAAAACCGGATCAAAAAAACCTTCTCTTTCAATAATATCCCTACGAATAAACAAATCAGCACCAATAACGACCGGAACTATAAGCCCATCAACCGGGAGCGGTTGAGAAGGCATATTTTTCAAGGATCGAATAAAAAATTGACCGAATGATAAAAACGGGCCGTACGAACGAACGGGCATTCCGGAAGGATTTTCTAAAATCGCCCCCAAACACACAACAGATTCTAGCTCGACGTCCATTGCTTCTTTAAAAATTTTTATAGCATTATTCTTCAGATAAGTATCTGAATTCAATAAGAAAATATATTCCCCGGATGCATATTCCAACCCTAAATTATTAGCTCGTCCAAATCCCATATTCTCTTGGCTGTATACATAGATAATTCTACGATCTTTGGAAAAATAATCATAACTGCCATCCTCGGAAGCGTTATCGACAACAATTACTTCAAACTGAACATTTGCCGTATGCCTGAATATACTATCAATGCAATCCCGGGTCAAAGCCAAAGTGTTATATGTGACAATAATTACAGATACATCCATAATTAAGCGGGTACTAGTTTAAAATGATATATATTTACCAAGAGTAGTATAAAGCCCATAAATAGGGAAATTAGTAATCCTATACGTCGAGGACGAACAGCATATGCAATTAAAGGGAAAAGCAAAATTTCGAAAACAAATATCAATTCAGAGATTCGGTTTGCAAAAGTCGGAATATCCGCGAATATGACATATGAACATAATCCCACGGCATATAGCTTCAATAATAATGTAGTATACTTATAGTGTGATATTATAGATTTATAATAAAACAATAAAAATAAGAATATGCAACATCTCATAATTTGAGGCCAACTTACAATATTGATTTCCAAACCCGCAGTCGCCATTGTTAATTCATACGCAGCAAAAGCGTGTTGAACAAAGGGTATTGGAATAAATTGGACTACATAACCGAGCGATAACCCGCAAAAAACCAAACCATAGCATACCAGCAGAACGGAGCCGTAAATCCACTTGTTTATTCGGGTCGGATTAAACAAATAAAACGCAAACATGATAATCGCCGAATAATGAAACAATGTTGCAATGCTTCCCATTACTAAAAAAAGTTTCAAATTGCGATTATACAATGGGGCAATACTGCATAAAAGAATTGCGGATGCTATACTGGCTCTGATTTGAATGAAATCATGCAGAATAAATATTTGAGATAAATAAATTGCAACAGAAGCCCAAATAAATGCAGCATTTTTGATTATACCTAATACCCGAATCGAGATTGCAACCAATGCAAAAAAGAAAAACATCCCAACGGGGGTGTCAAATATCTGTTTTGAAATATTAAAGAATAATGTAGACAATGGTTCTATCCGCTCATTGACCGATGTCGCATAAAAACCTTCCACATACCCCTCTGCATCGGCGACTTCTTCGACGGACTTAAATGCACAAGAAAGAATTAGGAGAAAGCCTAATCCCCCTAGTAGCAGCTGATCTATACGAGAGAAAGTTTGACATCTAATAATGGCAACTATGGATACAGCAATATAAACCAGTATAAGAAATATATCCATTTATCTACAACAGAGATTTATAAACAGCCATATGCCCATTTGCACTTTCTCCCCAAGAAAAATTCCGGATACGAATATCCCCTTTTTGAATCAGTGTATTCCGTAAAGAAACATTATCAATAACATCCAGCATGACTTCAGCCATTTTACCTTCGTTATGGGGATCAAAGTAATATGCTGCATCTTGCGCAATTTCCGGAAAACAACTCGCATCTGACAGTACAACAGGGCAATGATATTGCATAGCTTCTAAAATTGGCATGCCAAAACCCTCATAATACGATGGATAAACAAATAGCAGAGCATCTCGATATAATCGAGCCATTTGTTCTTCTGTTGCAGAAACAGCAAAAACACGATTCTCCAATTTTAGTTTTGAAATCTGGGCTAATTCATTCTTTTGAAATCGGACCCCGGTACAAACTAAATTAAGCATCTTATGAATATTATTGATACTTTTAAATGCTCGCAAACAATTGTTAAAATTCTTATAGGCATTTCTATGCCCTACATACAGAATATAATCGAATGGAAAGACACGCTCGGGTGACAGATTTTTCAAAGCCGGGCCGATTCCGTGATAAATCGTAGTGATCTTCTCTTCCGGAATGTTCCAATAGTTTATCAGATCCCCTTTGGTATTCTCACTTACGGCAATGATATGATCCGCCCGTTGAGTAACTTTTTTCTGATCAGCTAAAGAGGGCCAAACTCGATTCACGTCCCGATAATACTGCGGTACGGTCACCATATTCAGATCATGCACCGTCACCACGACCTTCTTCCCTTTCGGAAGCCACTGCAAATGCGCATCATACGTCGTCGGATGATATATGTCGTATCGGGCTACACGCATCATGGCCGCCGTTATCGGTGTCATCCAATATTTCGATCCTCTCAAATGCCTCGGCAGGGTACAATGCCCGAGTCCACTCTCCCTTAAATATTGGTTTCCCGATCCTATCGCCGATAAAACATACATGTGAGGCGGCAACCTTTTCATTACCTCCACATGATATTTGGCGACCCCTCCAAAAGGAGGAATGAATGCCGTATGATCGTAAAAAACCTTCATAAATAAATATTACATTTTTAATCGGCGTAATATTCGTTTGGCATATTTATCTCCTGCAACCATCTTCAAAAGCCGTTTACACACCTGTTTCCAAAGAGGCGAACAGAGCCATGATCCGTTAAACCAATGGATACAGTATGTATCAGAAGAGCAATGCGATTTCGTCTCCCAACTCTTTTTATAAATCACCTTGCTTTGCTCATCTTCAATCGGAGAGAACCATGTCGCAGGACACAATAGCAATTCATTCTGTTTTAATAGAACCGGAGCAGTCCGAACTTCGGAGGCCATAGGCATATCCGGATAGTGTTTTCGTAAAACCTGGCCGATGATATAAGGTGCGATATTTTCCCGGACGATAGAAGTTTCTACACAAAAGTGCTTCCCTTTGTAATGATCCAAAACCTCCCGGCACCACTCCATCCCGGCTTCGGAACCGATGATTGCCGGTTCCACCATACCGGAAACGGCTTCGAACCCGATGAAAGATTTATATTGCAATAACGGATCGAATGTCTTCAGAACCTCTACATCCGAATCAAGATATATTCCACCCTCATGATACAACGCATAAGCCCGAATATAATCCGACGCAAAAGCATACTTCTTTGCGGCAAAAGCCTCTTTTACCCATGGTACGGAATTTACGTCGAAACGTCCGGTATCCCATAATATGATTTCATAGTCAGGTAAAATACGATACCATGAATCAATGCAATGGCGAATCAACGGAGAGTATTTCCCCCCCCCTAACCAGCACAGATGTATCTTTTTGGGAATCATAACATATTTATTTATAGTTTTATAATTTCCTCAATATCCGATTAAAGTCAAAAATCGCCGGAAGAAAATTCGCATTCCTTTGATTGCAATGTAGAGGGTCCCGAAAAGCAGCGAGAAGAAAA
>ERZ827469.1652-NODE-1652-length-19252-cov-3.000052_pt1 | contig 19252 bp, 15 predicted proteins | sample MGYA00519917_ERZ827469 | MGnify/ENA primary metagenome ERZ827469 (study PRJEB31778, sample SAMEA3449314) | human gut metagenome | biome: human gut; feature: human-associated habitat; material: faeces | place: United Kingdom | collected 2010/2012 ... | reverse complement strand
CACGATCCTTACTGCATATCAGACTATGCTCGAAGCAGGTATTCCCGCTGAAGATGCGCGCTATCTTCTGCCCAACGCCGCCGAGACCAAGATAGTCGTCACGATGAACGTGCGCGAGCTTCTGCATTTCTTCGAGCTGCGCTGCTGCAACCGGGCGCAATGGGAGATTCGCGATCTCGCCCATCGCATGCTCGAGTTGGTCCGTCCGACGGCGCCGTTCGTTTTCCTCGATGCCGGCGCGCCGTGCGTTCACAGGGACTGCCCCGAGGGCAAGATGTGCTGCGGCAACCCCTACCCGCGTGTGAGCAGGAGCTAAACGTGGCGAAGGGTACCGAGGAAAGGCCGAGCGATCTGTCGCGCGCATTCTCCGAGGATGGCGCGCGCAAGACCCACATCGGCGGTCAGGCGCTCATCGAGGGCATTATGATGCGCGGCACCTACAACTGGGCGGTTGCCGTGCGCGAACCCGATGGCGGCATGCATTTGGAAGAGCACGACCTCGCGTCGGGTCGCAAGAAGAACGGCTGGCTTCGCTGGCCCCTCGTCCGCGGCTGCACGGCGTTGGTCGAGTCGCTCATGCTCGGCTTCAAAGCGCTCGAGATAGCCGCAGCGCACGCTTTCGACGACGAGGAGGAGGAAGATCCGCGCTCGTCGTCGGCGGACGGTTCCGATCGCGCTGACGTGCCCACGTCCGCCGCAGCCGCCGGCGGCGGGCCTTCGTCCTGCTCGGCTGTCGCCGGGCGCCTCGGCTCGTCCGAGGCCGCCCCTTTCGAGGGTTCGCCTGCGGGAGAGCCCGATGCGCCCTTCTCGTGGAAAGATGATTTCGGCAACCCCGACACCATGATCGATGCGCTCGGTGCCCAGCGCACGCTCGAACCCGTCGCGCCCCTGGCGCAGCACGCGCGCGCTTATGCGGGCGGGCGCGTGCCGGCTGAAGAGCCGGGTGACTCTGCGCATGCTCATGCAGCGAAGGCGGAGCGCGCATCCGCCGCCGACGATGGGAAGCGTGAAGGCGCGCTCAGCAAGGCGGAGATGACGCTGTCGATGATCGCGGGCGTGGTTCTCGGCGTGGTGCTGTTCATCGCCGCCCCCGCCTTCATCACCAACCTCGTCGTCGGCGAGTACGATCAGAACACCGTTTTGTGGAACATCGTCGACGGTGTTTTGCGCGTCGCCGTGTTCGTCTTTTACTTGTGGTTGATCGGACGCATGGAGGACATCAAGCGCATGTTCATGTACCACGGCGCCGAGCACAAGACCATCCATTGCTTCGAGCATGGCCTCGAGCTGACGCCCGAGAACGCGCGGTCGTTCCCCCGACTTCATGTGAGGTGCGGCACGGCTTTTCTCATCATGGTCATGATCATCGCCATCCTCGTGTACACGGCCATCCCGTTGAACGCGCTCATCTCCGCATGGGGTGTGCCCGACGGCGCTCCGAAGCTTCTGCTCGTCATCGTGGTGCGCATACTGTTCCTGCCGGTGATCGCGGGCATATCTTACGAGATCACGGTGAAGTGGGCGGGGTCTCATCCCGACAACCCGCTGGTGAAGGTTGTTCTGTGGCCGGGTATGCAGATGCAGTACCTCACCACCCGCGAGCCCGATGACGATCAGATCGAGTGCGCTATCGCGGCGATGAAGCTCGTGCTCGCCCGCGAGGAGGCGGAGAGCGCGAAGACGGAGGACGGATGCTGCCAAGGTTGATGCTGGGACGCTGTCAAGCCGGCGTGAGGCGGCATGGCCTCTTGGCTCGAAATGGCTGATCGGGCACGGTTTTTCGCGTTGGGTTCGACGGCGGAGGCTTTCTTTTCGCCACCTGCTCTTCAAAGACCGTAGACGAAAGATCCACCCAAATCGCACTTCGATGCCCGTTTGCTTTCCGCGCAAATCGTGTATGCTATCGACTGCTTGCCTAAGGCGGGCTCGCCTGCGTCGGGAATGCGCGCGGGTGGTTGATCCCCGCACACGTTAATAAACAGATGGGGCTTCGTGTGACGATGGACGTGCGCTGCATTCGCCGAGGGTGCGGCGAAGAGGAGAAGGAGGACCCGCGTGAAGCTGGTGGTAACCGAGAAGAACGACGCGGCTCAAAAGATCGCCGATCTGCTCAGCGTGAAGAAGCCGAAGGCTGACAAGGTGTTCTCGACGCCGGTGTACCGCTTCGAGGTCGACGGCGAGGAGTGGGTGACCATCGGTCTGCGCGGTCATATCCTCGAGCCCGATTTCACGCCCTCGCTCGTGTATAAAAAACGCGGGGGTTGGCAAGGCGTCACGGCGGCGGGTGAGTCCGTGCCCGCGAACGTGCCTTCGTCTTTGGCCTGTCCTCCGTTCAAGAAAAAGAAGCCCTTCACTGAGGACGGCGTGGATTTGAAGGGGTGGAAGATGGAGGCGCTGCCGTATCTGGTTTACGCGCCAATCGAGAAGCTTCCCAAGGAAAAAGACATCATCCGATCGCTCAAGAACCTGGCGAAGAAGGCCGACTCCATCGTCATCGCCACCGACTTCGACCGCGAGGGCGAGCTCATCGGCGCTGACGCGCTGTCGTGCTGCCGCGAGGTCAACAAGACCGCGCCCGTCTCCCGCGCCCGCTATTCCGCGTTTACCAAGCCCGAGATCACGGCGGCGTTTTCGCACCTGGTCGATATGGACGACAACCTCGCCTCGGCGGGTGCTTCGCGCCAGGACATCGACCTCATCTGGGGCGCGGCGCTGACGCGTTATCTCACGCTCGTCAAGTTCGCGGGTTACGGCAACGTGCGCTCGTCGGGTCGCGTGCAGACGCCCACGCTTGCGCTCATCGTGGCGCGCGAGCGTGAGCGCATGGCGTTCGTTCCCGAAGATTACTGGGTGATCAAAGGCGCCTTCGACGCCGATGCTCAAGCAGGTCCCACCGACGGTGCGGGAGAAGGCGCGTTCGAGGCGGGTCATGCGACGACTCGTTTCAAGGTGGAGAGCGAGGCCGTCGCCGCCATGGCGGCGGTCGAGCATGCCTCGAGCGCTCGCGTCGCGAGTGTCGACAAGCGTCGTCGCACCGTCGCGCCTCCCGTCCCGTTCAACACCACATCCCTCATGGCGGCTGCATCCGCCGAGGGCCTTTCGCCGGCGCGCACCATGCGCCTCGCCGAGTCGCTCTACATGGACGGCTACATTTCGTACCCGCGTGTCGACAACACCGTTTATCCCGACTCGCTCGATCTGCGCGAGGTCGTCGAGACCATCGCGGGCGATCCCGCATACGCGCCGTTTTGCCGTGAACTGCTCGCGAAGGACACGATCACGGCGACGCGCGGCAAGAAGGAGACGACCGACCATCCGCCGATCTATCCGACGGCGAAGGCGACGCCCGACGACTTGCCGCCTGCGGAATACAAGCTGTACAACCTGGTGGCCCGTCGTTTTCTCGCGACGCTTTCCGAAGGCGCCGTCGTCGAGGGGACCAAGGTCACACTCGATGTGGCGGGCGAGCCGTTCGCCGCGAAAGGAGATGTACTCGTGAAGCCGGGCTTTCGCGCCATATATCCTTACGGCTTGAAGAAGGACGAGACTCTTCCTGCTGTGGAGACGGGCGATGTCATCGCCTTCAACGGAGCCACGTGCACGAAGAAGCAGACCGAGCCGCCGGCGCGATACAGCCAGGGCAAGCTTGTCCAGGAGATGGAGAAGCTGGGCCTCGGCACGAAATCGACCCGCGCCTCCATCATCGAGCGCCTCTACCAGGTGAAGTACGTGCAGAACGACCCCATCGAGCCCTCGCAGCTTGGCATCGCGGTCGTCGACGCGCTTGACAAGTTCGCGCCCCATATCACCCATTCGGAGATGACGGCGGAGCTTGAGCAGGAGATGGATCAGATCGCCGAGGGCAAGACGTCCAAAGACGAGGTCGTAACCAACTCGCGCAACCTGCTCGCACAGCAGCTGGCCGACCTCATGCCCCACTCGGAGGAGGTTCGCGACGCGCTTGCCGACGCGGTTGCCGCCGACGCCTACGTGGGCCCGTGCCCCAAGTGCGGGAAGGACCTGCAGCTGCGCGCCAGCCAGAAGACGAAGTCGATGTTCATCGGCTGCGCGGGGTGGCCTGATTGCGACGTCACCTACCCGCTGCCGAAGGGCAGGGTGGAAGCCGTTCCCGAGAAATGCCCGACCTGCGGCATGCCTCAGGTGAAGGTCACGGCGTTTCGCAGCAAGCCGCGCACGGTGTGCATCGATCCGAACTGCGCGACCAATCAAGAGCCCGAGGTGGTGGTGGGCGTTTGCCCAACGTGCGCCGAGAAGGGCGTCGAGGCCAAGCTTGTCGCACGTCGAAACCCGCGCACGCTCAAGCGCTCCGTCACCTGCGAGAACTTCGATGAGTGTCAGACGCGTTACCCGCTTCCGCAATACGGCGCCCTCTCGGCAACTGACGAGGTGTGCGAGAGCTGCGGTGCGCCGATGGTGGTGGTGACCACCAACCGCGGTCCGTGGAAGCTCTGCCCGAATTTCGATTGCCCGGCGCGAGCGGAAGAGGAAGCGCGCAAGGCCGAGGCGGCTGCGGCTAAGGCCGCGGCATCGGAAGAGAAGAAGCCTGCTAAGAAGCCCGCCGCTAAGAAATCGACGTCGAGGAAAACGTCCGCGAAGTAAGGCTTCGGCGAAGCGGAGGGACTCTTCGCCTTCGATGGGGCAAATCGCGATGCTCGTTGTGGCGAGGGGCGCGTTTTCGCCCCTCGCTTTCTTCGCCCGGGCTATCCTGCGCGGAGGCGATTGTTGCCGCGGCGCCCGTCGCTAAGCCTGAGCTGTCGCCCCTGCTTCGATTTCGCGGTACAGATCGCCGCCTTGCGTGTCAACGGCGACGAAGCAGGGGAGATCGTGCAGATCGAGCTTGCGCAGGGCTTCGGTTCCGAGGTCCCCCCAAGCGATGAGCTCGCTTTCCTCCACGTGGGTTGCGAGCAAGGCGGCGATGCCGCCGACGGCGGCGAAGTACACGCTGCCCGTATCCTTGCATGCCTTCACCACTTCGGCGGAGCGTTTTCCCTTGCCGATGCACGCAACGATTCCCGCCTTCATGAGCGCAGGGGTGGCGAAGTCCATGCGGCTTGCGGTGGTCGGTCCCACCGAGCCGAGCGGACGACCCGCTGCAGCGGGGGTGGGGCCTGCGTAGAACAGCGTCGCCCCTTCGAGACCGCAGGGTAGCTTGCCCGTCGTGTGCAGCGCGTCGAGCGCGCGCTGGTGCCCGGCGTCGCGCATGGTGTATACGCATCCCGAGAGAAGCACTTCGTCGCCGATGCGGAGCTCGGCGAGCTCCTCGCGTGATGCGGGCAGGGTTAGTTTCGTCGGTTCGCTCATACGGAGGCTCTCTTTCTTCATGTCGCGGAGTTTCACGCCGCAGGTCCACAAGATCTTTCCTCGGTGGATGAAGTGCGTGTGGTAAGTGCAGCAGGGCGAGCACTGAGTGCGGCGGAAACGCTCGAAGTCGAGCGCGGAGAACTCCTCCTCGCTCAACTCCCGCGGAGCGACGCGCATTGCCCCGCCTTTCGTCGTCATGACGGGTTCTTCTCCAGAAGGTCGATCGAGGTCGACCTCATGGCGCAGCACCCCATGTTCACCGCGACCGGTAACGCCGCGATGTGGCATGGGGCGGTTTCGACGTGAACGCCGAGCGCGGTGGGCGTTCCGCCGAGTGCGGCGGGCCCGATGCCCAGCGCGTTCACGGCGTCGAGCAGCTCCGCTTCCAGGGCGGCGTGATCCTCGCTTGCGGCGGGGGAACCCACGGGACGCAAGAGCGCGTGCTTCGCCAGTCCCGCCACCTTGTCGAACGTGGCGCCGATGCCGACGCCGACGAGCAGGGGCGGGCATGCGTTGGCGGCTTTCTCACGGACGCATTCGAGCACGACATCGCGAACGCCCCCGAGCCCCGCACCCGGGGTGAGCATCACGACGCGCGATGCGTTGTCCGACCCGCCGCCTTTCAACAAGACGTGAAGGGTTGCGCCCGCGCCCTCGACCAGTTTGATTTCGCAGAACGCCGGCGTGTTCGTCTTCGTGTTGACGCGGTTGAACGCCGCGTCGGCGAGCACGCTCATGCGCAGCTTGCCGTCGGCGTAGGCGCGCGCGACCGCGTCGTCGACGCGTGAGAAGACATTGCCCGGGATGCAAAGCTCCTCGCCCACCTCGAGGCAGACCCAGACGGTACCGGTATCCTGGCAGATGGGCGCGCCGTCGCGTTCGCCGATGCGCGCGTTCTCGAGGATTTGGCCGATGATGCGCGTGTCGCGCGCCTTATCGCAGGCGACTGCGCGCGCGGCGCCCGCGGATTCGAGCGCCGTTTTGAAGTCGGGGCGCAGCGTGGTCGCGCATTCCCTGACGGCGCGATAGACGGCTTCGCCGATACGCGCGGGGTCGAGGGCTTCTGCGCTGTTCCGGTCGTTTGCGGTTTCCATGGGCTCCTCTTCGTTCGAGTTGCGCGGGCCGTGCTTATCGTGCCTCCCGCCTATGCGGATAGTGTAATCCATCCGGTCGTGTGCGGGCGCGGGCAGGCCTCGGTATACAATAGATTGGTTGTAGAAATTCGCGGGTGGCGTGAGCTGCCTTTTCGAGATGGAGACATGTCATGGACACAGCGCAGGAATCCCTCGAGCTTCACAAGACTTGGAGGGGAAAGATCGAGACGACGCCGAAGATGGCGATTGAATCGCGTCATGATCTGGCATGCGCCTACACGCCGGGTGTCGCCGAGCCGTGCAAGGTGATTGCGAAAGACCCCGGCGCCGCCTTCGATTACACCATCAAGGCGAGTACCGTCGCGGTCGTCACCGACGGAAGCGCCGTGCTCGGCCTGGGCAACATCGGCCCGCGCGCCGCTCTTCCCGTTATGGAGGGCAAGGCGGCCCTGTTCAAGCGCTTCGGCGGCATCGACGCGTTCCCCATCTGCCTCGACACGCAAGACGTCGACGAGATCGTCGAGACCTGCGTTCGCATCGCGCCTGCGTTCGGCGGCATCAACCTCGAGGACATCTCCGCTCCCCGTTGCTTCGAGATCGAGCGTCGGCTCAATGACGCGCTCGACATCCCGGTGTTTCATGACGATCAGCATGGAACCGCCATCGTTGTTCTCTCGGGCGTCATCAACGCGCTGCGCCTGACGGGCAAGAACAAAGAGACGTCTAGCGTCGTGATCAACGGGGCGGGTTCGGCAGGCATCGCCATCGCGAAGCTTCTGCTTTCCTACGGCTTCAAGCATTTGACGCTCGTCGATCGTTTCGGCATCATCTCGTCTCGATACGAGCAGGCCAACGACGCGCAGCGCGCGATGCTCTCGTGCACCAACCTCGACGACGTGGACGGCACGCTCGCCGACGCCATGAAGGGAGCTGACATCGTCATCGGCGTCTCGGCGCCGGGTGCCATCACGAAAGAGATGGTCGCGTCCATGGCCGAGGACGCCATCGTGTTCGCCATGGCCAACCCCACGCCCGAGATCTATCCCGACGAGGCTCTCGAGGCGGGCGCGCGTGTCGTGGGCACGGGCCGCTCCGACTTCCCGAACCAGGTGAACAACGTCATCGCGTTCCCCGGCATTTTCAAAGGGGCGCTCGAGGCGCGCGCCGAGCGCATCACGGAGGCCATGAAGCTCGCCGCCGCCGAGGCTCTCGCGGACCTTGTTTCCGATGAGGAGCTCACCGAGGAGTTCATCATGCCCGATCCCTTCGATGATCGCGTGGCCGGTTGCGTGGCGAAGGCGGTGCGCGACTGCGCGCTGTCCTCCCGCGGGGCTTAAGGCGGGGTTCGCTTGACCATGACGGCAGCGCAGAGCCCTCACGGCGTCTTCATCACCTTCGAGGGAGGTGACGGCGCGGGGAAGACGACGCATATCCGTTTTCTCGAACGGTCGTTACGCGAGCGCGGCCTCGAGGTCGTGTGCCTGCGCGAGCCCGGCGGCACCGAGGTCGGCGAGGCGCTTCGCCGCGTGGTTCTCGATCCGGCTCATGAGTCGCTTTCCGACGAAGCGGAGCTCCTCATCTACGAGGCGGCTCGCGCGCAAATAGTCGCCGAAGTCATTCGCCCAGCGCTCGACCGCGGCGCAGTGGTGTTGTGCGATCGGTTCTTCGATTCGACCATCGCCTATCAGGTGTTCGGACGCGGGCTCGACCGCGATTTCGTCGAACGGGCGAATAAATTCGCCACGGGCGGCCTTGTGCCTGACCGCACGCTTCTCATGGTCTGCGGCGGTGCGCGGCGTGGTCTCGGGCGTGTGGCGAGCCGCCGTAGAGCCGATCGTCTCGAGCTCGCCGGGGCCGATTTCCACGAGCGTGTGGGCGAGGGGTTCTCCTCCATCGCCGAGCAGGAGCCGGAGCGCGTGCGCGTCATCGATTCGAGCGGCGCACGTTCGCTCACCTCGGCTTTGATCTTCCAGGCGTTGAGCGATCTGTTCCCCTGGATGTCCGACGCGAGCGAATGCAGCGAGGACTTCTTCGCCTCGCTCGATCGCCCTGCGTCGCGCGGAGGAGGGCGTCATGCCTGATGCGTTCGAGAACATACTCGGGCAGCCACGCGTGCGCGACTTCCTTCGAACGAGCGTCAAAGGGGGGCGTGTCACGCATGCCTACCTGTTCGTCGGTCCCTCCGGTTCCAACAAGACCATGGCGGCGTACGCTCTCGCTCAGGCCCTCATGTGCCCGAAAGGCCCTGACGGTCCGCGCGGAGGGCAGTGCGGCGCGTGCGATGCATGCGGGCGCATCATGCGCAAGAAGCACCCCGACGTGCACTATTATGCTCCGGCGGGCGTGAACGGCTACCTTGTCGAGCAGGTTCGCGAGATTGTCGCCGACACGGCGCTCGCGCCCATCATGGCGAACAAGAAGGTCTACATCCTCGATCGCGTCGACCTGCTCGGAACCTCGGCGGCCAACGCCTTCCTCAAGACTCTCGAGGAGCCTCCTTCCGACGTGGTTCTCATCCTGCTCGGCAGGACGCGCGAGTCGGTGCTCCCCACCATCTTGTCGCGCTGCCAGGTCGTTCCCTTCAGGCACATCCCCGCCTCGGAAGCGGCGGGAATTATCCGTCAGAACACGGGCGCGCCCATCGAGCAGGCGCGCATGGCCATCGAAGCGTGCGGGGGCTCGATCACGCGCGCCATCGAGTTCCTTCGTTCGTCGGGAAACGAGAGGCTCGCGTTTCGCAGCTTCGTGCTGCAGGTCATGGCATCGCTTGCGCGGGCTGACGATTGGGACGTTCTGCGTTGGGCGCGAGAGCTTGTCGAGAAGGCGAAGGCGCCGCTTGACGACGTGGTCGCCGAGCAGGAGGCCGAGCTCGCCGAGAACGCTGACTTCCTCCAAAAGTCGGCGATCAGACAGATCGAGGCGCGCAACAAGCGTCAGATCGGCGCGAAGACGACGGAGTTTCTGCGTCAGACGCACGCGATCATGGGCTCGTGGCTGCGCGATGTGCTCATGGTGCGTGCAGGCGCTCCTGAGCTGGTCGTCAACGTCGACGCCCGCCAGGCCATCGAGGCCGCGGCCGCTTGTGCAGACGAGGCTCGATTATACGAGGGTCTGAGGGCCGTCGATCGTGCTGATCAGGCGATTGCCTATAATATATCTCCGGAAACGTGCATGGACGCGTTGCTGTTTGAAGTAAGAGAGGTTTTACATGGCTCGGGTAGCACCCATTAATCTGGCCTACAACCCCCGAACGCTTTGGTTTCATCCGGGCGATTTCGAAATCAAAAAGGGCGATCACGTCGTGGTCGAGACGGCGCGGGGCGCGGAGTTCGGCACCGCCGCCTCCGATATCATCGAGGTTACGCAAAAGGAGATAAAGAGTCTCAAAAGCCCGCTGAAGCCGGTGGTTCGTCTTGCCACCGACGAGGACGTCGCGCACGCTGCTGAGATGGAGCGGCGTAGCCGCGAAGCGCTTCCTGCTTTCAAGAAGCTCGTCGCCGAGTCGGGCGTCGACATGCATCCCGTCTCCGTCGAGTTCCTTCTCGACGGAGACAAGGCGGTGTTTTACTTCGAAGCGGAGGAGCGCGTCGACTTCCGTGATCTCGTGCGCAAGCTCGCCGCGCACTTCCACGTGCGCATCGACATGCGTCAGATCGGCGTGCGCGACGAGGCTCGTATCGTCGGCGGCCTCGGGCATTGCGGACAGGAGCTGTGCTGCAAGCGCATGGGGGGCGACTTCAACCCCGTTTCCATCCGCATGGCCAAGGAGCAGGATCTCTCCCTCAACCCTCAGAAGATCTCGGGTTTGTGCGGCAGGCTCATGTGCTGCCTGCGCTACGAGTACGATGCGTACAAGGACTTCAAGTCGCGTGCGCCGAAGGCCAACGCCACCGTGCAGACGCCGGCGGGTCCGGCGAAGGTGGTCGATCTCGACGTGCCACGCGAGATCGTCAGCTTGAAGGTCGGCGACGAGAAGCCCGTTCGCGTTCCGCTTTCGTCGTTCGACGCTCCCGTTGAAGGGGGTCGTCCCACATCGGTGAGCGCCGATGCGTGGGATGAGGCGTGTCTCGAGACGACCGATGGAGCGTCGGGGGAGGCTGTGACGTTCCTCACTTCTCAGTTCACCGGTTCGGACAAGCTCGCCGAAGCAGGGGCAGTTCATCGGACGTCGGCGGGAAAGTCGCGTAGGGGCGAGCCTTCGCAGGGTCAGCCTACGAAGACGCGATCCGGTCGCGGCAAGGGCCGCGGATCTTCGTCTAAGTCGGCGCAGGGCGGTTCGTCTGCGGCGAGCGAGCAGCGCAAGCCCCGTCGTCGTCGTTCGACCAAGATCGCGTCGGGGGAGGCCGTGCGCGTCGAGGAGGGCGCTCCGCGCTCCCAGGCCGCCGCGTTGAGAGAAGATGGCGAGGCGAAGCCGAGGCGGAGCCGCAATCGCTCGCATTCGGTCGAGGGCACGCGGCAAGCCCCCGCTTCCTCGTCTTCGCAGCGGGGCGGCCATGGCGCCGGTGACTCGAATAAAAAGACGTCGAGCTCGAACGGCGCGGGGTCTTCCAGACAAGGCAAAGGCAAGGGCAAGGGCGCATCCCAGTCGCGCCGCCAGGGCGCCGAAAAGGGTCCGGCGCGTGAGGGGAAGGGCGCGGGCGACGCGTTGAGGAATTCGCGTCCTCGTCCCGGGCAGAAGTCCTCGGGCCTTGCGCGGCAGGGTTCCTCTGGCTCGGCCTCTTCGGCACCCGGCAAGGCGGCGGATGCTTCCGGCAACTCCGCAGCTACTCAGGAGAGGTCGGGGGCGGGCCGTCGGTCGCGCAGGAGGAGTCATAGACCGCAGAGCCAAGACCAAGCCCGAAAGCCCCAAGGAGGCGATGGGCGATGAACGTCGACTACGCTTTGATGACCGATTTGTACCAGCTGACCATGGCGCAGGGCTATTGGAACGCGGGCAAGACCGATGAGCAGGCGTGTTTCCACATGTATTTCCGCGAGTACCCGTTCAAGGGCGGTTACGCGGTGGCGTGCGGCATGGATCAGCTTGCCGAGATGGTCGAGACGTTCTGCTTTTCCCCGGAAGACGTCGCGTATCTCGCGGGTCTTGAGGCTCCGGGCGGCGGTTCGTTGTTCGACGAGCGCTTCCTCGAATACCTTGCCGACTTCAAGCTCACCTGCGATATCGACGCGGTTCGCGAGGGCACCATCGTGTTCCCCCATGAGCCCCTCGTGCGCGTGACCGGCTCCATCATGCAGTGTCAATTGCTCGAGACGGCTCTTTTGAACTGCGTGAACTTTCAAACGCTCATCGCCACGAAGGCGGCTCGCGTCTGCCGTGCCGCCGCGGGCAGGCCCGTCGCCGAGTTCGGGCTGCGTCGCGCGCAAGGTCTCGGCGGTGTTTGGGCGAGCCGCGCGGCGGTCGTCGGCGGCTGCGCGTCGACTTCCGATGTTTTGGCGGGTAAGCTCTTCGACATTCCCGTCTCGGGCACTCATGCTCATTCCTGGGTCATGTCGTTCGATGACGAGCTTACGGCGTTTCGTGAATACGCGCGGGCTTTCCCCAAAAACTGCGTTTTGCTGGTCGATTCCTACGATGTTGTGCAGGGCGTGCGCAACGCCATCACGGTCGGGCTTGAGATGCGCGAACGCGGTGAGCGGCTTGCGGGCATCAGGATCGACTCGGGCGACCTCGCGTGGCTCTCGAAGATGGCGCGCGGCATGCTCGACGAAGCGGGTCTTTTCGACTGCGGCATCGTCTTGTCGAACGATCTTGACGAGCACACCATCAAGTCCATCCTCGACGAGGGTGCTCCTGTGACGTCGTGGGGTGTCGGCACCAAGCTCGCATCTGCTTTCGACCAGCCGACGCTCGGCGGCGTCTACAAGCTGTCCGCCGTGCGCGCTTCGAGCGAGGAGGCGTGGACCGACAGGCTCAAGATCTCCGAGTCGGCCGCGAAGCTGACGTTTCCGGGGATTCTCGACGTCCGACGCTATTATCACGAGGACGGCTCTATAGCGGGCGATATGGTGTTCGATGTCAACAACGGCGTTCGCGCCGAGGAGATCATCGTGGATCCCGTTGATGACATGCGGCAGAAAAAGCTTTGCGGGAAACGTTTCGACACACTGCTTCGTCCGCTTGCGCGAAAGGGCGAGGTCGTCCTCTCGTCGGAGGATCGATCGGCGATGCTCGCACGCGAGCGCGTGCAGCTCGGGCTCGACGCTCTTGACGAGACGCAGCTTCGCATGCTCAACCCCCATACGTATCCCGTGGGGCTCGAGTTCGGTTTAAACGAGCGGAGGCGCGAGCTCGTGGCGCGGCTCCGCGGCATCAGCAGATAGATTGGCGACGACGTGGTCGAAATGCGCGCCGCGTCGGCAACTTTAGGGAGGTAGGGGTTTTGATCAGGATCATCACGGACTCGGTGGCGTCGATTCCCGCCGAAATTGCCAAGGATCGCAATATCGAGGTGGTGTCGCTGTTCGTGCGGCACGACGGCGTCGAGTACGAAGACGCCACGATGGATCTCGACGACTTCTATTCGCGCATCGATCAGATGGTCGACGACCTCCCGACGTCGAGCCAGCCTTCGCAGCTCACGCTTGAGACGCTTTTCGAGAACGCGGCTCAGGCCGGCGATGATGTTCTCGGCGTGTTCATCTCCTCGCGCATGTCGGGAACCTACGAAGGCGCCGTCCGCGCAGCTCGCGCGGTCAAGGAGCGGCACTCCTCCTTTTCCTGCATGCTCGTCGACTCCACGTCCAACAGCTACGATGAGGCGGCTTGCGTCTTCGATGCCGTCGAAGCGCGCGAGGCGGGGTCTGATCTGCTCGCTTGCGCAAACGCGGTCGTGGAAGGCGTGCTGAGCTCGCGTTTCCTCTTCACTCCCGAGACGCTGACGTTTCTCAAGGCGGGAGGCCGCATCGGGACAGCTGCGGCCTTGCTCGGCAACCTCATTCAGCTCGCGCCCGTCCTGACCGTCTCCGAGGGCGAGGCTTCCACGTTCGCGAAGGTGCGAACGCGCAAAAAGGCGCTCGATCGCATCGTTAAGACGTTCGCGGAGGATGTCGAGGCGCACGGTCTCAAGCGCGTGGCGGTTCACTACATCGGCGACAAGACTCCGGCGCTCGATTGGGCACGCAGCGTCATAGAGCCTTTGGTCGGGCATGCGGTTGATGTTTTGCCCGTCAGTCCCGTCATCGGCACGCACGTCGGTCCTGCCGTCGGCATCGCGTATGAATGCAAGGGGCGCATCCTGGGTAAGTTCACGGGTGATAGCTCCGATTTAGTTTATTCCGTATAACAAGTGCCCGGGTGCGACTCGCACCCGGCGAGTCGCCCTTACCGTGAAAGAGGAAACCTGCATGGCGAAATGTAACCTGATCATCGATTCTTGCTGCGATCTTCCCCCGAGCGTCATCGAACGCGAGGGGGTTTCGCTGATCAAGTTCCCCTACATCGTCGGGGGCGAGACGTTCGAGGACGACTTGTTTCAGAGCGTGACGGCGAAGGAGTTCTACGACGGCATGCGCAAAGGCGATGAGCCCACGACGTCGCAACCTTCCATTCAAGTGCTCGACGCCGCGTTCACCGAAGCTGCTGAAAAAGGCGTTCCGACGGTGTATCTGTGCTTCACAAGCGGGCTTTCGGGTACGTTCGACACGGTCGAGCTTATTCGCGATAACGTGCTCGGGCAGCATCCCGACTTCGAGTTGTACGTCGTCGACACGCACCTGGCGTCGATCGCCGAGGGGCTTTTGGTCTATGAGGCTATCGAGCAGCGCGAAGCCGGCTTGTCCGCCAAAGAGCTCGCGGCGTGGGCGGAGGAGGCACGCTGTTTCGTCAACGAGCAGTTCATGGTCGACGATCTCGATGCTCTGCGTCGTGGCGGCCGCATTCCAAATTCGGTTGCGATGGCAGGGTCGGCGCTCGATGTGAAGCCGCTGCTCAACATCAGCGTGGACGGCAGGCTTTCGCTCGTCGGCGTCGCGCGCGGGCGGAAGAAGGGCGTTAAGCAGCTCGTCGACTTCTACCAGAAGAACGTGTCCGATTCGGGGTCGGGCCGCTATGTTGCCGTCGGTCACTCCGATTGCCCGAAGGATCTCGAGCGTCTCAAGGATCATCTCCTGAAGATCGACGATCACATCATGTTTATCGAATGCAACATCGGTCCCGTTATCGGCAGTCATGTCGGCCCCGGCATGCTCGCCGTCGTCTTCTGGGGTCAAGATAAGAGGGAAAACGTTTCGGTGGCGGATCGCATCGCCCGTAAGGTCAAGGGAGGAAGGTAGCAATGACTCGATCTTTTGCGTACTGCGGAAACGAACGCTTTGTCAAGGAGGTCGAGCCGCGTCTCGTCGAAGCCGGTTTCGCACGTGTCGAGGATCCCGCGTCGGCTGATGTCGTCGTCACGTACTGCTCCTCCCAAACGGCGCTCGAGGACTTGTACTTCGGCGATAACGGCATTGTGGACCAGGCGGTCCCCGGATCGCTCGTCATCGACTTGAGTCCCATGACGCCTAGCTTCGCGCGCGAGGTGAACGCAGTTGCCACGGTGAGCGATCTGGTGATGGTCGAAGCGCCGCTCGTCGTCGACGATATGGTTGCCGAGCCCGTTTACGCGCGCGAGAATCTCAGCTGCTTCGTCGCCGGCGAGGGGGAGGGCTCCGAAGGCGCTGCTGAGGTTCTCGACGCTTTGGTTTCGTCTGTCCACGAGATGGGTGCTCCCGGCAACGCGCAGCTCGCGCGCGCGGCTTATACCATTCAGATTGCCGCGCAGGTGATATCCGTGATCGAAGCTGAGGCTTTGTATCGCGCCGCGCGTCGCTCCGTCACGGGAAGCGGCTTGGGGGAGCTTCATGCCGGAGCCATCGGCGGGCAGGCGGCGTCCGTTCTCGAGGCGGTTCTGTCAAATCGTTTCGACGGTGCATACTCGGTCGAACAGCTCATGGCGGAACTGTCGAGCGCCATCATGGCGGCTGACGACGTGGAACTCATTCTTCCTCAGGCCGAGGCGGCGATGCATCTGCTCGAGCTTCTCGCCGTCATAGGCGGTGCTGATAAGGCCCCTTCGTCGTTGTCCCTTATTTACGGCGAGGAAGCTGATTGCGCTGCTCAGGGACTCGACTGGACGCGTGCCGAGGAGGCCTACGGCAACGGTAAATCCGATGATGACCTCGAAGATTTCGATGACTGCGGGTGCGGTCACGATCACGGGCGCGATCACGATGATTTCGACGATTGCGAGGGCTACGGATACGACGACCCTTACAGCGCGGGATTCGGCTACTCGTCCAACTGACATGCTTCCTTCGTTTTCAGATCTCAATCCCCGGTCGTGCGATCTGTGCCCGCGTCGGTGTGGTGCGAACCGCGCGGCGGGGGAGCGCGGAGCGTGCGGCGCGGCTGGCGATGTTCTCATCGCACGCGCGGCGCTGCATTTTTGGGAAGAGCCTCCCATCAGCGGTTCTGCGGGCAGTGGAACCGTGTTCTTCGCCCATTGCCCGCTCCGCTGCTCGTACTGTCAGAACACGGTGATCGCTCACGGTTCGCTTGGCTACGCGGTGGAATGCGTCGACCTTCGCGATGCGTGCCTCGATCTTGAGCGCCAGGGCGCCCTCAACGTCAATTTCGTCACCCCCACGCATTACGCGCCGCATGTACGCGCTGCCGTTCTTGCTGCTCGGGAGGAGGGTTTTTCGCTTCCTGTGGTATGGAACACGGGCGGGTACGAAACCGTCGAGGCCATCAGGGCGAATGCGGACGTGGTCGACGTGTACCTCACCGATTTCAAGTACGCTGATCCTGCTTTAGGCGTGAGATATTCCTCTGTTTCGGACTACCCGCAGCGCGCTCTAGAGGCTCTGGCCGCCATGATCGACGAAGTGGGATCCCCCGTCTACGATAAGTATCGGGGGGACGAACGTATGACGCGAGGCGTCATCGTTCGCCATTTGCTGCTCCCCGGGCATGTGGATGATTCCATGCGCGTGGTGAGGATGCTTCATGAGCGCTTCGGAGATGCGTTGCGTTTGTCGTTGATGAATCAATACACGCCGGTGCTCGCAACGGCGGCTCAGCGCGGCGACGCACAGGCGGCTCGCGTTTTGCGCGCGTGCCCCGAGCTTGCCGGGCGCGTCGAACCCGACGATTACGAGCGACTGCTCGATTTCGCCGACGCGATCGGCGTGGAGGACTATTATTGGCAGGAGGGCGGCGCGTGCGAGGAGAGTTTCATCCCGGCGTTTAGCTGCGAGCCGCAAGACGCCGATTGACCCGATGGGGGGGTCGGCGCTCGATCTTCGTCACGCAAGAGTGCGCGCGCTCATGCTCTGGGAAGAGCGCTGCGATGCCCGACGCTCTTAAGGAGCGTGCTCGGTTACGAGGGGCTCTGGAAGTTGCGCTGCTGCTAAATTTGATGCGCCCGCGAGTCGCAGGCGGCGAGCGATCCGGCGGGAAGCGCCTGTTGCCTATACGCTCAAGTATATTACCGATTGGCTGGGCGAATAATCCGCCACTATAAGGGATCGAATGAAAAAGGCCACAGGCGTAAAGCCTGTGACCTGAGGTTTTAGTGGAGCCGGCGACAGGAATCGAACCCGCAACCCACTGATTACAAATCAGTTGCTCTACCGTTGAGCCACGCCGGCGTGTTTGTGGAGTTGAGCGTGTCGAGATATTTTACGATATGTCCGCTTCCTTGGGAAGAGGTCAAGATTATCTGAGAAGCTTGCACTTCCTCAGGCGTTTGCGGAGTCGACGGGGCCTAGTCGACTCTTAGCGGGCGCTTCCTCCTCGCCTGCCAATTCGGTGAGGTCGGCCCAGAACCTTTTCGGCATGAACTTGACCCTGAGCTCCGGGTTGTATCGGGATTCTATGGAGATCGCTCGGTAGAATGCCCTCCAAGCTTCTTGAACGACCTCTTCTTCGGGCGACTCGCTGGCTGCTGCTGACGACATGCTCGCGTTTTCCGATAGATCGGCGAGGCACCAGCGGTTTCCGTCGTAAACCCCCGCCATGTGATGCCTTTCGTCGAGTAGGGCGAAACGCTCTTCGCCGAAACGGCGGGCGAAGTGGCTCATGACGAGAGGTACAACCGCATCGCGAGGATTGCACTTTGCATACCAGATGCCCATGTGGCCGTCATCGAAATGCTTGAACCGTGCGAATTGGCGTACGTGTTCGCATTCGTTGTCGATGCTCCGCGTGATGTCGAACAGGGGAGAAACATCGGGATGCGCGATGTTTGCGAGCGCGTGGCCTTTGAGTTGCGCGCAGTAGCGTGCGTTGACGCTTGCGCAATTGCGCGATGTCTTGCAGGTGTCGCAGCTGCGAATGCGATGTTCGTCCATGGCATAGCGAACGAATCGAAATATCGCATAGGGGGCTCCGCTCTTGCTTGAGAGGGATGCTTTGCGCACGGCGTCGAACGTTTGCTTACCGCATGCTCGCGTGATTCCTCTCATGACGCGTCGGGCTTGCGTCGCGTTCGTTTCCACCATGGCGATACGCTGGGAGAGCCGAGGCTGCAAGCTGCCTTGGAGCATGATATCGGAGGGTATCTCTTTGTTCTCGTAGGAAACGAATATAGCGCAGAGCAGTCCTTCGAGAGTTCCGTCGTAGCAATACGCCACCTCGTCGAAAATCTCCGCGTTGTTCATACGAACGCCTCCTCAGGGGTTGGGACCGGACTGGCAGAGGAAAGCTTTGGTTGCGTGTGGTCTTCGAACAGACTCATCTGCCCGGGGGTGATGCGCGTCGACCTTCTCCCATGGCGTCCTCCCTCGATTGGCTTTGCGAGGCGCATGCGCAGCGCGTCTCGGCTGAAATCGATGCCTTTGCATGCGTAGGCGTCGTTGCAGGTGATGAAATACCGGGCGCGCTTCAATGCTATGCCCAGTTTTCTCAGCTCGCTTTCACCGAGCGTCGATTGCTTTCGCGCGCGCATGATGAGCTTGGCGCCTCTGACGCCGATGCCGGGAACACGCAGCAGGGTTTCGTACGATGCGGTGTTCACCTCGACGGGAAACAGGTCGAGGTTATTGAGCGCCCAGTTTGCCTTCGGGTCCACCTGGGTATCGAGAAACGGGTGCTTTTCGTCGATTATCTCGCGGACGTCGAACCCGTAGTAGCGCATAAGCCAATCGGCTTGGTAAAGGCGATGTTCGCGATCGAGTTGAACGGCGCCGTCGTTCGGAAGCCGCTTATCTTCGTTGACGGGTAGGTAAGCGCTGAAAAACACGCGCTTCATAGACACGTGCCGGTAGAGCGCTGCGGACAGCGTGAGTATGTGGAGATCGCTTTCGGGGGAGGCGCCGATGATCATTTGGGTGGACTGACCTGCCGGCGCCCATGCTCGCCGCGCCTTCACGTTGGGTGCTTTCGAAAGATAGAGCGTTGTGCGCTTTTCGCGTAGCGCCTTGCTCTGCGCATCTTCAGCGGAAAGGTTATTTTAATATTTCGCGTTTGTCGCGCTCTGCGGAGCGCTCCAAACGCATTTTCACAGGAAGGGTCGTAACGGGCAGCTTCAGCCGTAACGGACAACTTACCCTCTTATTTCACCGTTTTGTTCACGTCCGCTGCGGTCTGGCAGTTGGCGTTGTGTTCGCTGAGGGTGCGGGCATAGTAGTAGTTGCCCTTGAGGTCGGTGACGAAGAAATAAGCGTCCTTTGCTTCCTCGTCCGGCTCCGGGCTCAGCGCCGCCCGGATGGCAGCGATGCCGGGGTTGGAGATGGGGCCGGGGGTCAGGCCCGCCGTATGGTAGGTATCATACGCAGAGACGATGTTTTCCGGGATATTGTCCCACCCGCCGTAGTAGGGGGCCACCCAGTTCCAGAGGTAGTTGTTGTCGGCGTCG
>ERZ827469.1639-NODE-1639-length-19342-cov-2.615078_pt1 | contig 19342 bp, 17 predicted proteins | sample MGYA00519917_ERZ827469 | MGnify/ENA primary metagenome ERZ827469 (study PRJEB31778, sample SAMEA3449314) | human gut metagenome | biome: human gut; feature: human-associated habitat; material: faeces | place: United Kingdom | collected 2010/2012 ... | reverse complement strand
CAATTAGAGCAATAAGGTGCGTACCGATAAAACCGGAACCGCCAAATATAAAATAGGACATCATTCTATTGTTTTTTTATTATATGATATTGTAATATGCTCCAAAAGCATATTAAACTTATTTTCTAATTTTCAAGTAACACATATTCTATATGATACTCATTCAACATATTAATTGTTTTCAAGGAAGGATTTACTATATAATTTCTTTCTTTAGGAACAGAAAGCAAAGGCACATCATCATAATGATCTGTAAGCAAGATTTCAAGACTAGCATTTTGGTGTATTAAATATGCCAATGTATTGTCTTTCTTTTTTTCTCTTACATTTTCTTCCCATTTGTCACATGGCATTGGTGTAGCCAATACTCCATTGAATCGCAAGTGTTTCCCGATCCATTTAGCATAACAAATAGGAGCGGCCGTTGACAAATAGATAGAATAACCATTCTGTTTGTAATATTCCACTTTTTCAATAACACAAGTATTTATCCCAGCCAACAACCTCTTGCTAAAATATTCCATTTTTTTCACAGTTGTCAAAGATTGAGATATTTTTAATACATGAAACTTCATGTTTTTATGAGATATAAATCTCATTTTCCTAAGCAAAACAAATAGAAATATACCCAAAGCAATATCTAATCGAAACACTTTTATTGCCTCAATCCCAATAAATTTGAGAAACTCTTTAAATGTGTTTTCATATATAAGAGTACCATCCAAATCAATAATTACTGCTTTCTTTAACATCACTTGCCCAAGGAAATCTAATTAATACCCTATTGTAAAGAAAAAAATCTGCTTCCATAACAGGATTTCTATTAGTTGAAGTCACAACAGCTATTTTTATATCGTTTGTCTCATCAAATTGATTAACCAAGAAGTTTTTTATTATTTTTAGTGTCATTCCCGTATCAATAGCATCATCCACCAGCAATATTTTCATTCCTCCATGCTCCAATAAAGCTATTGTTTCCTCATCTAAATCAATTGTCCCACAACGTGATGGTTTTACAAATTTGGCTTTTAATTCGAGCAACTCCATTTCCAGAATTCGCATGATATTTAAAACAGAATAAGGCAATAGCTTAAATATTTTTCTTACTTTTGAATCTGATTTTGCTTTTGTTGATTTTCGTTGTAACTTGATTTCTTTATAAAGGATTGATTGATTGAAGGTTTCAAATTCTTTGAAAACTTTACGTCCTACATATCCCCCACCTGTTAAAACACCTATTATTATATCTGGAATATAACCCTGTTCTCTAATATTCGAGCATAATCTTTTACAACACAAATCGAAATCTCCACCTAATACATTTTTTACCGTAAGCATAAAAGACTAGTTATTTTACTTTTATTACACGAAGAATGGAATTATAAAATACAAACCACCTATATCTGATTCTAAAGCCCCACGACCATCCACTATTTTCACCTGATGGTGAAACATTACCACCATGACGGCGATACCATATTAATGGTTCATTAATCAAAGTACCATGAAATTTTAAATGGAGTATAGCAGCAGCCCACATATCATGCCACAAGATATTATTCGGAAATGGAAGTATAAACTTCAGTGCATCGCGTCTGAATGCCATGGTACATCCTAAGTAACGCATTTTCCATAAATTCTGCCAATATCCATATTTTGTCTTTCGTAAAGAAAAGAAATCAATCCCCCGAGATACTAAACTTCCATCTACCATTTCTGCATTATGTACCACAAAATCATAATCCTCCAATGCTTCTAGAACCCTTTTAACTTTTTCCGGCATCCATACATCATCTTGATCGCATAGAAATATATAATCTCCTCCTGCATGCTTTATTGCATTTTCAAAATTTCTAACGACGCCATGAGGAGGTTCATTTTTGTATATTTTAATACGAATGTCTCCTATCTCTTGCAACACCTGGAGGGTCTCATCCAAACTTCCATCATCCGAGATTATTAGCTCATCCTCAAATGACAACTGAATAAGGATACTCTCCACCTGTTGCCGGATATATTTACTACCATTATAGGTAGCCATACATACAGAAATCATTTTCTAAATAAATAGTTGGTTATATACACATTCACAAAAGAAAACCGACCTGTTTGCCATAATAAACGAAGGGTTCTTTTTGTAGTAACAAAGAAATATGAAAAATAATCTACCCGATGTTCACGTTTACAAGCTAGAGCACATTGCAAAAATATTTTATATCTAACCATCAATTTATTGAAATCCCGTTCTTCAATAGAAAATTCCTGTAAACATACCACTTCTCTAATCGCATAAAATTCCGGATAAATCTTCTGAAACTTCTCCATAAATCGTATATCTGAGAAATCCAAAATTACTTCCTCATCATATCCACCTACTTTATAGAAAGCATCCACATTGACCATTACTCCACTATTGATAGGTGCAGCTACTTTGAAGTTTAGTAGGCCTGATTTCATAGTATGTATGGGATGTGATCCTTTACAAATATAACGAGTTGGCGAAATATATCGTCCATCGGCTATTTGATGAATAGGGGCAAACATCTTTATGTGCGGATAATCCATGATTGACTTCATGTAAAGATCCATAGCTTTGTATGGGAAAATGGTATCTTGATCCAATAACAATAACCATTCAAAATGCTCACATTTCGCATATTGAGCAGCTTTATTATACGCTACTCCCAACCCACTATTCTGTGAATCATGTACATATATCACATTCTTAACCTTCACCTCTTGAGGAGTGGGAGAATTATCATAAGCAAAAATAGTTACATCTTTATCTCGCAATAATGACTGATAAGATTTCGAATCCTCTAACTTACATTTATAAAGAACAATTACACAAAGAATTTTCATTGACCTAATCAATATTTTGGTAATATTTTTTCTTACTCAAAAAAAATGGATACATATATACAATTCTATAAGCTTCCGCCCGATACAATTAGTAATAAACACCAAATGTTTTAAACAGCCACTTCAAACTTCCACTTCCTCAATAAGAAAATAAACACTAACTGTGGAAAGAGTCCCATATAAACCAACATATTATCAAACAAACTAAAAAAAGTAAGAATTGTAAGCACAATATACATTGGAACCCGAACAACACTATCTTTAGGAATAATTTTAATCATTACAAATACATAAATAAGAATGAAAAGAAAAACTATAATCATCCCTCCCCACCCCCATGTCAAGTACGGATCAAAGAAAGTACTGCCTACCACCATTGTCGGATCCACATAATAATTCTCTCTGTCCTTTGGTTCTGGGATGTTAATACGTTTACTAATAAACATAGGACACACTTCATTTATTATAAGAGGAATAAGACCAAAAGAATCATCTCTAAAATTTCTCTTCTGATCTATCGCATTTTGAAGATTTCCTAAAGGGGAAGTAATATAAACATAACTCCAAAAAAATTCTTTAGGGACAGACGATTCCTCAAACTTTTGAGAAGCACCTCCCCACCGTAATATTAGTTTACCTTCAGGATCATTCATTCTTAGATTTCCCCCCAAACCAAATAAATACAAAACGATAAGAGAGGCTGGAATCAATCTAATCAAAACCTTCATAGCATTCCTTCCGGACATTAAATACAACAAGAATAGACCAAAAACCATATAAAGAACCGATCCTCTACTCATAAATAATAATGGTCCCAAAAGATTCATCAACATGGGTTTGATAAAGCAGTTCTTCCCACCACCTTGTGAAAAATAACAATACGATGAAAAGTAAAACAAAAAAAGTACTCCATTAAAAACAAGAATATGCACTATAGGCATAGCAAAATCCATATATAAACGATTATCAGCACTCCCCCTTAAATATGCAATTAGTGGTATTGTTTGAAAATATATAAATTCAATACACAACAAGAAATAAACTCTCCTTGTCTGCTTCATAACCCATTTATAATAATTCAGAGGATTAACTAATGCCTTATATTCAAAATCTTTATTTTCATGAGTCTTAATTGAAAAAATTAATGACAGTAAGCTTGTTACTAGTAAAAAAAATAGTAAATTAAAAGATATTAGGGGATATTTATCGGACCAATTCAGTAAATACAAAAACACCACAATAAACCATGATACCGAATATAAGAATAATGGATTACATACAATTCTATTGCTGCTTATAACCGTTGCTTTACTACCTTTATTCTTACCGATTGAAAAAAGACGTATCCTCATATATCTACAAATACTTTTTTTTCAATGATTCTTTAAAAAAATACAAGTAACGAATACATTTTCCAATATAATATGCCGATACGCCCACTGACTTAAGCAACAAACTGCGATAATCCTTTTGAAAAGTCTCATCCAGAGTATTTGCGCTCATCCCTGTCATATTATAAAGTGTAATAATTTCGTCAACGTATACAAAATTCACTTTTTCTTTCAATAAGTTTAAATTATAAGCATAATCTGCATATATTTTATATTGTATGTCATAAAAATGAGTTGTATAAATAATCCGAGGATAAAAAATGGCCTGATGCGAAATATTAGTAGTAGCCCATTTTATTTTATTGAACTTTCCTAAATGCTTTGTACCTATCCCCTTAAATAGTACACTTCCATAATATACAGCATCTCTATTCGAAATTTGGCTTACTACATTTTGAATCACATCATTAGTATAAAACAAATCATCAGCTCCCATGAAAATTAGAAAGTCACCTGTTGCTATTTTAAGCGCCTTATTCATTGCATCATAGATACCTTTATCCGGTTCACTCACCCAGTAGCTTAATTTGTTAGCATACTTTCCAATTATATTTATCGTATCATCTGTAGAACCACCATCAATAATAATGTATTCTACACAAGAATAGGTTTGATTAAATACCGATAACATGGTTGCTTCTAATGTAGTCGATGCATTATATGTGACAGTTATTATACTAATCTTCATTATCCGTTTTTCGTGTATATTTTTATGATAGATTCATATACTCCTATGAATATACAAACTAAACATTTAACAACCGTATTACTTTACAAGGATTCCCAGCAGCAATACAATCAGGAGGTATAGATTTAGTTACTATACTTCCACTTCCTATTACACTCCGGGCACCAATAGTTACCCCTTTCAGTATAATACAACGCGTTCCTATCAATACGTCATCTTCTATGACAATAGGAGCAGTTTTAGCCGTTAATACATCTTCAGACATTTTTCCCTTTTCACCTTTTGCCTTCCTCACACGATAATCTAAGTTATGTGCATCCGAATCCATAAGAATACAATCTCCCCCGATATTCACATTATTACCTATTGTAATGCTCGAATTCGCCCACAAACAAGCTGAAGAAATCCCCGTTCCATTACCTATCGTAATTTGAGAATGTGGAAACGCAGTATACATACACCCACAAATATTGCGACAAAGTGGATTAAAGGCATCACCATTAGTATAGATAAAATCATCACCAATTGAAATTTTACTCCCAGGCGCCTTATTTAGGAAGAATTTAGTATACACTTGCATATTACGTCCAAACTTCACATCATTAAGCCTAAACTTCAAACGATTGAAGGAAATATAATAAATCATTCGGAAACAACGGGGAACACGAAGCAATCTTGCAATATAATATTTTATCATATATAAAATCTGTTACAAACAATAAGTTTTTTCTTACTCTCACTCCATTATCGTTCTGATATACGGAGCAAATACAATTGCCAGCTTTCTCATATTATTGTTACCCGTTAATATAATTCTGCACATATTTCATTACTATATCCTTCCATATTAATTCACTCTTTAACCTTTTAGAACGAACCATACTACACATTTTAAGATACAAATTGACATCTTCATACGAGCGAATTATAGCATTAGCAAACATCTTTACATCATTAATATCTACTAAGAATCCAGTCTTCTCATCTTCTATTGTTGTTGTAAAAGCAGGAACTTTTGTCGCAACAATAGGTTTATCGAAATTAAAGACTGTTTGCGTTATACCCGTCTGAGATGATGAATGATATGGACACACGACAATATGACAATTTCTAATCAAAGTAGAAATTTCTACATTTTCTATCCAACGATTAATCACAATAAAACTTTTTTCTTTCTTCATTGTAGCAAGACAATCAACATTACCACCCCCAGCCACTACAATTTTCTTGGTGAATCCACGACTCGTTAATTCGTGAACAGCCTTAAGTAGCATATCCAATCCCTTATAATCCACAATAAAGCCATAGAAAAGAACATAATCCTTTTCTCCTTTAAGTTCAGGTATATCAATATCATTATATTCCAAATAACCAGTGAATAACGAAAATGGTATGACAGAATATTTTAAAGACTTATTATCTACTAATCTTACCAAATCTTCAGCTGTTTTTTGACTAAAAACATTAATAGGAATTTTCTTTTTTATAAGATAAAAAACAGTAGGACTAAGCCTATCAGCAATTTGATGATTCACACAGACTTCATGAAAAGAATGAACGATATTAACACCTTTTGACCGTAAAACAACAGAGAGAAAAGCGGTAGACTTATTTTGACCTATAACATTTACAAAATCATATTTTTGTGCAATAATTCGCCTTGCAATTTTCCTATAATATAATATCAAAACTGGATTGATAATACGTTTTACACCAATTGAAGATAACTCCACAGTTGATATTTGATACATTGAGAAATATTTATTTCTAGCAAATGGCATAAATCTTCTCAAGCCATCATAGTCAAAGGAATCGACAGAAACTATGGAAAACAAACTTCCCCTAAAAGGTAAATCAAAGGTTTCATATGACACACTCTTTTTCCTCGGAATAAGATGATAAAAATCCACTTTATAACCTTGATTAAGAAAAGCTTCCGCCAAAGAAGTCGTTGACCCTCCAAAAGCATTTACAATAATGGCGATTCGTTTCACAATCTAATAATTACTTTTTTGTCCTAAAACAACAAACGTGTTAATAGTTATCCAAAAGCTGAAATAGTTAAGTTTACAATAACATACGATCTAATTTACCAATAACACCCTCCTTCGATTTTATCCGCTCCTTGTGGCTTTTCTTTTTTATCCGGACGAATCCAATACTCATTAATATATTCTCGATACCCAGGTTCCGAATCAAGCCAACGCTTTCCATATACCCCAAAAAGCATTTGAGTCATGCTAGCAAGATGCACAGCCTGTTTTCCTTGCCGTTTCACATGTGCAGCTAAACACATTCCATAAGCTCCGCAACCAATTAATGCTATATCATAATCACACTTATCTATCTCGTCCTTCATATATTGAAGAGCTTCAAACCAATCTTTAAAGCGTGAATCTTTGGCATCAGCTTGCGTTTGAACAGCTTTCACTAAAATAAGTTCTTTAAATTCTGGAAGTACATCTGGATTTTCAAAAAGACGTTCCCTATTATTCTCATATTGATATTTTATAGACTCAATAAAAGGATGAACAACAAGCACTTTTTTTCCTTTCAACATTTTAGACCAAGGATTATTCCATCTAAAAGGTGCAAAATAGCCATCAATATTTACTCTTTTAAGACAATTCATACTTTGAGCAATGTATTTTTCCTCGTAAATATAGCTGCCCAATACATCCACCTCTTTAATATCTTGCATCATCAAATGATACCACCTAAGTCCTAAATCTAAATTATAAGGGAAGAAACCAGCGTTAGAACACAAATTCGTAAGTGCTCCCCTATAGTTTATGCTCACATTATTATAGTGAAGATAATCATTGACTATTTCCTTGGTAAGTCCAGTAGTTTCATCAATATGCCGAGCTACTAAATTATTCAATTCTACTGATCCAAATTTTGATATCATTGCTGGCTTACCAGATACCAATAACTCGTAGACATAGTCATTGGCTGCCTGATCTTTTAAATCTTGATAACCAGCATATCTTAATTCGATATGTTCCTTCTTATCACAAAATTTATTGCAATACACATTTAGAACTTTATTAATCAATCTATTATTTCTAATTTTCATATATCCGTATCAATAATAGGTAGTATTAATGCATCAAATAGCACTATTTGACTTTATCTAATATACTTTGTTTAATTTCAAATGGAGCTACCCTTAATAAGTCTCTTTGAAGTGCTATAACAGATTTACGAGGAAGCATGAAAGAACGTATTTCTGAAGATAGTTCGTGAAAAGATTTACATACCATATCCTCTAGACAATATTTAGAACCATCATATAACGGAATTTCAACAGAAGCGAAATAATCATTGAACTTTAAACCATCCGTAAAAATATAACCTCTTTTTACCCATAAAGCAGGAATTCCATATGCATGAGCTACAATAATTCCATGTAAAGAAGTACTTAATATATATTCACATGAATTAATTTCATCAATTACCTCCTCAACCTTTTTTCCAAGATTAATAACCTTTGAATTTGGAAAGTCACGTAATATATGAGGAAGATCACGAAGATGGGGAATAATACCCACCTTACATTTTTCTTTAGTGATTGGCGTATAAATTAATGGAAGCAGTAAGGCTGGATCACCATACACTGTACAACGAGGGTAACCTTCTTCAACCAATTTGTCAGCAGAGAAAGGCCCCCGTACAGCTAAAAATTTACCGCCTCTTCCCTTTTCTGAAGCATTCATGTAACCTCCTCCCCACACAAGGTAATTAGTGCGAGAACGAGAAAGTATAGATCCAACTGCCATCACCACAGGCTTGGATTTCTCTGGTGATAACAACAATCTCAAGTTACATTTATGAAAATGACAAATAGTTCTAAATAAGTTCAATATCTCTTCTTTGTAATTCGGTGTAAAACTATTACTATATTTCACTCTTTTCCCGGATAATTTATTGAGTAAATAAGGATTTAATGCATCTCCGAAATTAGAACTATAGCACCAATGAGCCAATATATATTTCTCCATATTACTTATTTTTAATTTTACTTTTCACAATATTCACTATCCAATTCCGTTCATGAAGTGTAAAACCAATATACCAAACAGATAAAGAGCAAATCAACATCATCAATACTAGTATTCCTATTGCTTGAATAAAAGACCAATCCAACTGTCTGAAATATAATGATAATAACAACGGTAAGAAATATGCCCCTAATGCCGGGAAAATCACTAATCTCACAAATTCCGAAATATGAAACTCTGAGACTAGACGATGAACAACTTCAAGCTGCACAAACAATCCAACTATAGAAAAAACAATCAATACCCAAAGATAAGTTACCACATCCCCTCCACATTTATAAATGACATACACCACAGGTAATGCTAATAATTTTAGTAATCCATTTGAAATCTGATATGTTTTTACTTTGCCAGTAGCTTGTACTACATTTTGTAAAGTTCCCGACATGGCATTGCATTGAATATAAATAAGTGATAATATACAAAATATATTAGATTGGGGTGGAGGTGTTATTAACCATATTGATAAGATATTATCTATTATGCTTATCAAAGGTAAAGACAAACACATAAATAACAAGAAACCTAACTTTGAGCTTCTAAAATTAAGATTAATCATTTCTTTGATGTCTCCAACCGCATATGCTTTGATAATAGGAGGAACAGAAGGAGTTGTGAAGTTATAAAGAAAGGAAGATAGTGCAGCTTCTACTGAAGAAGCAATCCCACGAGCTGCATTAAAAACCGGGCCAAAAAACATATTAATAAGAATATTCATTCCTTGATTATTAAACGTCCAAGCTAAATTACCTATTAAACTCCAACTAGTATACCCGAATAATTCCTTAAACAATTTAGATGACCAATATCGAATATAATGACAGTTTGAAAACTTTCGAACACAATAAAATCTATATAATAATGCAATTACCACACTAGCTCCCATTGTTAATGCTCCATAAGCTATTAGTTTATCTTCAAAACAATACTTAATAACAATAACTACTCCTAATTTAAGAAAAACTTCAACTATGCTTATATATGCATATACATTCATTTTTTCATGTCCAAAAATAGATGCATTATAGGGAACCTGTGTAACAGAAATCAATAAGGAAATAATAGAAAACTGCATAACCCAAAAAGCAGAATTCATTCTCTCCTCCGGAATAACCAATTTATTATAGAAAAACCAAAGTCCAATGGTTTCACTAAATAACAAAATGAATATCGCTATTATAATATGTACATTAAAAAGCATAGAGAAAGTTCTGATTTGCACATTTACAGGATCTTTTTCAATGCCATAGGCTATATATCTCTGGCTAGCCTGCGCCAATGCAGAATTGAGAAAACCGAACATCACCACCATACCTCCAACAACATTATAAACTCCATAATCCACAACTCCTAAAACATTGAGAATAATACGAGATGTATACAATGATACCGCCATGATAAGCATCATGCGGATATAAAGGAATAATGTATTCTTTGCTATTCTTTTTTTATTTAACATAGAATGTTGTGATAGTATACTCTTAAATCGACGTTACAATTTTTCTGTATAACCTATTAATAGTTTTTATATCATACCCCCATACTCAGTTAGTGCCTTAAGATGAGTCGTTTGATATAACTCTTGACTATCTGCTTATAAAATTGTAATCTAACAGAATATAAATATAAATTTATACCCCACCGAGATACATTCTTTAATGTAAAATACCCCTCATGCCAAGTTATATCAAAAGGTATATCTTTTGAAAAAAGATACTTAAAACGGAAGGGAAATCTTATGTCTGAAATTTCTTTATCACCATCTATATCGTCATCATTCAAATGTCCGAGTAGTGCTGCATCTTCGTAAAGTGGGTTACATAGCATATTGAAATAACCATAAAACCCAACCATATTCAATGAAATTCCTATATGGGTAGTATAATCAGCAACAAACTCTAATGCGTATTTCTGAATATTTGCTATCTTCTCAAAATCCTTCTGTTCTGTACGAGGGGATTCACATAATACCTCCACTTTATTTCCGTGTCTATAAAAGCGTATTGAAGTTCCATTAGGTTCAAACATCAGATGTTCCAACAATAAACAATTAGAATAAAATCTCGTTTTACTAAACTCACTAACACTACTTTCTGTAAGCCATGCTCTACATTTCCCTTTCAATAATTGTTCGCACTTTGAAGTTTTTATGAATTGCAGTCCTAATATGTCACATTCTTTCCCCTTAGATAATAAATAATCTGTCAGCATAGACTGCCCATTCCCATTGATACTGTTATTTACAAGACCTACAGAGCCTCCCCAAAAACCTAATGACATAAGATATTCATCAAATAACAAACATTGTTCCTCAATCATATCTCTTTGAAATTCAATAAGTAAAGTCAGTATTTCATTATACTTTCCTGATTCCAATTCTTTTAGAGTCATTGTTTCATGAAATCTATCAAATCCTGTACGTAATGTTATAAAATGCTTTACTGATTCATAATCGCTTATATATAGTAAATCAAAAATTAATTTCCAGTCATATGTTAAACGCCCAATCTTCGCTTTCATAAAGTACTCGCAAGCATTATGCATACTAAGCAAAGGTAATCTCAAAAGATTTTTATTCAAACGAATATACATCAAATCATCAGCCTCTTGAGGATACATTCTTTCATATACTTTCTTGATCAAAAAGCCTTCACGTGCTACAAAAAAAAGTTTATGAAGATTATATTCTTTTCTAACCGTATGTAACCACTGGCAGAAGTCCACAATAAGAGGACCTAAAACGGTATATCCTATTCGCTGTTCCGAACCTAAAGACTCTCTATTCGAACAATAACGAGACAACAAACTAAATAAATGATCTTTTTCTAAAGACAAGTCACATTGTTTAACTTTTATATATGGTAAAATCCTAGTTTCATCTGATAATCTCAGTAAAGAAGCTATACCTTTCATCTTGGGCATATTAATATCATTATTAAGGTCATCCCCGATATGAATGATTTGAGTTGGCTTTATATTCATTTTTTTAAGAACAACAGCAAACAATTCGCTTGTTCTCTTAGTTACTCCTTCCTCGCCTGAAATATAAAGATAATCATAGTCTACTCCAATTTTATTTAATATTGCGTTTAGAACCTTTCGTGACAAGTACATGTCTGTAGTTATAACTATCTTCTTTCCGTTATCTCGGCACCACTTCCAAACTGCAATCATAAGTGGATTACTTACACAATTATCAACTTCGCATTTTTCTTCTAAAAGACGTAATCTATTTTTTTCTTCCTCTGAATAGCCCGATAAACACTCGAATATCATATCCATATTGACCTCACTCCTCCCCAAGACATTCCGTGCTTCAGTTTCAGCATCCACACGTTGTTTGGGATAAAAAGGAAGGCTAATACCATATTGTTCTTTATACAATTTAGCCACCATTTGATGTATCATTGTAAAATCGGATACTGTACGATACATCAATGTATCAAATATATCAAAAGAAACATAGGTGAACGGAACAAGCTGTTCACAATAATTAGATAAGTAATTTCTCAAGATTAAATAGTATTAATGAAACTAATACTCAATTTAATACGCATTCTTCTCCCCCAAAATCACATTCGCCACAGTCTTATAAATGATATATATATCAAGCAACATTGTCCAATGCTCCATATACCAAATATCAGCCTTTACACGTTCCTCCATCTGCGAAAGTTCCCTCGTTTCACCACGGAAACCATGTGTTTGAGCCCAACCGGTTACCCCTGGTTTTATAAAGTGCCGCACCATATATTTATCAATCAATCGGGCATAAGTCTCCGTATGAGCCAACATATGTGGACGGGGACCAACTATAGACATATCACCCTTAAAGACATTGATAAACTGGGGAAGTTCGTCTATATTAGAACGACGGAGAAAGTTCCCAAAACGAGTTTTACGGGGATCATCAGCCGTAGCCTGTTTACTGTCAGCTTCATCATTCACTTTCATCGAACGGAATTTGTAACACACAAAATCCACACCGTTCAAACCCGTACGCATTTGCTTAAAGAATACAGGACCGGGAGAAGTCAACTTTATTATACTTCCAACTATGAGATAAACAAAGGGGAAAACTGTAACCAGAAAAAGACCGGAGAAAACAACATCAAATATCCGCTTCAATATCCGATTTTCCATTTTACCCAAAGGCTCATAACGCAGATTCAAGATAGGCATATTGCCAACCATACTGTGCCAGATACGACGAGGAAAACCTTTACATACATTAGGAACGCCATGAAAATAAAGCAAATGGTTTTCACAATGATTCATAATAGAAAAATTATAGCGCCCTTCCTCCATCGACAGAGAACAAAAAACATGCTTGATACCCGGGTGTGCGGACATAAAATCTGAAAAACCGTCAGGATTACCCAAATAAGAACATTGCGAAGAAAGGGTATCATTCGGTTTTATATCAAAATAACCCACGACTTCATATAGAGAAGACGCCAAGGAATTTTCCATCTCCTCATACAATACCTGCATATTATTACCTCCACCTATGAAAACAGCATAACGTCTATGCTTGCCCTTAGCACAATAGATTATCAGGAAATGACGAATAATAATGCGATAAATACTTAAGATAACAAAGAGGAAAGAAAAATAAGCGACAAAGAAAAGAGGAGAATAGATAGAGATTCCACTAAAAGTCATGATACATGCCCAAAAGATGGAAAAAGCTATAATATTCTTCAACACGCGCAACACAAGTTGATCAGGACGAATTCCCCGACTATCCCAAACCCTCCCGCGGGAGCCCGAACAGGCCAGATAGCAAAGACTTAACGAAGTCATCATCCAGGAAACCCTGCAAGAAAAAGGTAAAGAGACAAAGGCTTCCTCCCAAAAGAAAAGGAGAAAGAACAAAACTAGATTCAGAATGATCAGATCTCCCAGAACTGCTATAAATTCTATAAATTTATTGATTTGACTGGTGGTTGATACCATATCACATTAAAGATTGATTTTAGGCACATACTTCTTTGAACTTATTCAGAAGATCCTTTCCGAATAAATTCCAAAAGATAACAATACAAACCGATAGGAAAACAAAAACTAAAACATATACCTTCCTACTGGTTCCCGAAGGATATAATGGTACAACCGCAGGTTCTACAACAGCAAATACAGGCTTCTCTTCCTGAACTTTAGCCCTAGCGACCTGAAGCTGACCGGCAACCTGACTATATACCTGGTAAGCCAAACTCATGTCATTCTGCAAACGTTCCTGTTCGGTACGAACACTCTGCAGAATGATATTGTCATGAGAGTCCATATAGTCGGCATATTTTTTCTGCGCTTCGTAATATTCCTGCTGACGTTCTTTAAACAATTTCTCCAAATAGAGACAATCCTCTTTAGATTTGGAAGTACGATAGTCTATGATATATTCCTGCAACTTCTTAACTACAGAGTCAGCAACAACTGCAGCAACCTTAGGATTCTGCAAAGTCACAGAAACGGTAGTCATAGAGGTTTTCTTATCTACAGAAGCAGCAATCTTTCTCTTTAGTGATTCAATCTTCTGAGACTCCTTTTTGGATAATTCAATGGTACCCCGACTTGCTTTATCGGAAGATATGGGTTCATCCTCATTTTCTGTAAATAAGGACTTTACCCCACCAATTACCATACCGGGAAATCCAATTACATAACCCCACCATGGGGATGACTCTTCATTCAAATAAGAACTTAAAGAGATTTCCTCACTCCCTGATACAGGGACTTTCATATTAGAAAGTTCCAACAAGAAGGGAGTAGAAGAAACAATATCAGCAGATAAGGAAGCATTCAAGGCATCAGTACCATCACCCATAGAAACTCCACTTCCTAAAAAGGATGCAGCCAAACCGGATAAACCACCACCTTTGTTATTACCCATTTCCGGAGAAAGAGTGACTTCAACCGTGTACTGCTTAGGGATACTTATTGCAACAATAATACCAATTATTAGTCCGATACCGGCAGCTTTATAGATCTTCTTACGAATACCTATAACCTTACGAAGAAGATCCATCAAATCGATTTCGATCTCCTCATCATTGTGATTATTATGCAACTGTTTTGTTTCCTTTTCAGATATTTGTTCCATCAAAGTAGACATAAATAAAGGTATTCGTTATTTCTTGATTAAATTAGCAATAGAGGCAATCATCATACCCAAAGAACTGAAAGAAGTGGCATATCCCAAGATTTCTCCCATATTAGTACGCTTCTTAGATCTACTGGGAACGATTATTTCACAACCGGGCTCGATTTGTTTCTTACCGCTACCTTTAACCTTAGTTACCTGACCATTCATGTAAACAATGAACTTCTTGCTCTTCTTCGCATTGTCTGAATAACCACCGGCCTGATTCAAATAATAATCGATATTCTCACCTTTTATATAAGAAACAGTGTTTGGAACCATGACAGCACCATTAATTGTTACCGTATTAGTATTCTTCGGAATAAAAACCACATCACCTTCACGAAGAACCAGATCTGATGCACTGCCAGGATTAGCTATAGCTTTCTCCAAATCAATGCCGACTGTAAAATGATCTTCCACACGGACGCCCAAAGAATCCATCATAGCTTCTCCTAGCTGTCGACTCATCAAACGGATCACATCTCCCATACGTTTCTTCTCACCCTCAGTAGCAACACGAGTCAACTTGGCACCGCGTAGATAAGCATAATTCGTAGTACCTCCCGCTTTATTGATCAAGTCTGAAAGACGTTCTTCACGGCTGGTCATGGCATAAGAGCCTCCGAACAGGATTTCACCTTCAACAACCACATTCTGCTGAGCCTGATAACCCGGACTACGACGTACATAGACCTCATCATAAGGTTGAAGTACAAAACCCGGAGTGCCGTCGATGACAAAACCTTCTTTCAGAGAGAATGTATACGTCCGACCGATAGTATCATTATCCACTGTACTATGGGGATTCCTGATTCTACGCGATACATCCACACGAACAACAGAAGCGGCCTCACGCAAGCCTCCGGCCTGAATGATCAAGTCTTCAAGGGTCATATTATCCGCATAAGGATAGGAATCAGGTTTGGCCACTTCGCCGTGGATTACAACATCTCCCCTATCTTCCAAATCATGGATACTCGGAATATAAAGAATATCGTTTTTCGTCAGGATGATATTTTGAGAAGTACCATCCATGATGGCTTTAATGTCAACAGGGATAACTTCAGTAGTAAGGTCCTCACGCTGACGATAAAGGACAGCACGGTTCAAGAAAGCATCACCCGTCAAGCCTTGGGCTTCGTTCACCAATTCGCGGACGGTATTCAGTTTACCATTTAGCTGGTAGATACCGGGACGGTAAACAGCACCACGGATTTCAAGCTTATTAGTAAAGCGGTTAAGGATAGCCTCGGCAGTCACAACATCACCATTCCGCATTTTATAGACACTATAATCAAGGTCTTTGACTGTGTTTACTTCATACTCCTGTCCGTTTTGGCGTACGACACGCAAAGAACGGGTGTAGGCGTCAGCATCAAAGCCACCGGCATAACTGATAAGCGTAGATAAGTTTTCGTCCTTCTTCATTTCGAAACGCATCGGACGTTTCACTTTTCCATCGATCTTAACCAATACGTCATAGGCAGGGACTATTACTACATCGCCCTCCTGAAGACGGATGTCATCCTGAATGTTGCCTTTCATGATAAATTGGTAGACGTCAATCGTGGCGATGTTCTTACCATTACGTACCAGCTGAACATTGCGAAGACTTCCTATGTCACTCACACCTCCTGCACGATAAAGTGCATGGAAGACAGTAGAAAAGGAAGAAAGAGAGTAAGTGCCCGGTTGGACTACTTCACCCATCACATTGATCTGAATAGTACGGATGCTGCCCAAAGTCAGACGGATGTCAGAAGTGGGGTCATTCGTATTATTAAGACCATTATAAATCTTGTTTAATGTTTTTTTGAGATAGTCATTGGCTTCAGAGATAGTCAGGCCGTTCAGGTTGACAGGACCTATTTTCTGAATGTTGATAGTGCCATCAGGAGAAATCTGTTGGCGGATAGTGTTCTGGCTGGCTCCCCAGATGTCGATAATCACTTCATCACCGGGGCCAAGACGGTAATTTAAAGGGGTGGCGATGTTGACACTGGGTTCAAAAGTCAGGTTACGGGTATTAAAAATGTTACGTCCGAAAACCTGATTACTACGTGCAAGATCTTGAGTACTCGGATGGTCTTCCAGCATATCGGAGGTGTTCTCCTTCATTTCTTCACGAAGGCGTGATTCATTGACATCCGTACCGGTAGCATTGGAAGCATTGACATTGTTCTGCTGCTCATAAAGCTGCTTCACACGCATAGCCTGTTCTTTGGTCACGCCCTTACGTGCAAGTTCGGAGGCTAATTGTTTTTGTTCTTTCCCTTGTCTAATCCCCTCTTTGACATATTCCAAGACTTGAGAATCGCTCATATTTTGAGCAGCCACAGGTGCGGCGCCCAACATCAATAAGAGGATGAGCGCCCCCATTAATTTTTGCATTTTCATTGAGTAATTTGAATTTTTAATTCAATTGATAGTGCTAAACCGGCTCCACACATCCTACCGGTATATCTACACATGCACATCCTAACATTGTCAGTCGGACTGCAACTTTTGATTTCCCATTTATATCTACCAATTCTCCTTCCAGCCCTGCTAATGGTCCTTTTATGACCCTTATTTTTTCTCCCGGCGCTAATGGCGATGTGCTCATACAGATCGTTTCATCCGAATAGTCGAGCATAAATTTGAATCGTAACATTTGTTGGTCAGGAATTACAGCCGGAGTACTCTCCCCACGAAGTACCATGTAACGACTGATAGCGGATAAGGTCAGAACTTCTTTTTGTTCTTGTGGATCAACGTGGACAAAGATCATCATTGGAAGCACGACACGGTCGACAACTTTGCGACGGTCACTCCATTTATGAACTTCTTGTTGAATAGGAAGGAAATTTTCAACGCCCATTTTAGTGAGGCGTTCACTTGTTTTTTTCTCATGATAAATGCGCACAATGGCGACTAACCAGCGTTTAGAGTGCGCTACGCTTCTGCCAATCACATCTGTTGGCAGAACCTCTCGATCGTCATTTTTGCTAATGATCATATATTTTTACCCCACTTTTTTCCATTGCTACTTAGGCAATGAAATAATTCCTGCTGCAAAGATAGATAAAATAATAAATAAGAAACAAGAAAAAAATGCTTTCTTTTCTTTTTACCAATCAAAATATGCAGTTAAAGCATGTAGTAAGAATGATTACATCATATAACAGATATGAACATAAAAAAAAGACTGAATAACTTTTATAGTTAAACAGTCTTTTCTTATCTTTTAATCAGTATTCCCGAAACACGAATTACCACTTATAATTAATACCGAAGCTAAGCAATTCTTTCAACTGGAAGAAGCTATCTCCTTCGGTCGGCTTGGAGCTGTCATCAAAACGGGTATGTATATAGAGCTTGGTAGAAAGATAACGGTTTAATACAAAATTGAATGTATTCTCCCACTCTACACGTGCCCAATGGTAGTTGGTCAGATAATTGAGACGAGACTCTAAAGTCACTGCAGAGATAATGGTCCAGTTGAATGTCGATTGCAACTGGGAACCGAAGTCGTTTTTAGAGCATTTTCCTTTGTCTAAGCCAAACTTCGTTTCGTCTACTTCAGAATTGCCAATATAACGCAAGTTGTAAGTCAACGGCGCCATAAACACGGAAAGATTAAATTTCTTCTTACTCAATTTATAATCCATACCGACACTGACCGCCAAATCTGCCGGAGACAAGAAAGACGAAACCAATTCTTCACTGTTAGCTTTATATCCATTGAAGAACTGTGTCTTAAACTCGGAAGAAATGGTATAGTACCAATTCTTGAAAGCCCTCAAACCTAATTTATTATATAAGCGGAATTGGTCGGTATTAAAAAGATATTTATGATATTCATCTGACGGCGTGGAAGTCATACCCACTTTAGCTTCCAGTTGATTCTCAAACAGGACTTTTTCATTATCATTATAGTTGGCAAAAATCTGAAAAGTCGCTAATCCGGAGAAGTTACTTTCACCTCCCTTATACCAGTTATCCGAAAGGTGGTTCTGACTGATCTGCAACGATCCATTACCTCCGATCACCCACCAGTTAGGCCTGCTAATCTTCATATTGGCCTTTCCTACATTATCATCCATGTTTTCCGGTTGGAACAGATGAATAACATTTGCTTTGGGAGATATTTTCGGCTTCACATCATGACGGAACACGTCACGACTCATGATACGATCCTCCGTAGTGACAA